>Ga0187886_1000064_pt1 | contig 154621 bp, 166 predicted proteins | sample June2016WEW_20_1_FD_133001 | JGI IMG/M metagenome (GOLD analysis project Ga0187886, IMG submission 133001) | Peatland microbial communities from SPRUCE experiment site at the Marcell Experimental Forest, Minnesota, USA - June2016WEW_20_150 | ecosystem: Environmental > Terrestrial > Soil >...
GTTTAGGCCTTCATTACTGTTCCCGCAAATGGAGGTCAACATTTCATCCAAGGGCTTTAGCCCTGCTAAGTCAAGTTGACGCCGCCGCCGGGTAATCGCGGGAAGTCAACGCATCGAAAGGACGAGTTGACAAATTATAGGTAGGCCTTCGGCGTTAATATAAGCATGCCGATGTTAAAGAATCGAGAATATGTTCCAATTTAATCAATCGCAACGCAGAACAACACGCCCCATCCCCTAGCCCACCTAGGAAAAATGTGATAGCCTTTTGTCAAAAAAAGAAGCCCAACTCATAGTCGAACATGCGAAACAACTCATAACCGCAAAAGGGCACCAGGACCGACCGGCCGTCGGCCCGGAAATGGAAGATTTAGGCATCATTGAAGACGGCTCCATAGCCATCTTGAATGGAAAAATTGTTTCAGTAGGAAAATCAAACGAGCTCCTATCCGAATATACAGCTCCCGAGAGAATCGACGCGACCGGAAAAGTTGTCACGCCAGGATTTGTCGACGCCCATACGCACTTCGTTTTCGCAGGCTCTCGCGAAACAGAGTTCGAGTTGAAGATTAAGGGGGCAGGATACATGGAGATCCTGCAAAGAGGAGGAGGAATCCTCAGAACCGTACGCGATACCCGCGCAGCATCAAAAAACGAACTGTTACGGATTTGCAGAGAGCGTTGCAACAACCTACTGCTGCACGGAACGACGACCGTCGAAGCCAAAAGCGGTTACGGCCTAACTCTGAATGATGAAGTCAAGTCGCTCGAGGTCATCAAGCAGCTAGACGGCGAAGGGCCGATCAATCTCATCCCTACGTTCTTGGGCGCGCATGCGGTTCCACCCGAATTCCAAGGAAAGACTCACGAGTACGTCACCGCAATCTGCGAAGAATGGATACCAGAGGTCGCGAAAAACCAGCTAGCCTCCTTCTGCGACGTTTTCTGTGAAAAAGGCGTTTTCGAAGTGGAAGACTCGCGAAGAATTCTATTGGCCGGGAGGCAAGCGGGACTATTACCGAGAATCCATGCAGATGAGTTCTATCCTCTCGGGGGAGCAGAACTTGCAGCTGAGGTCTGCGCAGTCTCTGCCGACCACTTACTCTACGCTTCCGCAACCGGCCTAGCTCAGATGAGTAAAAGTGGCGTCATAGCAACACTCTTGCCAGCCGCACCGTTAACCCTCATGTTGGAAAGGTATGCTGACGCTAGGCGAATGATCTCTGAAGGAATTGCCGTAGCCCTTGGCAGCGACCTCAGCCCGAGCTGTTGGCTTGAGAACCATCAACTGCTACTCGCACTCGCCTGCTACAAACTAAGAATGACTCCAGCGGAAGCGCTCACGGCAGCCACAATAAACGCAGCCCATTCAATCAGAAAAGCGAACGAAATCGGGAGCATCGAGCCCGGAAAGAAGGCGGACATCTTGGTTCTCAACGCCCCTGACTTTCGATTCCTCGCATACCGTCTTGGTTTGAACATGGTAGAGACCGTTGTGAAGAACGGCAAAATTGCTGCACGGAACGGCCGCCTCACTTGAAATTGCTTAAAGTTAAAATCGGTTAACCAACCAGTACTACGCGACGAGGTTTGTTGAAGCTGAAGCCGTCGGTTGCGGCCGTTGCGGGGACGAAACTGCACTGCAAGAATTGGCAGATAGAGGGCGCCTACAGGATGATTCATAATGTTCTCGACCCAGAAGTTGCCAAGGACCCTGACAACCTTATCGTCTACGGGGGAACTGGCCGAGCCGCACGCTCCTGGGAGTGCTTTGAGAAGATTACTCAAACGCTTCAGGCGCTTGAACCGAATGAAACGTTGTTGATTCAGAGCGGGAAGCCAGTCGCAGTTTTTGAAACACATGAGTGGGCTCCGCGCGTCCTAATATCCAATGCAATGCTCGTGCCGAAGTGGGCTACTTGGGACTACTTCTACGAGTTGGAGCAGAAAGGCCTGATAATGTATGGGCAGATGACCGCCGGTTCTTGGGCGTACATAGGAACGCAAGGAATCCTCCAGGGCACTTACGAAACATTATCCTCGGTCGCAAAGAAACATTTCAACGGATCTCTCGAAGGACGCTTCGTCCTCACTGCGGGACTTGGAGAGATGGGTGGAGCGCAGCCCCTAGCCGTGACTATGAACGATGGCATCGCTTTAGTTGTCGAAGTTAACAAAGCCGCCATTGATCGGCGGCTCAAGCATGGATTCTTAGAGAAATGGACTGATGATCTCGACGAAGCAATACAGATGGTGAAAACTGCGAAGGGCTCCAAGAAAAGCCTGAGTGTAGGTTTACTCGGTAACGCAGCTGAGGTTCATCCGGAATTAGTGAAGCGCGGGGTTATTCCCGACATTGTAACGGACCAAACGTCCGCCCATGACCCACTGAACGGGTACTACCCCGCGGGCTTGAGTATGAAGGAGGCGGATCAACTTCGGAAAGCTGAGCCTCAACAGTACCTCCGACGCGCTAAGGAGAGCATGTCGGTGCATGTGAAGGCAATGGTCGAGATGATGAGGCGGGGCGCCATTACTTTCGAGTATGGCAACAACATAAGGCAGCAAGCATATGACGCTGGTTTCAAGGAAGCGTTTGCCTTCTCAGGATTCGTGCCCGAATACATTCGCCCCATGTTCTGTGAAGGCCGAGGCCCCTTCCGTTGGACTTCTCTAGTAGGTGAAGAGCAGGATATCTTCACAATCGATGAGATGCTCAAGAGAGAGTTCGGCTACAACACAGAGCTCGTAAGATGGATCGATAAAGCGCGTAGCCAAGTGAAATTCCAAGGGCTACCAGCACGGGTCTGCTGGTTGGGATACGGGGAACGAGCAAAGTTTGGCAAGATCGTCAACGACATGGTCGCCGCGGGAAAACTATCTGGCCCAATCTGGGTCGGGCGAGACCACTTGGACACTGGCAGCGTCGCATCTCCAAGAAGAGAAACAGAGAACATGAAGGACGGCTCGGACGCGATCGCTGACTGGCCGATATTGAACGCGTTGCTTAACGCGGTTGCGGGAGCGACCTGGGTTTCGGTCCACCACGGCGGCGGCGTCGGCATCGGTTACAGCATTCACGCAGGTATGTGCCTCGTCCTGGACGGGACGAAGGAAATTGAGAAGCGGGCTGAGCGTGTCCTCACAACAGACCCTGGTTTAGGTGTGGTGAGGCATGCTGACGCGGGATATGATGCGGCAATCAAGGTTGCAAGAGACAGAAACATCAAGATGCCGATGTTGAAGTGAAGCTGCCACTAAGAGGCAGGGTAACTGTAACTGACATTGTAGCCTGGCGGCTCATGCCCAACTGAGAACACTAAGCCGAGTACGAGGCCCCCGATTAGACCGAACAGGTGTGCGAAGATGTTCACACCCGGCAACAGGCTACTTTGAACGAACAATATAACGGCATAAATCAAAGCGACACCCATGTGTTGCGCCCTCCTTGCAACAGCCACGTATGAACCTACGAGACCGAAGATGGCCCCTGAAGCGCCTCCGGAAACCGTTGCAGCCGGCAACAAGACCAGTGACATGACGCTACCGAGTAACCCGGATGCCAAGTAAATTGTTAGAAATTTCGGAGCCGTGAATGCGGTTTCGTTAAGCCGCCCGAAATAGTACAATGCAAACATATTGAAGATTATGTGAGTGAAGCCAAAGTGAACGAACATTGAAGTAAACAACTGCCAATAGAAGCCCGCCAACACAAGGTCGTTCTCTTGCGCTAGAAACTGACAGGTGGAGGACGAACAATCTCCCGCGTCCCCGCTGATCAACATGATTATGAAAACGAGAACGTTCACGAGTATGAGGACAATTGTGGGAGAGGAAAGGAGACTGCCCTGCCTCCCGTAACTGTAACGACCGAAGTTCAAGGTTGAACTCGATTGATTTGACACCTTATTTAAGTGAATTTTTCACACGCACCCAATTGCGAAACATTTCTGTATTGCAGACGGATGGGCATTAGTGGGTTGGCGAGTTGGTGAGCGACTCCGGGCCCTTTGCGTGATGGGCTTGAGGAAACTCCACCCACATGGCGGAAGCGTGGCACTGTGAAGTGCCTGCTGAGAGGCTGGGTCAAGGCGCAGAAAAATACCTCCGGCAGCCGACGACTATGATGCGCTTGCGTTGAGGAGGCTGACGGTAAGGGTGAAATGCCGACACACGCTGTGAAAGGGATAATAGGCGCCTGTGAAAGCCGCCTGAGGCGCGGGTATCCCGACTAGATGAATGTCGCCTAAAACAGAAGGTGGGTTACGGCCAACACGTCGACCCATTTTCCAGCCCTTTAGCTCGTTGAGCCAGTCAAGGGTTGCCCGGGCCTGTAGATCGCTTCGTGTGAGGGGATCGAGGCGTAAAATGAGGCGAGGGTTACCTTCGCTTGGCACCGTTTGGCACCACCCCAAGATGGGTGCGATCCACCCTCTTCCGTGCGAAGGGTTTTGGCGAAACATGCTAGTCTGATGCTTGAGGAACAGTTCGTTATGGGTGGCGGTAGGAGATTTTCCACTTTCATGCCTTCAAATGGAATCTTTCCACATTCCGCTATATGCGCCGCAGAGAGTCTTGATGGCGTGATTAGCCGTGCAAGACCGACTAGATTCTACGGGGGGCGACGCGAATGCCGCCTTGGCTCCTGTGCGTAGGGACGAGCTGCTGATGGAGTCTATTGATGAAAGCTTCGCTGCCTTACTAGGGCACCGCGTCAAGAATACATGGTACGCTTACTTGGTGAATAGGCGTGCGCTCGACAGGGAAGATATACCTGAAAGGTTGGGCGATTTTCACGAATGCATGCAAGAAACCTTTGGACAGGCCGCCGTGGCGATAGAAAAAAACATACTAGCACGATTCTACCGTAAACTTGGCTTGAACTTTTCCGGCGGAACGCACTACTCGTTCTCTGACTTTGTGGACGCAACCAAGAACGGCATTCAGGACCTGTAGGTTTATCCCCAATACGCCTACCAACCGAGTGCTGATGCTGCTTCCCAGTTCGATTATGGCCTGCTTGAGGCACGGCCTGTAAGGATTTCACTTTGGGCTAGCCAAGACGCACAACCCGAGATGCACCTAGATTTCACATGCTCTATGCATAGACCACTCATAACGGGTGCCGAGGTAATCAGCGTTTAGCGTTGAACGTGCAAACCGACGCCATGAGGTTAAAATCGGGTCTCCAACGCTCCTCTCTTAATCAGCTTAGAAGGACTAACCCCTGACGAAACGTTCCACGAAGCTCTTCGAGCTACTCCTTGATACCGATGTGAAAGCAGACATTCTGACACTGTTCAACAACAATTCTGAATTGGCTGAGACAGCGGAAGGACTTGCGAAAAGAATCCGATGCACCCCCGGCGAGGCACAAAAGGAAATTGAAGACCTAGTCGAACTCGGAATACTGAACAAGAACGAAGTTTACACTTTCGTCCAGGATAGGAACAAGGAGATTCAGGACGCCATTTCAAAGCAGCTTATCTTGGGTGAGATAACCGAGAGGGAAGCCAGCGTTTCAGCTGAGGTCTCAAGGTCGCCGACAGGTATTGAAGTGCTGGACAAAGCCTTGCCCTCTGGCATGCCGACTGTAGGCACGATGCTAATCTTAAGCGACCCGGGTGCAGGGCATGAAAACTTGCTCGGTTACTTTGTCGGCCGTCAGATTGCAGCAGAGAAGTCAGTTCTGTACGTCACCTTAGACAGCTTCCCAGACAACGTAAGGCAACTAGTTGGGCCATACGTTTCGAACGGCAAATTGGACTGGTCACCTCTCATCTTCATAGACTGCTACTCCAAATCGGTTGGGCTTGAAAGCAACGAAGATTACACGCCTAACGCAGAAAACCTTTCAGAAATCAGTGTCGCTATCTCGGACATTATGACAAAGCACAAAATATCCATGTCGGTGCTAGACTCGTTTAACACGCTCGTAAGGAATCGTGGCGTTCGCTCTGCGGTCGAATTCCTCCGAGTTTTTGTCGCACGGACTAGGCAAGCCGGAGCTTTGTCCTTGGTAGTGATGAATCGTAGGGCCTTTCACCCGGCCATAATTGCCTCAGCCCAGGACATCGTAGATGGCGTCATCGAGATGAAGATCGATGAGACCCCCGAAGGGAGCGCGAGAACGTTGAGGATCCTGCGAATGATGGGGACGAAGCATCTAATGTCGTGGATGAAATACGATATCGGGGACGATGGTATGTTAGTCGACCCTCGCTCGCGTTGATTTCCAGATCGACTCCCCGTCTGAAGGACTTTGGGCGGATTCTGGTAAGTTACGTCTAACAAATACTTCTCTTAGTTTAAGCCAAATCATTTATTCATCGCGCCAGTATTGACTGATCGGACTTAGCTTGAAGCAAACAGTCGCCCGCACACCCACCGGCATCTTAGGGCTTGACGAAATGCTCGGGGGAGGGATTCCCCAAGGACGCATCCTCCTTGTGTTGGGGGAGCCAGGATCAGGGAAGACGATCGCGTGCTCGCAGTTTCTTGCAACTGGAATGAACAAGTTTGGTGAAAAGGGCCTCTTCGTCAGCATGGAGGAGGACCGGAACCATTACGATAGGGAAATGAGTCAATTCGGCTGGGACTTCGCCGCCGCGGAGAAACATGGGGAATTTGCGTTTGTAGACGCCTCTCCGATAAGGTCGATCCCTGGGGATATCAAGATTGGGAACCTAACCATTGGTAAACAGGATTTCTCACTGATTAGCCTCATAGAAGTGATTCGGAATAGCGCTAAGACCATTGGCGCTACTAGGATAGTTGTTGACCCGCTTTCGCTGCTGATATTCCAATACCCCAACGAAGCGGAGCGCAGAAAGATCTTGTTGGATCTCGTTGAAGCCCTTTCGGATACAGGCGCCACGTGCATGCTGTCATCGGAATTGCACAGAGTGGGGATGACGGGCCGTAGCCTCCAGATTGAGGAATACTTGGTTCATGGTGTCGTACTAATGCAAACAGTTCTCTTAGGGAAAGAAAAAGAAAGAAAGACAATGCAGCGAGTTATCCAAGTTGAGAAGATGCGAGAAACTGAGATTGATCGCCAACCTAGACCTTACGCGATTACTGCGAAGGGAATCGAAGTTTACTCCAAGGAGATTGTATATTGAGTGAGGAGGGCAAAGGAAGAATCAAAAGAATCCGTTGAGGAACAAACGGTGAACCAACAGTCCCGTTGAAGCGTTTCAAGCTACCTGTCTTGGGAACTTTGCTTTCGGGAGCATGTTCCAAACTCTGTCATAGAGTTGGTCGTGTAGCTCAACAAGAAGCCTGTTTGTACTCCACACCGCCTTGTCGGCGCCCTGATCTGTTCGCAGATCATCCGGCTTCGTTTCTATTACGACCAATTCATGACCATCGACAGTGACGAAATTTTCACCGAACGGTTTGTCCAAGACTTTGAAATCAAGCACCTCGGACACTTCCTGGGCCACACCGGTGACCTCGGAGTTTACGGGCGCGAGAATTCGAACGCTGGTTCCCTTTTTCTTGACCCTTTCCAGTATCTCACAATGAGCCTTGTATGCTCGGACCAGGCCTGGCGCCGTTGTGCAGTAGTTGATGCTCTTCGAAGCGTCGCGAAAAATCTGATTCAACTTGTTGATAATACCCGGCCTGCCCTCGAGTTCCCAGAATTCTTCAGATCCTTTTGGTGATTGGCGTTTGACAAATCTGCTTGATTCATATGCCAGCACGAGGTCTTGGACAACAACCTCGACATCGGTTAGTTCGCGGCTTAGCTTGGTGACCAACGGCATCAGAACCTCGCTTGGAGATGACGGAGCATATGCCTCAGGCTTGCCGGGAACTACACGGAGCAGCCCTTTCCGTTGTAGCTCTTTGATTGCACCATAGGTTTTCGTCCTCGGTATTTGGCCGAAGAAGCTCAGTTCACTTGCTTTGATTTGGCCCATTCTAATCAGCACCAGATAAATTCTAGATTCATAGTCTGTGAGGCCGAGGCGGCGTAAAGCAGCAATTTCGCGGTCTTCGACGGACAAGGCACTGATTCACCGAATGGGTATTTTCGTGTGAAATCTCCCCCGCCGCCTCATAAATAAGTGCCCGTCGGTGGGGAAGATGGTGTCACCCTTCAATGAAATACAATTCATCGACAGACTGGGTTTTATCATTAACCTGTCCATTATTTCAAACTAGTTAACTTGGTCCTTTCAAGAATGGAAGGCATACGCAGGAAGACCTAGTGTTGAACCCCGTTCAGTTCTCGGATTCCATCGCAATTGCCGTTACCATGCTCTTCCTGATCATTGCATCATATTATGACCTCAAGACACGCGAAGTGTCGGATAAGGTGTGGTTGTTGTACGGCCCAATCGGCATCGTCCTCACCGCCTACAGGATGTACCTTGACCCGACTAACCTCTTGTTAACAGCCGTTTCAATCGGGTTTTCAATTCTAGTCGCTTTTGGGTTGGTGTTCTTCGGTTTATGGGGAGGGGCTGACGCGAAAGCATTGATGTGCCTCAGTTTGACTTTGCCGCTTCCCCCGACGATCATAACCCCGGTTCTCGGTTTCGTTCACCCGTTTTTCCCTATCGTCGTCTTAGTGACTGGTTACCTGTGTTCGTTTTCGGTGGCCATCTGGATGGTGGTGAAGAACTTGATCCTATGGACGAAACTCAAGTCGCACATGTTCGATGGGCTGGAACATGAACCAGCGTGGAAGAAGGCGTTGGCCTTCGTGACAGGCTTTCCAACCCAACCGGCGCAACTGCAGTCAACCTTCTACCTGTACCCCATGGAGAACATTGTCGAGGACGAGAAGAGGGCGCGCCGAACGCTCCAGATATACTCCAACGTTGATGTTGACAGAGAAGAGGTTGTCTCAAAGTTCAATGATTCTCTGCGAAAGATAGGTTCGCCGAACCGGGTATGGGCTACCCCTGGTTTGCCTATGCTCGTCTTCATACTTGCAGGGGTGGTGATTGCACTGATTTTCGGAGACCCTGTCTTCGCTGGCATCTTTCTACTTCTAAAGCGTTAGCAAGCAGTCGCAGGAGGAAGGATTGGGCATAGTGCACCGCTGGGTGGGTTGGTAACGTAAGTGCTACCCCATTGAATTTGAAAGTTGAGCTGAGTCTGGGAAACATAGTATGCGGTTTGGGAATACGTGATGCTGTAAGTGCCCGCGGGCAGAAATAGAGCCCCAGGACCCACAAAGTGCCCGTCCAATGTTGTAACTGTCCGCTGGAACGTCGAGTTAGACGCAGTCACCTGTACCCACGACAGCGGTGCGATATCAAAGGTACATCCACTACAAGAGGAACTGTCGCCCGTAACTAATGGGTCGGAGATCACCCTAGCCATTTCAAAATCATCCATTACGACACCAGTTTGAAGGAACAGGTCGCGGAAGATTACTGTTGAAGGTGCAAAAGGTTGCATGAAGTGGTAATCAAAACCGAACTCCGGGGCCGCCGCCACCGCCACCGCCCCCGCCACCTGGGCCGTGTAAGTGGCATTGTCAAGGCCATAATCAAAGTGTAGACCGCCGTCTAGCGCAACGTAGAAAAAGTGGCCCTGGCCTTCCAGCTTTCCCGTACTGTTAGTCATACCACCGAAACCAAAAATCGGTAATGAGAGAGTGAATGTTCCCTCAGTTAAGTTCGCTGGGATTGCCCCCATCAAAGCACCGTTAAATGCCTGCCCAATCGCGTGAGCGTTCTCAGGCAACGCACCCAGAATATGGTCGTCTACGAACACTGGGCCTGTGATATCTAGCTCATCTCCAAAAAGGAGAGTTATGCCTAACACTGTGAAACCTACGAGATAGTTTTGAGAGTGCGAGGGGCCGTATTGCCATACATACCCAAGCGTGTAGGCTTTGATTGTGTATGTATCGTTCGTCACGTGAGAAGGTGTGTCGCCGTAGAACCATATTTCGTGGAAATTCCAATTTTGGCCTGCAAAGAGGACTTCAAAATTGGTTGGTTCCAATTTTCGGCACAGTGGATCTGGCTGCTGGACCCCAAGTCTGATAAGGCATTCCACATACCCAACTGTAATCCCGCTGGAATCGTAGAAGTATGTTCGCGCCCTCACAGGGATGGAGAGATTCAGAAACCTGAAGGGCAGTAGCGCCTGGATTGCCCTTGTTCCGAATCGGTTGTCGAAGGAAAAAACCCCGACCTTAAACGCCCCTCCCCTAAGCATCTTGACAGTTGCGGTCGCATTCGCGCCCAGGAAAACTGAAATCGGACTCGGGGCCTGAAGTTCATAGCCCCTAATGTATACCCGAACCGAATAGCCCAACGGGTCGGGTGGAAGCCCGTAATCATGTTCATCCCACACCCCTGACCATGTGTGATTGAAGTATTCATTGAACCCGTAGAGAATGAACGGTATTGACGAGTTGTCCCTGTAAGTAGTTGTCCCGTTCGCGTAGGTCCCATTGATAACGTCAACGGCCCGAAGGATGCCTAAGTGATCGTAGGCTTGAATCAGAATATTTCCGCCGAAGAGTGCATCCGTGGGCGGGAGTGGTAGAGGCAGTGACCTTTCTGCCTCATTCGGAGTTTCAAGCGCGAAACCGTTCCAGAGTTGAAGTGTCCCAGAGATTACCCCACCCACTTGCATTACGACAGGGTTGGGAGAGGGAGGAACGCAAGAGGTTGAGGTGCCGGGTAGCGGAGAAGGGCCGACATTGACCGTTACTGTTTCAGGGGACCCACCCAGTAGGTTAACCTGCGCATAGCCCGTAACCCATACGTTCAAAGTCAAACGGTTGGGAGTACTGGATGTACCAGGCAGAATGCCCGCGAATTCTGTACCATAAGGATCCGTTCCAACGTAACTCACGTTTGAGCCCGTGATGAGCTTGAAATCGTCGGAGCCAGTGTTCTGTGATAGGGTTATGTTGCGGTATACATGTTGCTGTGGGTCAACCGCCTCGACTGTAACATTCAGTACCTTGAGTCCGATTTTCGGTAAGTATGGGTGACTTGTGAGAGAATGGGCTAGCGAAGTCACGCCATCAAAATATCTTATACTGCCGCACACCGCACGTGCCCTATCCAGCGCAACCAGTATGGGGGGGTGGTTATCGCCTGCCCCCAGGGTGACGGATGATATATAGGCGGTCAGTGAATAAGCTGTGTCGTAGGTTGGGTCGAATCCGGCAGAGGCGAGGATCTGATATGTACCTGGAGCCAGCCCAGTTATGTTGAATTGCCCAGTCGTCTCATTCACGTAACTTCTGCCCACAATCTGGCCGCTAGCCGAGTCCTTGGCGTAGGCGACCCCCTTAGTTCCTAAGATAATGTGGTCGCCCCCGCAGGTTTGAGGGGAAGAAATGGGCAAAAAGCTGAACCAATTGTCGCAGATTGTGCCTGGTATGCTAGCCGGTCGGTCCCGCGCGCTGACCGGAACGAAAAGCGTCGTGTTCCAGGCGTGAACGAAGTCTGGTAGGCCCAAGGAGTTAGTGTGGTCTGCAACGAAGAGAGTGAAATTGTACCTGCCCGCGATTGAAGGCGCGTTCAAGTCATGGAATCGGATGAACTTTGGCGGGGTGAAGTTGCGAAAGGTTCCGTTCAAATAGTTCCATATTTCTACGCACCATGGGGCGTTGGGGTCGCGCAGGGAGAAATTCGGTTTGAAGCAGGGCCCATCGCTGGGGGCCCCCCTCCAACCATACGTCCAACGATTCGACTCATCGATGACGCTATAGTAGTAGTAATCGTTTCTGATGTTGCTTTCAATGAAGTGAGTGTCATTGTCCGATGAGATAACTCCTTGCAAGAACTCCCTAGGTATCTCGACGCGAACAGCAATCCCAGGGCTGTTCACGTCAATTTCGACATCACCCGATGTGCTGAAGAATGGGCCCCAGACGTTGGCCGGTGCAACGGTTGCGGATGGGTCAACTGGCTGGGCGTGCACAGTGGGAAGATTCATGGGGAGGTTCTGAGCCGTTGCGCTTAGGAGGAGGCTGCAAAGGACGAACATTACAAGGGATATCCTATGCCAGTGGAAACGTGCGGCCTTAGCAGTCACTATCCATCTCCCCCAATGCTCCTCTCAACGGGTTTAAGTAACCTAGTCGCATATTGGCCGGCCGTAGGACGCTTTTCCCTTAACACCCCACATGCCCAGATGCGTGTAGGTTGAGTTTAAAAGACATGCTCAACCTTCCCAGAGGTGAAATTTCCTGATTCCCCGTCGAGCTGCTCGCAAAGTAACGGCTTCAAGGTTACGAGGGTTCTAAACTAATACGATTCAGGGATTTGATCGTCGGCCACCCGTTTCTTATCGCAGCATAGAATCGAGCTGCCCGTCGAAAAGCGGGAGCCCGTCTTTGCTGTGAAAACGGTTGGCTCTCTCCGGCCGAACAGTTGAGCAGTCAAATTAGAGGTCTATTGGGGCCCCGCAATGTTCGCAGTAGTTGTCTCGAGAGTGGAGTGGAAAGCCGCAGCTTACACACCTCTTGAATGTGGAATCAGGTGCGGGCTCAGTTCGTGGGTAGAATGTTTTAGTCGCTGACTGCACTGGCGAAACGATTTGAGGCCCGTGTGCTACTTCAACTACTCCAGCTCTTTGAGCCTTTACGTCGAGTATGTGCTGGAGTTTTAGGTTCTGTTCGTCAAGTTTCGTCTTCAGGTTCTGAAGTTCCTGACTGGTTGTGAGCAAACGTTCCTGCAAGCTGTTGAGTTCGGCCTTTAACTTTCCAACCTCAGGCTGCTCCCACACCTTTCCCATCCTAGCCCTTTGGTCTTCAATGTCTTGCCTCTGGCTGTGGAGCTTTATGTCCTGGTCGGCGAGGGACGCTTTGAGCTTCTCCATTTCCTGCGCATCGACACTTAGTCGTTCCCGTAAAGATGAAACCTCCGTGATCAACTTTTCAATTTCCGGCCGGGTTCCCAACTGTTTTTCTATAAGTCTGTTCTCGCGAATGAATTGCTCCAATTTGAATTTGGTCTCAAATACCTCTTTTCTTAACGCTAAGTAACCGCTTGTCTCCCGAAGGGTATCTGTTCGGGCCGGTAGTGGCTGCGTCTTTTCCTTCACCTCGGTGACCTGTGAATTGTACCGTGACGCCGAGACTGAAGTAGGCACGATGGCCTGGAATTTCGCTTTGGATTGCTTAGCAAGCTCGTCTGACATTGCCGAAGCCCGGCGCGATATAGTCAATATGAGTCCGATTACTATGCCGACTAGGACAACGACGCCTATCACGATGAAAAGTGAGTTTGAATCTCCAAGCTCTAAAGGAGACAATCTCGAGCAGCAGTTCCCTCGACATTCTGAAGTAATAAGACCATCGCCGAAGGGACGATTGCAGGAGGGACACGTACTCCTCCTGATGCCACGGCGTTCACACCAAATCGAGGGGCGTGAAAGACTCAGCCGCCGGGCTCCGAGACAGAGAAATGGGGTGAGTTCAACCTGCTTGTCGTGCGTCAAGCCAAAACGGTAAAGACCATGCTCGTCTTTCCGATTATTGTTTTCGCGCCTCTGAAATTATCACCGATTCTATTGTTGGGAGAGTTTGGAACATAATCGTTTGGCGATGGCCCTCTCGATTGTTTTGCCGCTCTTTCCGAAGGTTCGCTCCAGGACTAGGAGGAAGTCTCCAAGGTGTTGTGGGATGTCATCTCTGCCAAAGTAGTAGTTTCTTTCCACGTAATCATAGAACGCCTGGCGAACATGTTTTCCGAGCAAATCATCCATGACTTCATCCAAAGATTGCAGGAGTAGACGGTTGTTGTCCTTCTTATCTACCGCTACCCCTTTACCGGTAATCACTTCCAATAGCGGGTTGTTCTCTTGCTCGTCCAAACGTACTTTTTGCAGCCGGCCGTCAGTTCCGTGATCGGGATCATCCGAACCTAGCAACTGTGAGACCTCCCTTATCATACGTAAGTTGATTGTTGAACAAGCCCCGAACTCCGGCTATGTCCTTTGGATCGTGAGCGGAAGGATTCAACAGGAAGAGAACTGTGATCCGCATCTCATTCAGACTCTCGAAGGCCGATTGGACGAACTTGTACATGTGTCCGTCCGGACTTTCAGCGGAGTTGTCGTTCAGAACGAGATCGGTTAGGCTGTCAATGATTATGCTAATGGGCCCTTCGAAGTTCTTTTTGAGGATTGGCAGAAGTTCTGGCGCTCGTTCTAAGTCGATGAATCTTATCCCTTGGTCGCCATCGAAGGCCTGTTGGACACTGCTGCCCTTCTGTGTAATGACGGTGACTCCCTCACCAAGAAAAGCACATTCCAATGCAAAGTTCCTTACGAACCTCTCGTAGTCTGTCCGCGGATCAAACTCGAAGAGTATCTTCCTGCCCAGCAGCTTGTTGTGGTCAATCCCTAGTTGCCTGGAGAATTTCCTGCCTTTCGCTTCATTCAGGCATCGTTTGATTTCAGTGAGAATTCCGACGTTGTTGAAGGGTTTGGTGATGTGTGCATTGGCACCTGCCTCTGCTGTGAGGCTTCTGTCGACCTCCCTACCCAGTGCGCTGAAGATTATGACGGGTATGTTCTTGGTTTTTGACTGAGTCTTTAGTGATCTACATGTTTCCAAGCCACTTTTGCCGGGCATCATCAGGTCGAGCAAGACCAGATCAGGGGCCTCAACCTCTGCCAGACCAAGCGCTTCGTCCCCGCTCAGCGCTGAGACGACCTGGTACCCTTCCGCTTCCAAGATTAGTTTCAAGAGGTTGATGATGTCGGCTTCGTCGTCGACAACAAGTATTCTATCCAAAGATTCTTACAGCCTCCTCCCTCGGTTTCGGTAATGTGAACACGAAGGTGGCGCCTGAACCCTTGCCCTGGGAAAATGCCCAAATCTTGCCCTTCTGGGCCTCTACGAGTTTCTTGGCCAGACTCAAGCCAAGGCCTGACCCTTTGAAGTAAGTTGGCTTCTTGATGGCTGCGAAAGGGTCGAAGACGTGTTCAAGATCCTTCTTGTCTATCCCGATTCCACTATCGCTAACGTAAACGACCGCTTCCGTCGCACCCTCCTCCACGCGGATGATGATATGCCCTTTTTCTGGTGTGAATTTGCTTGCGTTATCCAGTAGATTCATCATGACCTCCCCCAGCCTGAGGCGGTTGCCGAGGACTAGTAACGGTTTGTCCGGAGCGTCGAGTTTCACGACCTGTTCCTTACTGCGAAATAGCGGTTGTGCCTCTTCGATGTATTCCGCGAGTATTTCCTGAAGATTCAGTTTCTCAACTGTGACATCCAGTTTGCCGCTCTCGTAACTCTGGATGGTCAACAAGTCGTTAGTTAACTCAAGTAGTCTGTCGGCGTTACGTCTGACCACGTCAAGTTGCGGTTTGATGGTGGGGTTGAGCTTGGATTCGCTTTGGATTATGTGGTCTACGTAACCTTTGATCGATACGAGTGGAGTTCGTAGCTCGTGAGTTACTGTGACGATGAAATTATCCTTCATGCTTTCGAGCTTCTTATGTTCTGTAATGTCACGCATTATGGCGTCTATTCCATGAGCTTCCACGCAAACGCCGTCGATGTAATCTATCGCCCCATCCACCTTCATAGCGGCCCTGGGATATTCGCGCACCCACACCGAGCGCCCATCCTTTCGCCTAATTTCGAATTCAGCGAACTGGGGGCCCTCTCGAAGCCTCTCGAGGTATGCTTGCCGGTCCGACTTGTTCACGTAAACCTCGTTCAGGTTGATGGTTCGCAGTTGCTGAAGGCTTTCGTAGCCTAATATTCTGGCAAATTGGCGGTTGCTTTGGAGAATTCCTCCGGTTGGCGTGATCCGATAGACGCCCACAGGGAGGTTATCCAGAAGTGAATTTAGGTTATCGTTGGTTTTTCTCAGCTGTTCGGCCTTAGAATCCGCGGCAAGTGAGTTCTTCGCCAGCATCAGAGTTGCCGCCGCGAAGATAACCCATGTCAGGATTCCGAGGTTCAATTCGTTGCTGGGGACTTTGAACATTAGCCAATCATAGAAAGATTGGTATGTGATTTGTGTGAAGCTGAACCCGATCATTAGCCATAGCAGAAAGCCGAAGGAGGATAACAGTAGAGTGGTTCTGATTTTCATTCTTTGAAGCCCCCTTCATGCGCCGCTGTGATGCAGCCTGAATCTGACCGCCAGATTCAAGCACATGGAGTAGTGTAATTGGTTGCGTTACCTTCTGTAGCCTTGTATGGTGACACCAGAACCTATAGTCACACATAGCCGCTGTAGTGCGTGTAGGTTGAACGTTGAGCAAAGTCAAGACGATTCAGGTAAGAGATGAGACTAAACATCGACTCGACTTGCTAGGCCGAAAAGGCGAAACTTACGACGACATAATCCGCAAGCTCATCAGCAGTTATGCTAGGAACCCCGCCGTTAACAGCCAGTAGACGCCATCTGTTCTTCGGTTCGCATCAATCATTTTCCGTACGTAAGTTACGTATCCACTTTTAACGCCGAGTGAAAGACATTTTGCAAGAGAAGATAACCTGACGGCCGACCGCTTAGTTGAGGCAACGGGTTATGAGTGAAATGTGGAGGCTTTGTAATGCGTGCCTGCCCTAATTGCGGCTTTCGAATGAGTAATGAAGCTAGGTTTTGCGTTCACTGTAACACCGTGCTTCCAGAGCTTAAAGTGAGTCCTGTTCCTCTCCCGTTGAAAGACCTTAGGACTGTTGCGTTGATTGCGGGCGTCGTAGGGGTGGTATTCATGGGCGTCGGCCACTTCTATGTCTACAGAATAACCCGCGGCCTGGGTCTCCTCGTAGTTGGTACGATAACAGGCTTGGTTTTCATGGTTGCTGTGTTGGGAGGATTCTTTGGGGCTTCAACAACTATCGCTGCGCTTGTGGGAGTGCCACGTCTCGCATTGTGGGGTTGGCAAACACGCGATGCATATCGGTTGGCTAGGGCTTACAACGATTCTCTAAGAGATTCGGCACAGGTCTATTGACACGTATTCGAGTTTGTTTCAGAATGTTGCGGCAACGAAAGCCATGGCTTTGAAATTTGTACAATTCTCGCTACCGCAGAAAGGACAGCGCGTCGTAGCGGTTCGATCAGGGTCTAGGTCTCTCTGAATCATCTCGAAGTCTGTTACAATCCCGGAAGGGTAGAGCGAACGACATGCAGGGCATTTTATGAGGAGTTGGCCTAGACGACTCAATCGAAGCCACTGATCATTGGTTTCAGCGTGTTGCTTAAGAAATATGCTACAAGCAATCAGGAACAATTACGAGGGACCAAGACGACACTATCCGGTGAGCCCTGTGTCGGAGGAATTGGATGACTCTTATAAGGGCGAATTTTGTAACCCCCGCCGCCCTTTCGCGGTTACAAAACAAACGTAAGCCTTCTGGGCAATTTAACTTGCGCAGGCTGGTCCCGAATGCGGGTATTGGATAAACTATCCAAGTCGAAGAGCGACTTCATGTTCGGATTACGTTATGGGTACCCACTATGCTGCGTCCTAAACTTCACCATAGACTCACTCATAGGCATACCCTCCGGCGTAAGCCGAGGCGAATCATACAACACGAAGGTTGGACCATACGTCCCCTGCCATTTCCACAAAAGGGTGAAACACGCGCTAACCCCGAGCGAATCGTTACTTCTTCTCAACTCCGAATATTCGGTTGAACACCTTGCGCCGAAGGACCTGATTGAAACGAGAGTTAATGGACGGTTGGTATCAAGAATGCGCATACCTGCGGGGTTGGACGCCATTTACGTTTCGCAAATTAAGTTGAAAACCTAGGCGGGACAGATTAATTCACAGTTGCCGGACTGGTTCTCTGTGTGACAAAAAGGACACTTGCTCCTAATCCCATACACATGCTTTCCAGATGCTTCGAAGGTTCGTTTTTCCATGATAACTCCGGATGGATAGATACCGCCGCAGAACCTGCACCTAACCATTAGTTGTCCCATAATGGAAGCAACTAACTCAACTGTATTGCATGGGTTAGTTAATCAGATTATCTGAACCCATCGCTTGTCGATGTGAAACGTGATTTTGCTTAGGCAAAACTTTGAGGCGTGAAGTTCACTGGATTATTGTCTTGGGTTTGCGGGCAAGCGAGGCCGCACTAACTATTACTGATATGATTGCGAGGTAGAAGGCGACGGTCACAAGGTTCCTGTAGTTATTCTGGTCGCGCCATTGGCGAATTGCAAAGTCCGCTTCATCCCGGGAACTCACTACTTGGAAGTAGTAGCTGGTGACAGCGACCCCTCTTACCGTAACCTTCACCGACCACACCCCCGTCGCGTTGAACGCCTGAGGAATAACGGTCGTAACACTCTGACTCGGGCGAAGGAGGAAGGTAGCGTTCTGTACGAGGCGACCGTTGTTCGTTATGCCAATGAGTCCTGTCTGCACAGTGCCGAGAGTGTTCGACAGGAAAATGGTTACATTGGATGATTGACCATAAACGCCCACTTTCGCATCGGTTGAATACAGGGCGGGCACGATTATCGCATTCACTCCCGTCGGGTTCACGTTGAAGCCTTCCTGTAGCCCGACCAGAAACACGTAGCTGATGACGGCCCCGGCGACAACTACTACCACTAGAAGCAGGCCTATTATGATAGGTGAAACTGCGTTAGAGCGCCCAATCAAGCTTCTCTAACCTGTACGTATGATTGTGGGGTTCGCATATTTTACTTCGTCAGATGCACATTGCGGTTTACCAACCAATCCGTACTCTTGCGGTATGGTGGGAATGACAAGTAGTTCTATAACACCCTACGGCATGGAGTTTCCACGGATTTCGTTGACATCAGGATATTCCGATGCACTAGTTCTTGCGCCCTTCGGCCTGGTTGCACTCTCATTTCTTGTTACGTATTTGACGATGCCTTGGTTCATAGAGGCCCTTAGAAGGGCTGGGATAACCGGCAGAGACTTGCACAAGCCGCGAATGCCTTCGATCCCAACCATGGGGGGTGTTGGCATCTATGCCGGATTCGCCGTCGCGATGACCATCGCCCCCACCCTCCAGTTGGACTACAGGTTGCTGTTCGCTATCTTCCTGTCAGGAACGCTGGCCGTTCTGGTAGGGATCCTGGATGACCTATTCAGTTTGGGAAAGTTGGCACTTGTAGCGTTGACGTTCGCTATCAGCCTGCCAGTGGTCAGCTTCCAGGCGGGGTCTACATACGTGTACTTGACACCGTTCGGCCCCGCGGATTTTGAGTGGTTCTTCTGGGCCTTGGTCCCATTCGCTTTCGCTTTCCTAATGAACGGTGTGAACATCTACGCCGGCTTCAACGGCCTTGAGGCAGGTTTGGGAATCATATCCTCAATATCGTTAGGCATTTGCGCATTGATTTACGGGTCGATGGAATCCGCAGTGGCGCTGCTGGCGATCGCCGGAGGCTTACTGGCGTTTCTGAAATGGAATTGGTTTCCCGCGAAAGTATTCGTCGGTGGCTCTGGGACTTTCCTTTTGGGCGCGGTTCTGGCCAGCGCCATGATTGCCGGCTCCATTAAAGTAGTTGGGGTCATAGCCCTGTTCCCATACTTTATCAATTTCGTACTCCGGGCCACGGACCGATTCCATTGGTCTGTAGGGAAGACGCTTCCTAACGGGAAGATTATCAGCAGAAAGCGAAATGCCCTCTGGGCATTGTTCATGTTTCGGAGAGGAAGGACAGAACGTTATGTGGTTCTACGGTGCCTCGCGGTTCAAGTCGGATTTGCAGTTGCGGCGATCGTGTTCGCGTATTTCCACGTGAACTTCATCAGGACATAATCGCTTGCTAATGACACCAGTCGTCTTGGCTTACAACCGGGCAAGAATTCTAGCGTTTAGTTGTCGTCGTCTTCCGTAGCGCCGCACCTCGTAAACTATCAGGGCTACAAGCAGGGCGGCAACTAGAGATGCGGCAGCGACAGGAAGCAGAAACCTCTCCAAGCTCGCGCCTTCCAAGACGATTGTCATATCAAACGTATCAGAAATGCGAACGCTTGCTTATTCAGATCTTCCCTCTATGTGCTTGGTTCCTTGTAGTTACCTGGTCACCGGGGCGTTGGGTTGCTAGTGACAAAACCCCCTTGTGGGCAACTTCGCCTTCCATATTCCGGTAACCAGAGATGGCCACGAAGATAGTTTCCAGAACAGTTGAAAGGCTCAAGTCTGGAATCAACTATGTCTGTTCCGGATGCGGAATTCTACTCTATCACACGGGCGTTGACGGAGCATATGAGGTTGGGCAGGAAGCTTTTCCATCGAAGCAACCAGCCGAGATAGCGGACCGCCTTACCTCTTGCCCGAACTGTGGGCGTAGACTAAGCTCGCAACCAGACCCAGGCATGATAAAAGTAGAAGCACGTTTGGAATGATGAAAGAGCTCGACTGTAATAGTCAGGTGTATCTTGTCATTTCTACTGGAAGCGTTTGACTTTCTGATCTCCGCTGAAGACTATGCGAACCTTGAACGTGTTCACGTAATCTCGAAACCTCTTCAATGAGGAATCGTCGAGATGTGGTTGAAGAGTAGCCTCCGCTTCGTCGATAAGAGACTCCTGAGGGAGAAGGTTCTTCGCGTCGTCCTCCCAAATCTCCTCCTTGAGGTCGAGCGTTGTCCAGAATTGAGCAAGAACCCAATACGTCAAAAGTTTCAGCAAACCAGTTGCTGGGTCTCGTTCCGTCACCATTCAATCATCTCCCCCCGCCTACCACTAGTAATGATTTGCAAGAAAAGGAACGGAGAGGGGCGGGGTACTCGTGTTTTATGTCGTTGTAGCTTGGTTGTGTGGAGATATTTGCTCGATTCGGGCTAGCATTGTTGCGGTATTAGTTATCGTTCAGAACCAAGCTTTAATATGCGAATCTTTCAGGGCCTTTCAATGCTGAAATCTATTCCGGGTTCTGTTAGCTTTGAATTTTGAAGAAGCAGAAAGTAGAGCACAGGATTACGTTAAGAAGAGACTAGAACCTAATTCGACCGAAACATTAAGCGTCCGATATGACAAAAAATCGGAAGAATTCGTGGTTACATTTAGTGTCACAGATAAGCAGGGTGCCAAACGACAAGTCCGAGTCAAATATGATAAGGACGGCGCGCAGACAGGATATGAGCTAAAATCAGAAAAGAGAGACCGATATTAGAACTCCCTTACGCAATTACTTACGACGGAACAGGTTAATGACTGAATGAAAATTGTGATTCCTCAGAGTCATTTCTGCCACATTTGTGTCATCTTATCCCACATCCCACGACTTGTTTCTGGAACGATTGTTCGACCAAACTAGGAACTGAACCCGTCGTCCTTTCGAAAGACTAAGGATACACCGCATCCTACCCGTCTTCCGCCTCCAATTAATCGGGACGTCACGGTGTGGTAAATGCGAACCGGCAACATTGCAGCGGCCCTATTCCTATTAGCGACTGTGGGCGCGGCCTTTACTCCAGTAATCTACGCCACGCCCACGAGAGGTTTTCTATCGACACGAGGGACTTCGATTGTTGATTCCGCTGGACAGGCGATTGTATTGCGAGGGGTCAACTATCCAGGGTACGAGCAGGACCATCCTGATCTACACAACTCGATGGCTTACAGTACTTTCGCAGGTAACGAATTCAACGTAGTCAGGCTGCCACTTTCGTGGGCAAACCTAGAACCTCAACTAGGCGCCTTCAATTCTGAATACTTGTCATCGCACGTGGATCAAGATGTTCAATGGGCAAAGTCCGCTGGTATCTACGTTATACTCGACATGCATCAATCCGACTGGGCTGGAAGATTCGGCGGAGAAGGCGCGCCCGATTGGATGGTTGAAAACTACGCGGCAAACGTTACTGGTATGCGGCATGCTGCTTCAGACTTCTGGTCGAACACGAATCTACAGGACCACCTTGTTCAGGTCTGGGTAAAGATCGCGCAGCATTACGCCAACGAACCTACAATCGCTGGATACGACCTGTTTAATGAACCCTGGATTTTCACTTCGGTGATTCCCGGACTGAACGCAACACGGGCCCTCGAGGGTTTCTACGTTAGGACGATTCAAGCGGTCAGAGCCGTTGACCCAAACCACATCATCTTCCTTGAGCCTGGCAGCGTGAAAATGTTCAACCTACCCATATCGAACATTGTCTGGGCGCCACACTTCTACCCACTGGCGTTTGCCCCCAAGTTCTATCTGGATAACTATACCTTCCTCGAGAATGATTTCATAGCCAAATACCAGACGTGTCTAATCGATTATGGGACCCCAATGTGGATCGGAGAGTTCGGGGCCTTCATGCCTGACAATTCAAGCCGCGCAATCTGGTTACAGGTGGCGCTGGATTTGTTCAACAGATATGGAATTGGTTGGGGATGGTGGTCATACGATGGACAATACACCTCGATACCGGACCAGCTGTATATTCCGTCCTGAAAACAACTAGATAGATAGCAGATTAAATGGGAATTCGCATGCGGGATGTACGGTGGAGTTGAGAGGGTGCCTTCTGATTCTATTATTGTTCGTCCTCATGCCCTCGACTTTAGTTGGAGTTTTTGTGAGCGCGCAGGGCCAGATGAATATTCAGGCTGGGGCTTGGGGGGACGAAGCGTCCGTTGGGAATATGGGAGTTCGAGCGGAAATCCGCACTCATGTTTACGCCCTCAACGAGCGGGACCTCGGTGATTCGTTCTGGGTGGGTGACAATCTGGATAATGCTGGTTTCGTTCAGTTTGGTTACCAGATTGAGTCGCCGGGAAAGTACTGCGTCAGCGGGCAGGTGATTGGCGGAGCCCAGGAGTGCTCCAGGTCCGACACACTCACCGATGCCGATGCGCGGTGGTTCTGGGAATATTTTCCAAACTTAAAGGGAGCCGACTTCTACTTCGGAATCGGGGCGTTTGGTTCGGTAGGTTCGAATGGCACGTGGCACCAGTATACCATCACGCCGAGCGCGGCAGGTGGGTGGGCTTTTCTTCTTGATGGTAACCAAGTTGACGGCATAGGCTTTCATTGGACTCATTCGAAAGCTCGAGTTTACGTAGTCGCCGAGAAAGTGACCTCATCAACCTCCCCCGGCCTGTTAGGGCCCGTAGAGTTCCGGAACGTTGGCTACTTGAAGGATGATGGATGGCGTGGGGTCAGCCAATTGTACGTGCTGCGAGGATGCGGAGTCAGTCAGAATTGCGGACCGAGCGTCCCATACGGCGTTCAATTGAAGGGGCCTAATTACTTCGTCGCTGGCTCAGGCGAGAATCTACTGGAGACCGGCTCCCTGCTATGGATGAAACATGGCACAACACTCACCATCCAAGTCCCGCTGCAGGTCGGTGTCTCAATCGATAATGTTGAGCATGGGCTGGGACCAAATGTTAGCCTTGAACTTGCAAATGGGACCCATCAAGTTGCAGTTCCCAGCTTGGTGGACCTGGGCAACGGTACTAGGCTGAAGTTCAGCTCTTGGAGCGACGGCATGAAAGCGGCGAACCGAACGATTAACATTGAGTCGGACATAGCTCTTCATGCGACGTACGTTACTCAGTATCTTGTAACCGTCAACTCTGGCGTGGAAACTCCCTCGGAGCAATGGTACAATCAGGGCAGTACAGCGAGCTACTCGATTCCCTCCACGACGATTCGTATGGCTAATCCTCTCGACTACTTGGGAGGGAGATGGGTTTTCACCGGTTGGTACGAGAACGAAAAATTGGTTACGAGTTCAGTCTCTGGCGCGTTTGTCGTTGATGGCCCACGCGAACTCGATGCGAAGTGGGAACCCAACGTTGCTCAACCCATCACAATCTTGCTCTTCATAGCAGTTGCAGGTGTAGGTGTGTGGTTGCTCTACAGGAGGAAACGTAACGTCACCTTCGGTCGGACAGGGACAAGACCAGAGCCGAAGAGGCAGGTTGAGGCTCTCTCCGAATCTAGCGCTGATGTGAAGCAGGGGCCTACTGCTCCACAAAACATGTTCTGCCGTTATTGCGGTGGAAAGATACCGAGCGGAAACAGCAAATGTCCAGAATGCGGCCTGACGGTACGCTTCCTAAGCGCAGATTAAGCCCAGTAGAACCGCCTCTTCGCTTCCACTACCAGGAGGGGAAGATTCAATGCCAGGAGACCATGCGCATGTTGCACGTATGGAGGATGAGGTAGGGCTTGAGCGAAGATGAGTGGAAACCCAGAAGGCCCGTGTGGATTCGGTTGCTCGTCGTGGTTGCAGTGTTGATTGTGGTTCCGATCGTGCTGTCTGCGGTATTCTACATTCTCAGGCCGCTGGGACGTGCTTACTTCCCGTTCATGGGGCATTACCCGTTCTTCTTCCCGTTCGGTTGGGTCTTCGGATTCCTGATACTCTTCTTTCTGTTGCGATGGATATTCCGGCCCTGGGGATGGGGCCACCGCGGAAGGTACCGAGGGTACCGGGACGAGTACCACATCCTACGCGTCAGGTACGCGAGGGGAGAAATCACGAAGGAACAGTTCGACCAAATGACCCGCGACCTACAAGAATCAAACCAGAAAACACAGAAACCCACCTAATTATCCATGAAACTGACAAAGGTAGGAAAACAAAAACCGGGAGACGGACCGTAGTGTGGCGTACGGCGCGAAGCATCATGTGCGGTGGAAGCGTTTGGCCTTTTCATCTCCCGTGAAGACTATGCGAACTTTGAAGGTGTTCACATAATCTCGAAACCGTTTCATTGAAGATTCGTCAAGATGTGATAGAAGAGTGGTCTCGGCTTCGTCGATGAGCGCTTTCTGAAGGAGGAGAAGGTTCTTCGCGTCGTCCTCCCAAATCTCGTCGTAGAGGGCGAGAGTTGTCCAGAATTGAGCGAGGACACCATAAGTTGAAAGCTTCAACAAGTCGGTTGCCGGGTCTAGTTTATTCGCCAAAGAATCACCTCCCAATTCACGGTTCCATAAGGGCCATCGAAGAGGTCTATGCGCCAGTCTCCAAGGTTTTCTTCATTTCCAGAAACTGTTCCTTTGTGAGTTCACCTTTCGAGTAGCGGAGCCTCAGAGTTCCAAGGGCCTGATCGACTGACGTGACCTGTCTCGAAGGCGTTCTTTCCAGAATTGCGAGGGCTATGGCCATTAGCACTAAAATCACGATAATGGCAATAGTCAAACCGAAGATCGCCGACCCAAGACCGCCCAGACCCACCATTAGGCTTCGAGCGAGCTGCCTCACCGATTCGCTCACTGAACCGGATTCAAGGAGACCCCGCAGCAGAAACGGCATCATAATTGCAAAGACCAGCAACGCTACCGCCGCCAGAAGAATCCCTACAACCCCCCACACGAGGACCCTGATTACATGGTAGACTGTAGATCGCTTGTTTCGCATAGACATGCAAGGGTAATTTTCTTGAACTCGAATGTAAGCTTGCCTCAGCTGCCTTCGGCCTACGAACCCTCTCGAAGACCCAAATTGAGACGAAGCTGAGCGTCCGTTACATTTACACAATGGTGCGCAAGCCAGACGGGTCCATTTGTCTTTGATTCGCGTTGTTGCGCGGAATCCTTAACGTAACCCCTGCCAGATACGGCTATGACTGCAATTGAGCCGGCTTCTAGTCAAATGTAGGAACTGCGGATCCTTCTACCCGTCTGGTATAACAGCGGAATTTGAAGATGTGAAACGCAAGCTCCAAGAGTCCAACCTAACAACTACCACGTGCCCGTACTGCAATTGTCAAAACCCGACTGCTTACGCTAAAATGATCTTAACGCCTGCAGCGTTCTAATAGACGCTTTTGAATTCCTCGGACCCGAAGGGTGGAGGCACCGCCATCAGCGCTCATATCATGTAGAGATGAGTCCAAAAATGCCCGGTCTTGATTCTTGCTTTCTCCGTGAAATTGAAAGTGTGGTCCGCGGATACAATCCTAGTGCCCTCTTTCAATTCCTTGCGCAGTTTCGGTTCAAGCTTATCATTCATTTTCTGTGAGAGGTAGGCAGTAACTACAGTTGCCTCCGACAAATTCTGCCTGAAGAAATCCGAATTTACAATTCGGACCTTATCCTCCAAACCGTTTCTCGCAATCTTCCTCTTACTTAACCAAGCAAGAAACCTGCTCCTTTCGATTCCGACGGCTGTCACTTCGTACTTTTTTGCTGCAGCAACGAGAACTCTGCCATCCCCGCTTCCCAAATCATACAACACATCACCACCCCTGATTTCGGCCATCTTCAGCATCTCATCAATCGTTTCTTGCGGCAGTGGCACGAAGACAGCTTCGTTCCGTGCAAGCTCGTAGAGAAAGTAAATTAGTGCGGCGGCGAGCAGACCAGCGATAACAGTTAGAGTTACAGGTAGACGCAAATCTGGAATCTCCCAGGACATGCCCTCGCCCGTTTAAGGCCAGGCTAGACAGAACTACTCGTTTTCACTCTGTTAACTTTTAGGCTCACCTGCCTTCTCGCTCACCGGAGAGGTAATGTGCGAACTATCTTTCGTCAATACTAGGAAGGAGGGCCCACTGTTCATTGTCATATTATCGAGAATAGTCGAAGGTTGCTGAAGCCTTGTTCCTCTCTCTCGGTCAGCTTGTCCAATGCTCGCTCAACATATCTCGCTAAATCCATGCCCGGGGTCTCGGTGAATTCGAGCGAAAGCTTGTGGAAGAGCTTTCTAGCGATAGCTAATTCTATCTTTCCATGGCCCTCGCCAAAGTTCTTGTTTAATGCGGCGTAGAAAACTGGCAGATGCCGCGGCAACTTATCGAACGGCACTTCACGCTCCAGGAATCGAAACGCCAATTTCGCCGCATCCCTGCCGAGGGCCTCTTCAATCCCTTCCTTTACAGACTCTACAAAGAGCATGTCGAAATCCTCCTTGAGTGGGAGGGTACCGCCTGGAAGCTCAGCTTTCGGAGCGATCGACTTAGCAGTTGTGGATTTCAGTTTGTTCTTAGCCGCCTCAACATAATCCTCAAGTTGGTAACTGATGTTCTTCTGGAAATCGATGCCGCACTTCGCATACAGCCTTCGCGCCGTCGTCGCCTCAATTGTGCGAGCGCTCATCCCGAAGTATTTTTCCAAGACGATTGAAACGGTCGGTAGATTCTCTGGTATCTCCTCAGGATGGATGGACCGTTTATTTTTCAGATTCGAACGAAAGGCCTCCAATACGTCTTCGCTAAGGAGCGAACTTATCGTCTCGTTCAATGATTCGACGAGGCAGAGGTTGAATTCGTTGTTGCTGGTTGTCAAGGCTACTCCAGCATTCTGGGCCCCGTGCCGGTCCTGAGCCTGAGGTAGAACCCGTAGACTAAAGCCAAGTAACCCCAATGAAAGAACAACTCAAGATAGCTACCATCATAGTAGACCCCGGCGGTCGTCGCCCAACTGAAGAGGGTATCCCCAAGAAAAGTAAGAATCAACCCGACCGTTATGAAGAGGAACGGCCGCCAAAAAGTACCCCTCCCGAATAGAAACAAGACCGGCAACGCGACGATCAGTAGAACTACGTCAAGCAGCGGGTATGCTAGACCTACCAAAACCGACGCCAAGTCTTGCCCAATTTCAGAGGCATAGGCGGAGGGAAGAAGCACAAGAAGAAGCATACCTGCAACGACAAGAATCAACGAGACTACGCCTAGCATCCTTTTTGTTGCGAAGAAATCCCGAAAGGGCCAAGCCTGAAAGACCATCGCGACAATTAGAGGAGCGTAGCCCGCTAACCAAAACACGTCAGCGACAGAAGGAAACGGAGTTGGAACGGAATACCACAGCGCATAAACTGCCCAAGTGGATTCCCCGAGAAACCAAAGCAACATTCCAAGTGAGTAACTCAACCAGACAATTGAAATTCGATTTTTCAGGCTAACGCCGTTACGGATTAAGCCCGCGCACGCCGTTCCGAAAGCACCGAAAGCCAGTAAGGGTGGAAGCCCATTCGAAAGTAGGTACAGGAACCCTTCGTTAGCCTGTGCCAGCATGTAGACTATGCCGATCAGCGCCCCAAAGGCTAGCATTATTGTGAGGCTCGCGTTCATCGAATAACTTGGGCCCATCGCGGCGGCTTTCTCTTTTGCTAACATCTTCAAGGTTCGATCCTCACCGTTCCTTTCTTCAACACGACCGCATCCTGATCCTTCAGAAACACCAACAGGTCGCCATCATCCAAACCGAGAAGAATTCTGACGGGCTTCGGGACCGTCGCCTGAAACTTACGGGTGACCTTCGAAGTACCTAAGGGCTCCATCCAAATACATCCAAGCACTCCTAGAAGTAGGAAGGTAAGATAGTCCTACTGTAACCCATGCCAAAGGACATGGGGTACAGGATAATACGCCCGGTGAGAAAACCATCCAGTCCAGGCAATCGGCAAACTGAGTCGACCATGGCTCTGGGCGTGTTCAGTGGGCGGGGGCAGCGAGCCCAAGCCTCTTGATGATGGCGGTGAAATCGTCTTTCTTAACGCTCACAGAGCACAAGCCCAGCAAGAGCAACAGTCCGACGATTCTTCCTTCATACCCAAGGAATACCATAACATCCGGGAACCACACCATTGACATCATGAACCCTACCTGTTCAACGAACAGCAGGGTGTATGCGAAGATTATGGCGCCCTCCCCGGCCCTGCGGGTCATTCTCCAGTTTCGGCTAGTTTCATATACCAAGTAGACCGCCGCGACCGCCATTACAGCTCTGAGGGATAGTTCCATGGTTGGTGGAACGGAGAAAGAGAGTGCCACATTCTCGAAAAGTAAGGCGTGTGCGACAACAATGACGGTAACTAAGCCTGGAATCGCGAGTTCTATTGAGAACGATTCACCGATGAACTTCAGCCTCATTCTGCGCGCATAAGTGAGTGCAAGGAATAGGATTCCGTAGGTTTCGAGCAGTAGATAGACTGCGTCGAGTAGAACCCCTCCTCTTAACTGGGTTGCGTTGAAGACGACGATGATAAGGTTCGAGATGAAAGCCAGCGATAGTAAACCGAAGGCGGCAGGTATGCCGAGCAGGTACGCGATGCTTGAAGCCTTGCAGGGCTTCAGAGAGAAGTAGAAGACAGCGACCGCGGCTAGGGCAGATATGGCTTCGGCCACAACAAACAGCCCAGAAGCCATCCGCGAGTCGCACCTACGCCGAAGCTTCGGCGCCTTGGCTTATTGTGGTTTCTGTTACCGGGCTCCTTGGGGGCCATGGATATGGATAAGGCCTACAGGTTTTTCGGGATGAGATCAAGACTGAGTCATCACTGCGTGGGAGTCTCGGCGTAGCATGATAGCGATGAGCCTAACCATTCTTCTTGTGTGTTCTGCTCTCACCGTGGGAGATGGAGTGGCCACGTGGTGGGGCGCTCGTAATGGGCTCATGGAGTTGAACCCGGTTCTGCGCCACGTCATGAAGAAAAGTGGCTCAATAGGGTTACTGACCACGAGAGCAGTCACGTTGGGACTACTACTTTTGCTCTTTGACATACTAAGCGTAGAGCTTTGGACATTCTTCGGTTCAACATTCTCGCTAATTCTCGGCCTAGTTCTGTTACATGACCTAGGGAAACTACGCCTGCAGAAGCTAATCGTATGATTAAGCATTCAGAAGGTTTCTAAGTTGCCAGTTCCCTGAATGTTATGGTCTTGACCTCGCAGCGGCCGTAGACACTATCGTTAGTGATTAACGTCTGATTTCGCCTTAACGCGGCAGCTGCATGCACGGAGTCGAAGTACGTCAATTCTCCAAAGTCCTCTCGGAGCTTGTCGGCCAAGACGTAGTCATCGATAGTGGTCGCTTCCTCTGGAATTCCATGCTGCATGAGTTTTCTTTTGATGAAGATTAAGCTCATGTACACTTCTCGTGGACCCTTACCTTGGGAATACAGGACTGCCCTCAATTCGTGGACCGCGGATTCCAAGAAGATGACGTGGATTCTGTTTTTGCTAGCCTTTTGAAGGATTTTCCGAGCTAGCTTATTCCACCGGTCCCTAGGCCTAAGGGAGAATAAGAACTCTGTCTCGGCTAGGTACGGCAATTACTTGGCCTGCTTGAACAGAAAGGTTTCGGCCCTCCGCCTAGCGGCCCTAGTGAATTTGACGTCGCCTATCAGCTTATGAAGTTCGGAGTCAACTTCTTCACTGAGCGGAATAACTATGAAGCTATCCCCTCTAGGCAGAACATACACGCGCTGACCTTTTCTGACTTCAACGTTTTTCCGAACGTCACTTGTCAAAGTTACTCGATAGCGGGAGTCAACTTCTACCAGGCTCATATGCACGCACACTTCTCCATTTACACGCAAAGCTGACCAAATGTGGGAAATAAGATTTCCTGTTAGCCAGGAGAGCTTTCGCGTTGAGTGAGTCCCCGATGCTCCAGCCGATCACTATGCCCGGCAGCCCGAAGCCTAGAACGAGAAGGAGAACTACCATCCCTTGCCTAATGGGTCAAGTTTCGTGTTTGATTTCAGCGATTTCTCTCTGTTTCCTTTCCAGCCAACCTAGGAAGTCTACTACCGCCTGCCTGTCCCTCTCGATTGAAACCGCCAATACCTGTCCCCCCAGCCGAGCGTAGACACATGCGACGAGACCGAACCAGACAACGACATAATCAACGCCCTTGACATACTCAGAATACTTCTCGCAAACCCCTAGTACGGTTAATGGGCCGAGCGTCACGAATTCACGGTCAAACTGCGGAGACGAATACGATTGCACACCTGGCCGCATCTGATTCAGCAGCACGTCGCCTCGGTCCAAGGCTAATGCCACCCACCGTACCTTCTCGCTCACGGCGAAAACCTCGTCTGCAGTAACAACTGGGCCTTGCGTCTGCATTTTGCTCAACCTCTAGGAGCGATCAGAGCGGACATAATATCCTTTGATTCGTTGAAGTGAACCTGGGTGGTATCGTACTCCTTGCCGAACAGGTGGGATAACACCCCGCTCCAGTACGCGAAGAGAAGCGACTTGGCCGCGCCAATGGTTTCCTTCACACAGGGATTCGATATCTCGACCAGGACCGTCTTGTCTGGTTGCACCGTGCATTTTGTAACGCCGGCTCCTGATAGCACATCGTTCTCTTTGAAGTATTCAATGATTTCCTCTGTCGAGGCGTTGGCTGTTTCTTTCCTGCGTCTCTCCGCATCCTCCTTGCCCAGACGAAACTCATGATTTCTGATAATTACTTCCGCGACAGACTGACCGACCAAGCCGTCAAGGTGCCTGCACAACGCCTCAACGTTCAAGGCCATGTTCCTCTCCCCCAAAATTCGCAGTTCACCCTTCGCCCTGTCCAAAACAACATCTTCCACCATAACTCAATCAACTCAATCTATCATACGGAAGGAAAGCCTGCCTCCCTCTGGGTAATCCTCGAACATACTCCAGAACCGCCGGGTCCAAGTGAGTCCCCCAACGGAACATGGGTTGAATGGAGGTGCGCTAATAATTTTTTGGACGAAGCGTCGGTATGAATTGGGATGCCGATGTTTTCCGCGACTCATGACCAGAATCCCAAGCTTCAAGCAGCCTAAGGCTAATATTGCGCTTCGTCACCCGGGTACTCGGGTGAAGTAGTGACGGCCCAAGTAAAAATCATTGCATCGAATGACACGATAGAGCGATTCAAGAGGATCGTCTTAGCGAAGCGCGGCAAGCTTGAGCTGAGCGCGGAGGGTGAGGAGGCCCTTAGGTTGTACATCAAGAAATACGAGAACCTCCTGGGCGGACTGTGCCCGCCGGATAAAGACCCTCTTGCTAGAATTTGCGGGATTGGACGGTCTTCCTCCCGTCATAACGTATTGAGGGACCTTGAGAAACTGGAGACAGGACAACTGTGATCTTCGTTGATACGACGGAATGGGTTGCCGACGCGGATAGGAATGATGAGTTCCACAGCTCGGGTCACGATAATATTGAGTCAATAAGACTCGGGTCATCCCCGCTCGGACTGACAACCGATTTCATCATAGATGAGACAGTCACGCTGCTGGGTAAGCGAAGAGGTTTCGGTGCACATGCGGCGGCTGAGGTAGGGAAATCCATTATCGCATCTCCGCGCATCGTCACGGTTTTCGTAGATGAGAGCATGCTGAAAGAGTCGATTGCAGCCTACGCAAGGTATGCTGGTAAGCTAAGCTTGACCGATGTGGTTACAACAATCGTCATGAAGCGTTATTCAGTGAGGGATATGTTCTCTCACGATTCGGACTTCGACGTCGTAAGCGGAATCCGGCGCATGACAAAGCCATAATTGGCCAGCCCGGGCACAGTCGGTGCCCTGGAGTAGGCTTTACCGGGGTAACGTTGCGCGCATGCTTGTAGGGACCCCCAGGGGGGGTGACTCTGTTTTCCGAGTCTGACGGGGTTTGTTTTGCCGTTTTCTTAGGATGCGGGTAATATGGCTAGGGCGGGTCCGTGTTTGGGGTGGTGTGGTTCGTATGCTGAGCTCGTTCGCGTTGGGTGAGCGTTTCGGCTACCTCCCTACCCAGAAGGGTGGCTGCAGGAGTAAACTCGACCGAGCGGGGGGATTGAGCGCTCGGGTTGGAGGAGTTGGCCCAACAGAGCCGGGGTGCGAGCCGCAAGACGCTGGTGGTTTCGTTGTCCGATGAGGAATTTGTTGAGCTGCGGAGAGCCGTTGGCGAAGCCAACCTTCCGAACATCTCGCTATTGGTCTTTCAGGCGATTCAGGCTGGTTTGGAGAGCAATGAGGCGCAGCGTATCCAGAGGAAGCGAACGCGAAACGTGAACATCCACGTTTCGAAAACATTCTGGGAGAAGATTAGGTTGAAAGCACATTTGTCCCGGGTTACGCAGCAAGCACTCCTCCGCGGCCTAATCTTCGGTTACATACGCAACAAACGTTGGGAGACCGTGGAAGCGGGCGCCACGAACCAAGGGATGGGCCATGGGAATTGAAAGAGAACAAGGCGGACCCAACCCCGAACCGAACCGTCTACAAGATTCCACTCATCACCGAGAAGGATGCGAAAGAATACGAAAACGTCAAGGCCGGACTGATCACCTAGTTGAAGAAACTCGGAAGCTACGACCCAGAAGTAGACGATTTACAAGTCGAAGAGATTGCCCGAGCCACCATCTACATGAGAAACCTCGAAAAGCAGCTAGACTCGGTGAATGCGAATGCGGAAACCTACAGCCGCGTCACAGACTCCCAAGCCAAGCTACGGAAGATCATAGAAAGCGCCCTCCACGAACTCGCCGTCACACGCAGAGAAAGAATGGCGACGCAGGCCGGCAAAGCCGGTGAAGAGGAGTTGGCGAAACGAATCTTGGAGGCACTGAAAAATAGACCAAAATGAACTCTTCAAAGAATACGCGGAATACGTGGCCGAATCACTTCAGGACCCCGTAACCTTCGCAAGGAACTTCCTAAACTTCAACGCCTTCCCCTACCAGGAACCATTCCTCCGAGACGAATCCCCACGCATCGCTGCCTGCTGCGGACGCCAAGTCGGGAAAACAACCTTGGCCGCAATCAAAGCCCTCCACTTCAGCCTAGCCAACGAATCCGCCCGCACCCTAATCGTCAGCGCCGGCCTAAGACAGAGCATCATACTCTTCAACAAAATCCAAACCTTCGCCAAAAACGCAATCCCAGCGAACACGCTGACAACCTACGAGTCACGAACAATGCTTCGCTTCGCGAACGGCTCTGAAATCATCGCCCTACCATGCGGAAGGGACGGAGCAAAACTCCGCGGATTCACCGCAGACATGGCCATCCTCGACGAAGCCAACTTCATCCCCAGAATCGTCATCGACTCAATGATCAGCCCGACGCTAATCACACGAACCAACGGCAAGTTGATCATGATCTCGACGCCATGGGTGCGAGACCACCCATTCTACGAAGCCATCAGCAAACCTGAGCTAGGATACAAAACGTACACCTGGCCCTCATCCATGAGCCCACTCATAACCCCAGTGAAACTCGAACACGCGAGAATGACAATAGGGGAATTCGACTTCAACCGGGAGTATAATGCGGCCTTCATCGACGACGAGTTCAGCTACCTACCCAGCAACCTGGTGCTAAGCTGCACAGACGACTACGAACTAAACGGAGAACCCAAGCCAGGGGAACGGTACAAGGGCGAATACTTAATCGGAGTAGATTTCGGAAAACACCAAGACCACTCCGCCATAGCTATTGTACAGAAACTAGAAAACGAGGAACTACGCCTGGTTTACCTGTACGAATTTCCGCTCGAAACACCCTACGCCGTCGTCATAGGAACCGTTAGGAGGCTGAATGAAGCTTACAGGTTCGAAGCTGGATGTGTGGACCAGACTGGAGTTGGCGAGGCACCATTCGAGGAAATCAGGCGATTCATGCGTGGCATGGAGGGTGTAACATTAACCGCACCCATGAAGGAGGATGTCATGGGCAGACTGAAACTGACCATGGAACACGGCGAACTCACACTACCGACAGGCAACTCAAAACTCCTAGTCCAAATAACAAACCAACAATGCCAACCAACCTCCGCCGGAGCATTGAAGTTCACACACCCCACCGGCACGCATGACGACTGCCTCTGGGCGCTAGCGTTGTCCGTATACGCAAATTATCCGACGCTACCCTCGAGACACCTACTACCTATAACAAAGTCTTTTGGCTAAGCCTGTTCGTTTCGCTAGAAGAAATTGTCCAAAACATACCTGTCGTACTATTCAGAGCCATGGTTTGACGGAACCTGAATGGTTGGTGTAATACAGAATGCTGCGAAAGATGGGGGCTACTCAGCCCTTGGACTTGCGCTTGCCGTTAGTCGCTAGCAGTTCAAACAACTCTTCGTTGTCAGTGGCTATCTCCTCCAATAGCTCGTCAACTGATTTTTCCAACTTGGCCTGAGCCATGTCGCTTCCACCAATCAATCCCTGTATGCGTAATTCATAAATAGATATCGCTTGAGGCGCCCGAAAGCATCCCTAATCATGTTTGAATCATGTACTGTTCCATCCATTGTTGAATCTCACTAATCGTCTTACTCGTGATTCCCTTCACAAAGGCGTAGGATAGGGAGGGGGAAACTGCGCGTACTTCGACTCCATTTTCGATTAGGAACAAGTTAGCTATTGAATATGCGGTTCTGTGATTCCCTCCGTCGAATGCGTGGAGAACCGTCAATTGCTTCATGAACCGTGCTGATTGGTATGTAAAGCCCTTTGGTTCAGAGTCCTTGATACTGTCAATCAGCGACTGAATTGCCTCGACGGATCGTCGCAGCTTGTGAGGATGCCTGTCGACGCGTACAGCCCTCTTGTTAGCCTTGATCACGTCCTCAACCGAGGGATACCATACCATGGAGCAAAGTTTAGACCCCTTTCAGCTATAGCGTTATCCGAGGCAACGCTTGACACAGCATTGCGGCAAAGTACTCCGTGAAACCGAAATCATAGTGTCGAATTCTCAAATAGTTGAAGCAAGTGATTTATTTCCCAAGAGATTTGACAGCTGCAGAGATGATTGAAAGAGAACGCCGAAAGGCATGAGGATCGGCCTGGACTCAAATGTTCTCGTCGCGTCTGTTAAAACGCCGGGAGAGCCTTATGATGCTGCTCTTGAACTCTCGACGAGGATAACCAGCGAGAACGGAACAAGCATCGCCTTGGCTTTGGTCTTAATAGAAATTCCCGGGGCAAGATGCCTATTGAAAAGATCTACGAGGTCACTGCATCAGTTCAAGCGGCGTTCAAGCTGAAGATAGTGGAGTTTGAGGACTACGTGGACTTAGCCGGGGAACTTATGTTTGAATTCCGTGACCTGAAATCCAAGTGGCAGATTGGATCAGCGGACTTCCATCACTAGCGACCTCTATTCGCGAAGACTGCGACTTCTTTGTGACGGCAGATGAGAAGCACCTCCTAAGAGCAGTATGCAGAGAAGCTTTCGAGAAGCACATCAGAATTCTCAACCCGAACCAAGCCCTGGAATTAGCGTGAAAGCGGTGGACGTTTAAATCTACGAAATCATTGGATAGACACTGATGGATATTGGTGTACGTCAGCAAGCTCACCTCTGCCGGCCAGTTGACGATTCCGAAGCAGATTAGGCGCAGGATGGGATTGGAAGCGTCGTCCCTAGTTGTCTTGGACGAGGTTGGAGATGTGGTTCTTCTTAGGCGGTTCAAAGCGGACGAAGAAGCTCTGAGGATTTTGCGCAAGAAATTTAGGAAGACAGGTTTGACTACGGCACGGGTCGATGAAATCGCCGAGAGAGAACGAACAAAACTTTGGAAAGAGAAGTTCGGTTGATTAGTTTCAGTCGCCTGTCCGTTTTAATTCCGGGTTCAAGATGTCTCTCGTCCAGTCATCAGTTGATGAAAACGGCTCATTAGGCGATATGTGGGTTCTAAACCTGAAAGCTGAGTCGTTCGATGTTGGGTAAGGCGTTGCTTTGACCGAGCGTAAAACCCTGACCTGCAAAATGGTCTAGCTGGTTCAGTGAATGCTGAACGAGAGCCGTGAGGTTCGCGGCCGTCGCGCCTGCAAGTGAAGCGATGGTATGGGAATCCGCGACTGATGGTAATCCCTCAGTCGATGCAGGTGAGTTACCCCTGCCGAAGAGGTAACAGAACCGAGAGATGTTACGCAAGGCTTGATGACAAGAAGGATGTGCATGTTCTCGCGGCCTTTGAGAAATTCAAATGCGACGTACTGGTCACTGGCGACGGAGAGCTACTGAAGAAAGTGAAAGGGGCCAATACGACAAAACAGGCACTCGGAAGAATCCTAGGCGCTCACGAAATGGGAGCGTAGACCAAAACCCACCTTCGAAAGCGCTTTGATGGCGTCACGCCAAGATAAGATCGGGATCCTACGCTGAGAGGACAAGCTCTTCTACTCTCTGGGCGGCGAACTTGCTGGCTCGATGCTCAAGTAGAAGCTCGATGGCTTCCTTGATATTGGAAAGTGCCTCCTCACGTGTACCTCCTTGACTCATCGCTCCGGGGATCCTTAGGCAGAATGACCCAACTCAGCACGTCACTCAGCTTATTCTGCGCTCCAAACCCGTGAAATTGAGGACTTCCACACTTTTCCGAGCGACGTCGCTCAACTCTCTGTCTTGGGTAACTAGCGCAGCGCGCTGGTCTTGGGCGATCGTGACGTAAGATGCGTCATAGAAGGTCAATTTTTGTTCTGATGCCAACCTAAGGGTCGCTGCGAGTTCAACCTTAGAAACCCCGATCAAATGGATTGTATCTCTCTCGGTCAACTCCCGGATTATGCTAACCGTCTCCAATCCGTCTTCCAATGATATGGATCCAAGTAAGCTCGACATTTTCCAAAGAGTATTGCACGCTTCGTAGATCGCTAGGTCGGTTGTTAGGAACCGGTCCGTTGCGGCTCTAGCTATCAAATCCTTACCGAACTTTGTAATCAAGGGGACGAGCGCAGATGCATCAAGCAGATACCTCATCTTGCTCTCCTGTCCTCTCGCACAAGCTTCGCCACAACCTCTGGATCAATTCGGCTACCTACCCGGTCCCTCAGCGAGTCGAGTCTACTGGCCAACTCTTTCGACTCCAGCTTCTTGACATACTCTTCCAGCAAAGCTCTAACGGTCTCGCTAACATTCACTCGCCGCTTCTCAAGGATCCTCTTGATTTGCTTGGGGACTCGAACAGTGATAACGCTCAAGAGCTGTCCACGTAATACGAGGCGTATTACACTCGTATAAAGTCACCGACAACCGATCAATAAATCAAACCGCTTCAAAATCCCCCGAAAGTTTGGCGGCGAGTGAGGAGAGGCATTCGACGAGACTTGCGCCCTCACCTAGAGTCACGATTACGACGCTTACCGCAGTCATTCACCGTCGCCGACTTTTGGATATCTATTGATCCTCAGACAGAAGCATCCAACTCAGTAAGTTGCTCACCAGTGAAAGCCTCGGCCCCAGAAAGTCCTCCAGCATAGGACTGGGCGCGGTACCGCCCCACATGTTTGCCTTGTGTCTACTGGACTCTCAAACGTCCGAGGTCTGATGAACGGCTATAGGAAATCTGTAGGCCGTCAGCCTTACGGCAAAGACCTCAGAACTCTGCTGCCTTTGAGGAGATAAACATCGTATCCGACGCTTTTTTACAGCCATTTCGCGCCGACAAGGACTTTACACAGCGCAGGGAAATGCTTGACGGTATCGCCTTGCAACTTTGCCAACTCGTTGAGCGAAAACCCACTCGACATAGCCCGAGTCTGCAAACCGCTTCGTATGAAGGGATTGAGGCGTAAAATGAGGCGAGGGTTACCTTCGCTTGGCACCGTTTGGCACCACCCCTTGAAGGGTGTCACCACCCTCTTAATTGCGAACGATAGTAGCAATGCTACAGGTTAGAGCATGTAATAGGAAATCATATGGAGCGACTTTGGACGTTACCGTCAGTCGCGGGCTACCCTACCATCGATGAATGAAAGTGAACACCGAGGAGGTAACAGAACTGTGGTTCGTCACTCTCTTAGAGCGCTGATGTTCTTTTTCTTGATTAGCTGCGATGGTTCGATTCTTGGAACGTCGAGCTTGTCGAAATGCTTATCGTAGCTTACTATGGCCTCCACCCCCAATCTTTTGGCAACATAGTATTGTAAGGCGTCGTCGAAATCAAGGGATTCTCTCTTCGTCAGCATTGCTGCTGATATCTCCTCAGCAACTCCTGTCTCAAAGACGGTGAGTGAAAGCGAGTTCTCTAAATTCCTTAGGAAGATTAGAAGAGGCTCTCCTGAGCCAAGCGCCGCTTCCACTGCGTGTACTGTGAAATGAGTAACCACAGCTTCAATCCTCCCCTTTGAGACAGCGCTCAGTAAGGTCTCACAATCAGCAGCCCTGCTCTGTCCCAGCATTAATTCAAGGAATACGTTGGTGTCCAGCAAAATCAATCTTGATTCAACCAAAGCCTGTGCTGCAATTGAACGGAGGAAGCTTTTTTCGCGCCCCTCAATGTCCCTCTCAAAGAAGCCCAGTTTACCGGCCCTGACATGGAAAACCTGGTCATTACCTCTTCCACGGCCTTCTTGATTGTCCCTTTTTTGTAGCCGTACCTTTCCATGGCCTTTTTCCTGAACTTCCTAGCGAGAGCATCGTCGACCTCGACTTTTATTGTTTCGGTCATATGTCCGCATCCTCCATATGTCCATTACTGGGCCGAGCTAAAAAAAGTTAGGGCTTATGGAAACCGCAGGGTCGTTTCTAAACGGGAATTTGCCTTCCTGGTTTATCGCATTCCAACTTAAGTGCCTTGCAAGGGAAGTGGGCACTTCCTCGATGCTGCTGGTTATGTTTATGGACTCCGAATTTTCAAACAGTCTCCGTAGTTTTCTTCATTTCCAGAAACTGTTCTTTTGTGATTTCGCCTTTCGCGTATTGGACCTTCATAGGAGCCGATAGCCAGAGTCGACTTGCCAACATGACACCTGCTCATCTATTGATCCTTAGGCAGAAGCGCGCAACTTAGCATGTCACTCACCCGTGATAGTCTTGGCCCCAGAAAGCCTCGTAGCAGGCTCAGGTCGGCGGGGTGGACGGCTCTAAGCAGACGCAGCAGTATTAGGTACATGACCGCACCGATGAGAACGTAGGCGGGTAGCAGGAACTTGCTGTATATTATGAGTTGAATTGCAACGAGAACCACCGCGATTATCGTACCTGCAAACAGATTTTTCGCGACTGCAATAGTGTCAACTTGTAACGCCATCTTCCTGCTGACCATGAAGATCGTTAGGGCCGGAACAAGAATCATGGCGAAAGCCCGTGCCACCGAAGCGCCCACCATACCATATTCAGGCAAAAGAACATACGCGACCACCAAACTCACAGCCACGCTAACACCTCCTCAAAAGAATCTTTGGACGAGTGTTAATCGTCCTCCCAGTCAAACGCGAAGTTGTAGATGAAGGCATTCGAGGGGGATACAAAGACGCGCAGCTTGTCGGGGAGGCGCTCGCAGAGGGTTACATCGTCGTCCATAGGACGAGCGGCCGGCTTACGAGTAGGGCTTCGAAATTGGCGAAACAAGAGAATGTATCCGAATCCGACGCTCTGACGCTTCTGCTCGCCAAAACGTTGGAGAAACCTCTACTAACCGACGAGAAAGTCCTTTCGATGTTAGCGAAGATGTACTCCCTAGAGGTTTGGAACACATGGACGATCCTTCTGGAAGCACTTCGAAAAAGCCTCATTGAAAAATCAGAAATTCGTGAAGCCATTGACGAACTGGGAGAAAGAAGGCACAAGCTCTCTTCCGTAGATGCGAAGCAAATTCTCGACGCAGCGGACAGGATTGCTGCAACGAAATCCTCATGACTACCTCCATTCAGCGCGTTTCCTCAGCGCTCCGCTCACCAAGATTCGGATGAGACACCTCGACCATTGAAAGTAATCCGATTCTGCGCGTGCTCGAGAATAACGACATCGTTGTGAACTTGGCTACTGCGTCCCGAATTTCCGCTGCCGATAATTTATTCATTGTGCAGAAAATTCCTTCAATAAATTTCACAACACAGAGCGAATCAGGGTTTCGAGAATTCTTAGAATGGCCCGTGCGAAGGTTCTGTAAAGTCCTTGTCGGATGGTTTACCCTGTAAAATAGAGAATAAGGGATTGCGGAATCCGAGAGAGCTAAGAGGTTTGGCGATAGCTCAGGAGAGAAAATTGAGGTACTCTATCGACGCATCTGCTTTAGATTTACATGGTCGGCCCATGCTAGCAGTTCATGAAGGTCGTTCTCGACATCAAATCGGTAGGTCTGTGCATTGCTAATCTTCCTCGAACGTTTGACGAAACCATACTCAACTAATTTCGCAATTGCTTTTTGCACAGTCTTAAATGTCAAGCCAGTGGATTCAGCTAGCATTGGTACGGTTTGCTCCATGTTGCCAACTATTCGCGCCTGGTCCAGGACGCGTGCGACTGGGCCTCCAAATACTTGGTTGAATGGCCCCCCTTTCATATCTTTCAACTCTCACACTCTCATACGTGTCATCATCATGACGACACGGACATCATCATGATGACGGTGTTATATTAAGTATTGTAGAAGATTCCATAGATAATGGAAGGATTTTCAATGGTATTTAGGCTAGGTACCTTACTGCATGCTAAGGGATTCATCATCAACAAGCTCTTTGATGATGACCGAATTGGGCATAGGCACCTTCCCGTTCAGTTATTGCCCAAAGGGTACCCTCCCAAGTATCGACATTTAGTTAAGGAAGCATTTGAGATTTTGAAGTCTGAAAACCCATCGCCGATTCAAGTCGTCCAGCATAGGACTGGGCGCGGTACCTCTCCCCACGTCTGCCTTGTTCCGACTCGACTCTCAAGTGTTAGAGGTCTGATGAATGGTTATAGGAAATCTGTAGGGCGTCAGCCTTACGGCAGAGACCTCAGAACTCTGCTGCCCTTGAGGAGATAGACACCGAATCCGACGGTTTCTTACAGCCCAACCCATCCGACAACAACTTGACAAAGCCCGTGCGAGGATCGAGCTTTGAATAGCAGAAGACCAATGCAAATACTTCATGGATGAGTAATACCGGAAGCCTTCGGTAATGAAAGCTCGCATGGTTACCGTGACTAGAAAGGGCCAAGCAACCATCCCCAAGGAAATGAGGGACAAACATGGTGTTCGCGACAAAGTCTTAGCCGTTGACGTGGACAAAGGAATACTCTTGAGGGCAGTGCCAATGAGAAGGGCTCGTTGAAGCAAGTGCTGGGCAAGAAGAGCGCACGTGAGATCTTGGCTGATGCTAGGTCTGAGGATCTGCGCAGGGATAGTGAATTACTTGAGCGTAGTCCTCGACACTGAAGCTCTCTTCCGTAGATACGAAGCAAATTCTGGACGCGGCGGACAGGATTGCTGCCACAGAATCCTCGTAACCACCGCCTTTTGACTGCGCGTGCTCCTGGATAATATGTGGATATCTAACATCACAACACTGAACGAAGCCTTCAGCTTAGAAAACGATCTCAATCACCGTTTCCATTCGTGCAAGCAAAGTCCACAAGACAACCCGTAGAAATCACAGGGTCATCTTCCCAAGAACCAGATACAACGGTCACACAATAGCTCCGCTTCTCCACCAAACCTTCGAACCACGTGACGTTAAGAGGAACCGGTAGTCGGAGTGTAATCTGCGACCCAAATCAATCGAGTGCCGTGGAATCGTATTCAAGGCGGAACCTTGCTTACGTAATCGTGTAGCTCGGTGGTTGGAAGGCTGCAGTTGTTTACTTGGTCCACGAATATTGCCCTATTTTGCAATATTCCCTGAACCCTATTTTACGATAGACACCGACGCCGAGCTGGGATGAGATTAAAACCCCAACCTGATATCCAAGCGCGCGCGCCTCGCATAGCGAGTCCAACGTCATTGCTGCCCCAATTCCTTGCCGCCTTGCTTTCGGTAGAGTTGCAACGTTGTAAATGCCTGCTACACCTGCGCCCAGGAATGTCGACGCTGTTGCGACGACCTCACCATCAAGCCGACCCGAGTAGTTGCGCACCGGGGAAGCTTTTCCGAAACCCAACGAGGCGCAGAAATCGAACATGGGCCTAGCAACAAATTCAGGCATTGGGGCAGCGGCAATTAGAACCTCGCTCCACTTTCGTAGTGACTCCGCATCACTAACCATTTCTACCTCAAGTCCAAGAGGTCTGTTCAAGCCCTCATTCAATGCTTGTAGGTCAACCGCCATACCGGGAGAATCTCCTTCTTCATTGACCAACCCGTGTGCTTCCAGATAGATTCCTAGGTTCCTTGGGCGCGTTGTTGGCCCGGTCCACCACAGCATGGGTACGTTGCGTGCCCCGTATCTGCGCAGTGTCGCCTCAATGACCGCGTCTACATTTTGTGGTTCAACTCTCGCGCGAAAGACGCTATTGAACAATGGGAATGGAACATTGGTGATGGTCCACAACATGTCGGGGTCATCGTGAACTTCCGCCTGAGGCCAACCGCGAAAAGCAGTGAATAGCCCAAACAAGTTAGCCTCAATGGCCCGAACCAACGCTGGTTCCGAAAGAAACTCCAGCTTCCCGCTCACGTTCTCTTCCTCACCTAATTTGCTTAGGCCCTTCTTTTCATTGCGCCCGTCCTCGGCGTACTCTTGCTAGAATCTGACCCTCTCAGTGCGCAGTTCATCATTGAAGAAATCCCCAACGATAAGGTGCCAGAAATCGCACTTTTCATTATGGATTTCCAGAAATGTGTGTGCCGTGACATGCCGGCTCGCGCATATCATGGTTAGGAAGCTCATTGCGCATCACAAGGGGGGCGTGACTTTACCATGGTCATAATCCAGTGGTCCGGACAACACATAAATTCCTATGCCATCAACCATCAGAATGAACGACCTCCATGGGAGGTGAAAGTTTGCGAATAAGAAAGATCATAGTCTTAGTCGCTGTCCTATCACTCTTCATCGTAAGCCCAGTTGGCGCCGTCACAAGCGGTCAGCCAGACTACGGCAATCATCCCTACGTGGGCCTCATAGTATTCTTCTCTAGCACCCCATATGTATACGACAACACTCTCCCAACGCCGCTATGGCGATGCAGCGGGGCTCTAATCTCAGACCATGTCTTCTTAACCGCCGCTCATTGCGTGACCGGTCCTACTCCGGACTTTGCGCGCATATGGTTCGACCCAGCACCCCAAGGTCAACCAGCCTGTTTCCCCTTGACATGCGGTCCTGACCACAATAAGTACCCGTTCAGTGGTTACGATGCCGCCGCACTCACGGCTAGTGATTTGATCCCTATGCCTGACTACGGCACTGCCAACCCTGCCAATCCCAAGTCCAGCGGTCTTCCGGGATTCGATTATCATGACGTTGCAATAGTCCGCATAGATTCTTGGACAACGGGCGTCCCAGTTACAACTGAGCGTGCGCTACTGCCTTCTGCTGGCTATGTGGACGCATTGCCGATGAAGACTCAGGTCGCAATCGTTGGCTATGGTGTTTACGACAAAGCTCAGGTTCCTGGGTCCGCCTATCCTCCTCCCGGTCAGGATGCAGGCTATACTCCTCCGTACCTGCGGTGGTACGGCAGATTGCGGCAGTATGCACCCAGCCAGTTGGTCCAGAGCAACGATGTCATCAGCGCCGAGTTCCTCAAACTGACAGCCAATCCAGGTCAGGGCAAGGGCGGCACTTGCTTCGGCGATTCAGGCGGCCCGATTCTTGACGGCAACACGGTCCTAGGCGTGAACTCGTTCGTGAGCAATGTCAACTGCTCTGGCGTTACATACTCGAACCGAGTTGACACCACTGACGCGCTGACCTTCATTACTGGGTACCTCAGTTAACAGACGCTGGTATTGAAGAGCGGGACCACCCCTCTTCTCTCCCCTTTCTTGTATGTCTCCGCGTAAATTGGCCCAAGCTCCTTATGGTCGTGGTAAGGTGTGTGTGCGCACCACTGGACCCACACACACATTATGGGCGCAGTACAGCTGGGGAAGTCATCAGAATCCACATCGCCTGTCCGGGCTGGCACGTAGGATGACTCTGCCCTGACCCATGTGCCACTGGGATTGTCGTACAGCCAAACGTTGCCCGCGTCATACCTTCTGTTTCCATTTCGCTAAGAGCGAAGAAAATTGCTAAGATCGTTGCGGTGCTTTGCTCGTTCTCTACGGTTTCAATGTCACAGCGGTTGAGTCCACCATTATCCACATTGCCTGAGTGGGGACAAGCCAGGTTGAGTCATGCGCTCGAGTCCAAAGGGTGCTTGTATTGTTGTAGATCCAAACACTGTTCACATCGTATTTGCCCGAAATGCTAGCGAGGTAGTCGTGGACTGTCTCGTTTGCAATCGATGGTTGGGGCTTGAAACCGAGAAGGTTCCATCCTTTCGAAAGTGAGTAGGCGGGCGGCGTCGAAGCAGGTCGGATCACATAGCCGAGAACATACAAAGTGCGCGTGTGGGTGATGTAAATCCAATACCCGAACCCGTCCACCATCGAAGTCAAAGTGCCAGTGCTTGGGGGCGTGAACGACTTCCATGCGCCGCCCTGATAGGACCAGACGATCGTGAGATTGTGGGTGACAATCAAATCGTTAAGAACCTTGGTTATCGCCGTATTCAGGGGGACGACGGGTAGCGAAATCAGGTTCCAACCAGCAACAAGCGAAAACGTCGCCGATACCGAGTCGCCGAACAACTCAACACGATTATTGAGAAATTCGGTTACGTACACGTTCCCGGAAGCGTCAACAGCAACACCAAACGGAGCGTTGAATTCGCTGTTACCAGTTCCCGGGGAACCCCACTTAGTAATGAAATTGCCTGTGCTCGTAAACTTCTGAACACGATTATTGTTCGCGTCGGTTACGTACACGTTCCCCGACGAATCAACAGCAACACCAACCGGAGCGCTGAATTCGCTGTTACCAGTTCCCGGGGAACCCCACTTAGTAATGAAATTGCCTGTGCTCGTAAACTTCTGAACACGATTATTCCCATAGTCGGCTACGTACACGTTCCCCGACGAATCAACAGCAACACCAATCGGAGCGTTGAATTCGCTGTTACCAGTTCCCGGGGAACCCCACTTAGTAATGAAATTGCCTGTCCCAGTAAACTTCTGAACACGATTATTGTCAATGTCGACTACGTACACGTTCCCGAAACTATCAACAGCAACACCACGAGGACCCGAGAAGTTGCCGTTCTGATTCCCAAGGTGACCCCACTGCGTTACGTAATTGCCTGTGCTCGTAAACTTCTGAACACGTTCATTGTTAGCGTCGGTTACGTACACGTTCCCTAAAGAATCAACAGCAACACCAATCGGAGTGTTGAATTGACGGTTACCAGTGCCAGGCGAACCCCACTGGGTTATGTAGGTGCCCGTGCTACTGAACTTCTCAACACGATTATTGCTAATGTCGACTACATACACGTTCCCGGAAGCGTCAACAGCGATACCATCCGGGTGGCTGAATTGACCGTTACCTGAACCACTGGAACCCCATGTGAGCAGGAAGTTGCAGGCGTCACAGGCATGTACAGTGGGAAGCGGCGTGACTGAAAGAGTACCGCTGACTACGACCAGTAATACGAGCGTACAGACCAGAACGACTCGGAGAGTGTTTCGAGAGAACGTCAACGAACCGAACCCACGTAGGTTAGTCAGAGCACGCACTTAACGCTTCGCAAATTCAACCAAGTACCTACGTACGGTACGTACGCTACGTACCGTCTGCGACTCTAGCTGTGCGGACCTTCTGTACTCATACAAGATACAAGATAGTTCACGGAGCTGCCCTACCACAAGATCTGAAGTTGCATGAAACTCAAGAGCCTCTGGCAATTGGTGAATGAAGCGATCGCTGGAATCATTCCTACAAGAGTAGAAAAGCGAGAGCTTATTCGTTTGTTTTCATTCGTAGTAAAGTGTGCGCACCACTATACCCGCACACCACACGAAGAAATGAAATCCGCAACTAGCGGTTCCCCACATCATAAGGAGTCTAGGGTCTGAGGCTGGCGGGGGTCGCTTCACAGTGTTGTAGGGGTATCACGGTCGTACTGTTGCGGGTGCGGTCATTCGGATCCACATCGCTTGGCCGGGTGCTAGAGTGTCGGTTGGTTGCAAGCGAACCCAGTTTCCTCCGCTGAACAACCAGACGTTATTGGGGTCGTATGAACTGCTGATGCCCGCTAAGTAGGTTGAGACCTCTTCAATCGCTGTAGGGTCAGGTTGCGGTTTGTACCCAACCAAATTCCAGCCGACTGCTAATGAATAGGTGGGAGGAGTGGAGCCCGGTGTTATTACATAGCCAACGATGGTTATGTTGATTGCGTCGGTAACGAGCACCCAGTATCCCTTCCCGTCAACCATGGTTGTTAGTGTGCCCAGGTTGGGGGGCTTGAAGTAGGACCATGTGTTTGGAGCCATAAAGCCCCAGACGACCACCAATTCATGCAGCTGAATTAGAGGCGTGAGAAGTTTCGCAGTCGCAGTCTTCGTCGGCATCAGGGGTAAGCTAATCAGGTTCCAACCAGCCTGCAACTCCAACAAGAAACCCGAGAGGCCGGTGGAAGTAGGAAACATCAGAACACGATTATTGGCGGAGTCAGCAACCCAAAGGTTACCGACCGCATCAAAGCCTATACCGTTTGGATACCGGAGTGCAGTCTGACTTGTACCAGGCGAGTTACTGTTGAAGTCTGTTTGGCCGATTACTAGGCTTGCGGCCATTCCAGTAGTGAAAGGGGGCCTAAACATCAACACACGGTGGTTAATGCCGTCCGAAATCCAGAAGCCGCCGGATGGATCAAAAGCCAAACCGGAGGGTTCAAAGAGCGTGGTCTGGCTCGTCCCTGAGGTCGAACCGCTGAAGTCTGTCTGTCCGATTACTAGGCTTGCGGCCATTCCAGTAGCGAATGGGGGCTTAAACATCAACACTCGATTATTCGATTCGTCGGCGACCCAGAGGTTGCCGGACGTATCAAAACTCAGACCAGCTGGGTAGTTGAACCCGGTTGCATTTGCAGGGACAGCTCCACCCCAAGTGAAGCTCTTGTGACCTATCACCAGAGTCGCTGCCATTCCAGTCGTGAATGGAGGCTTAAACATCAAGACACGATTGTTGTTTGTGTCTGAAACCCACAGGTTCCCGACCGAATCAAAAGCCAATGCAAGCGGCCCATTCAGCCCACTCTGAGTTGTTCGGCCGGTATTGTCCGTAAAGATGCTCTGTCCGATTACTACGTTTGCTGCCATTCCGGTTGTAAATGGGGGCTTAAACGTTAGCACACGATTATTCCCATAGTCGGCTACCCAAAGGTTTCCGGAAGCGTCGAAAACCAAACATGACGGCTCATTAAACTGAGCTTCAGTTGTGCCAAAATAGTAGCCCTTGAAGTCGGTTTGGCCGATTACTAGGCTCGCAGCCATACCAATCGCGAACGGGGGTCTAAACATCAAAACGCGATTATTCCAAAGATCAGCAACCCACAAGTTACCGGAAGCATCAAAACTCACGCCACCCGGATCATCGAACCCGGTTGCATTTGCGGGATTTGTGACAGACCCATCCCAATTGAAGCTTTTGTGACCTATAACTAAACTGGCGCTTTGACCCGTCGTGAAGGCATGGGCAGGCGTAAGAAGTGAACCAATCAACACCACAGCCAACAGGGTGCAACAGAGCAAATTCCGACTACGAAAACCAGCAGACAATTGCCTTCAGACGTATCCTATCTATTTTGCTTATGAGATTTTGAGCTATAGAGTACATGCATTGCCACGGAGATTGCGAGGGCAATTCGGACTGAAAGTTTCGCGTCTGCAAATCGTGGAGATAAGGAAGGATGTTATCCGAAGTCCGCGCTATGAGTTCGCAGCAACCATCGCAATAGTAGCGACCATCCTCATTGCTGTCACCTGGGCTTGCGATAGTTTGGATCTTGTGCGGTAACTTCGTGGATATTCGAATTTAGCAGAATAATTTCCCTCTCGTTCCTTGGTGACGACCAAGATGGATTAGGCTGATCGAATGTTCTCATTCTTGGGCGTCTAAACGTGAAGATGGACCAGTTCTTACCTTAGCTCAGTATTTTTTTTATTACCGACCGTATGCGGAACGACTGACGCTGAAAAATTTCAGCTCAACTACATGTTATGCTTGATGGCCTTCTGGTTCCGGCTTGACTTGTGATATATTCAGTATATTGGAAAGTGGTATCTATGCTCGAATACTCACTAACTACGCTTAGGTGCCCCGGATTTTGAGACTTAAGATTTCGTGCCTCCTAGTCATAGGTCTGATGTTGAGTCTAACGTTTCTCACGTACACAGGGCTCCACCCCGTGAGGGGATCAAGCCCGCCAAACCAAGGCGTCGCCATATGGACCCGCACTGAAACCCCCCCAGGTTCCGGATACGTGTCGGCTTCTGGTGTTGCCGTTGATGGTACCGGCGTATACGTTGTCGGTTACGACAGAGCTCCAGGCAATGATGAGTGGAGGATTGAGAAACGCAGCCTCGGGGACGGGTCGGTCATATGGGCACAGACCGAAAACCCCATCGCGGACCAGAACCGAGCGCGGTGTATTGCTATTGACGCTTCAGGCATATACGTGGCAGGCTCTGAAGCCCTTCCAGGTCCGGATTTGGAGTGGAGGATTGAGAAACGCAGCCTAACCTCGGGCGCCGTGATATGGACCCAAACTTCCAACCCCAGCGCTGGCCCGGACTACGCGAACGGCATCGCAGTTGATGCAACGGGCGTATACGTCGCTGGGCTTGATGCTCCAGACGGGTCCGATTGGGAGTGGAGGATAGAGAAGCGAAGCCTCACGACGGGTGCCCTCGTAGCCACCTTCGGAACTGCCGGTGTCGTACAGGAAAACCCCAGCACCTCGACCTCCGATCAAGCTGAGGACGTTGCCGTCGATGCTTCAGGGCTATACGTGATTGGCGTGGATGATATCACAGGCAGTTACGAGTGGAGAATTGAGAAACGCAGCCTCACCACAGGCGCATTGATAACGACGTTCGGAACAGGCGGAATTGTACGCGAGGACCCCAGCTCGAGCGATGACTTTGCTCTTTCTATCGCCGTTGACGGTTCAGGCATGTACGTTGTTGGATTTGACGAGAACACTTTAGGTAATAATGATGAGTGGCGGGTTGAGAAACGGGCGCTCAGTGACGGGTCACTCGTTTCGGCTTTCGGGTCGAGTGGGGTGGTAGTGGAGCACGTTAGCTCTGGGGACGACGATGCCTACGTTGTTTGCGTTGACGGGACAGGCGTATACATCGCCGGTGATGATGAGGCGGCGAGTGGGGGCAAATCCGAGTGGAGAATTGAGAAACATGACCTCACCGACGGCTCGTTGATATGGAGTCAGACCGAGCACCCTAGCGGCGCCGCAAGTGATGATTATGGTCTTGGGGACATTGTTGTTGACTCAACCGGCCTGTACGTCGTCGGCTATGACCGGGCTCCAGGCCATTATGAGTGGCGAATTGAGAAGCGGAATGCTGTTCTTCCTGGGTTGTGGGTTGTTGGCATTTCGCTGGTTCAGGGTTGGAATCTGATTTCGCTGCCAGTTGTGCCTGTGAGTTCTGCGCCTAAGGTTGCTTTGGCTACGGTGATGGCTGCTGGAAATGTTACCATCCTCTGGGCGTACACAGGTACGCCTTCGCCCACCTGGAAATCCTTCAACCCGGCGTTGAGTTCTGGGAACACGTTGACGGCCGTAACGGACGGCATGGGCTTATGGGTTCTGATGAAAGCGGCGGGCACCGTGTATGTGGAGGGTTATGTTATTCCGCCTGCCGGTTCACCTTCCCAGTATTCGCTGGTTGCTGGCTGGAACCTTGTCGGGTTCAAACCGGCTCCCGATCCTTCAGCGTCCGAGACATTTGGCCAATATTTGACCAGCATTCCTAGCAGTAGTTACCAGCAGAACAGTGTGTTCATTTACGATAACGCAGGAGGCACGTGGACCCGCGCAGACTCGGGCACTACGATCAACCCTGGTCAGGCGTTCTGGATTCTGATGCTTACCCCCGCAAAACTCGCACCGTAGTTCAATGCGTTCTTCGTCTTCGCCTGGGCTTGCTTCTCTTCTTCCCAGGGGCGAGAGTTGCATACCAACGGTTTAACGTTCTTTCGTCGATTAGCTTTACCATGTAAAGGAACATTATGATGGCGAGCAGAGGCGCATAGCCTGGGTGTTCTCTGGTAACTTTCTTTTGTCTCCGACGCCGGACACGCCTTGGCTTGACTCTTCGCCGCGTTCTACGCTTCGCCGCCCGAGGTCTTGAACGTCGGTTTCCGCTGGGCAACGCAGTCTCCTTTTTCGACTTAAGCAGATTAGAGTTATTTAATCTAACATTGAGCAACAGCTGCTAGTGATCTGTTGACAATGTTCGCGGGTATGTCTCACTCAATCAAATCCAACCCAAGTGTAACCGACCCCTCCTTAACTTTCGGCTGTCTCTGTCCCGAGTATGTTCTGCATCTCTCCGATTAATTGGAATCACGGGTACCCTTCACGTATGGACTGCCCTACATGTGCTTGCGCCTTAGACCTGGATTCGTTACAATTCAAATGGTTAGGCCGGGAAATCGAAGCCTCATCAACCCATAAATGCCCACGATGCGGCCAACTCTATGTCAAAATTGGAAGACGCTTAACCCGAGTATCTCCGCGGGAGATCGGAACGCAAGCCATAAGTCAAAAGAGCATTCAAGCTAATTGGCGCGGAGATGCGCGAAACGCCTGACATAGATTACCATTCACCAGAAATATTGGCGCAATTAAGGTACCTAGAGAAGAGCATCGATTCAATATGCCAAGCTATCGGAGATGATAAAGAAACTTTGGTAGTTTTGAATAAAATCAAACAAGACCTTGCTCGCATTTTAGCCAAATACGGCGGAGTTAGTTAGAAAGCAAGTATGCCACCAAATCCTTCATAGTTTCAGGGGCAGCCGCCTGCGAGAAATCCCCTGGAACGAATTTGTGAGAGTGGTAATACCGTATGCAAGAAAACTGCCCTACGACTTGCTTCAACGTGTTTATCTTTACATCCTCCCTGTTCAGACATTGAAGGAGGATTTCGGAATCAGATTCCTGAAAGATGGGATTTTCGTTCCAGGGAGCTGGGAAGGCTGCTTGAATATCTACCGAACCATTAAGGCGGCTCAAAACGACTATAACACTCAAAGAAAAAACGTCAAAGCCATAATATGTTCCTTGAAAACTGTTGCCAGAGAACAAGCGGCAACCTGAAACTGGGACCGTTACCCCCGCGGATTATGAGCCAAGACTCAATATTGAGAATTCGCATCTTAAGTCCTTGCAAGGTTCACAGGAATGACTTTATCGTTATGTTGCATTTCGCTATTCCGAGGGGCTTGGCTTGAAGTTCTTGTCTGGTTTGTTGAGCCGCAAACCAGAAAGTGAAAGAGACGAAATTGGATTTGGGCCAACGGTCCGATGCAAGAAGAAAGGTCACTTCTACGATTTCGAGTGGACCTACAAAGAAAATGGATTGTTAGACAAGCCGAAATGCAAAGGATGCGGCAAGCTGTTTGATTACGACGGCGACGAAGACCACGCCATATTCAGTGTTAGCTGAGAATGAAGGCTTAATCGCTTTCATTCCCTTAGTTTTGCTGAGGTCTGCTTCAGCGTAGAAGATGCTTTATCTCAAACATGGCTACCCTGCCCGAGGGAGAACGGTTAGCTGTGCGAAAGACCCTATCCTTCGTCGTAGTTGTTGCTTCGATAATCCTCTTCATCATGCCTGTTGGCGCGATCACGAACGGTCAACGTGACTACGGAAGGCATCCGAACGTTGGCGCACTCATAGCGGAGTGGAGAATCCCGGGAGTCAAGGAGGAGTTGTGTTCGGGAACGTTGATTTCGCCGACCGTTTTCTTGACGGCTGCGCATTGCACCGCTTATTTGGAATCGCTGGGGATTCCCCACGATCACGTTTGGGTGAGCTTCGACGAAGACGTCGACCCAGTAACCGCCTCGACCCATCTCATTCAGGGAACGTGGGTTACGAACCCGAAGTACAATCAACGTCAATCAGACCCTCAAGACCTTGCAGTAGTCATCTTCCCTAAGCCTGTTACCGGCATAACACCAGCTAACCTGCCCACGCTCGGATTCTTCGACAAGATGGCGGCGAAGAATGGGTTGAAGAACCGGAATTTCACGGCGGTTGGATACGGGGACCAGACGCGTCAAGTTGGCGGTGGACCCCCAAGGTTACCCTTCGACGGCGAACGCTGGTTGGCCGTCTCAACATTTAACGCGCTCAACCTTGCCTGGCTTCGATTGTCACAGAATAATGCTACGGGCAATGGGGGCACATGCTACGGCGACTCGGGCGGACCCAATTTCCTAGGCGCCGGCTCCACCGAGACAAATACAATCGCCGGAGTAACAATAACCGGCGACACTGCGTGTGTGGCCACTAACGTAGATTACCGCCTCGATACGACGACAGCCCGAGCATTCCTAGGACTATACGTCACACTTCCATAACCCCAACCCAAACCGAAAAGCGTCTCCCCAACCCCCATAATAATGTCGTTACTCAGCACGGTTTCAGCCGTGTTTATGTCGCTTTATGTCGCCGCGGAACGGGGCCTCATCTCAATGAATTTTGAGCCCCCAAGATTTTCTTTCGCGAAACAAGTTCGGGATTTTCAGCCACGAGAAGAATCCTCTGAAGTAATTATTGTTGGCAATGTAAGTACAAAGCTACCAAATAACTAGAGCAAGAGATATTACCGATTTCCTTTGGGAAATCGAAAATTTAGTTTGCCGAGTTTCAAACATGAATCAGTCGCAACTTTGCTGATCGTGCTAACGATTTCAATGTCCTCGATTCTTGCTGCCCCCGTAACCGCCGCGCCCCTCCCATGTTCTTTGAGTGTCAAGATACTTCCCACCGGGTCTGGGACAGTTACTCTGACCCCGCCGGGTTTGCCTGCGGGCACGTACAACCCCTGCGTCCCGGTCTCCTTTAAGGCGACGCCAAGCGCTGGCTACTATTTCGTGGGCTGGGCTTTGAGTTCGCCCACAGTTTCTCCGTCACCAGGCGATGGAAACATGTACTACTTCACATACCAGAACCCAACCCCGAGCTTCCTGCTGAACAGTACTAGCGGTGGAAACCAGCGGTTGCTAGCATACTTCCAAGCCCAGAACCAATGGGTCAGACCCACAGCCAACCCTGTCCTAACTTCCTCTTCAGGTTGGGATGACGGATGGGTGGGTCAGCCTCGAGTCTTCACGTACCCCGATGGAACGTACGGGATGATATACGTTGGCAACGGCGGCGGGGGACGGGCCTTCGGATTGGCCACGAGCCCGGACGGGGTTCATTGGACCAAGTATGCTGGCAATCCAATTCTGAGCCCCGGCAGTGGTGGGGACTGGGATTCATACAGCGAAGGAGGAAGCACCGGCGGTATGAGATTAGGACTTGGGAGCGTTTTCTGGGATGCTTCGCAAAACATGTTCTTGCTTTATTACAGCGCCTCAAACTCCACGGATGGAACTCCTCAAACGGGCAAACCTGCATTCGGTTTAGCAACATCTACTGACTCAATCCACTGGACTAAGTACGGAGGGAATCCCATATTGAGCAACGGTACCGAGTACAATCAGCGCGAGGGTGGACCATGTGGTAGCATATCGCAGGGCAACATGGCAGCGTGGTTCCGGTTTCCCGACGTCGTGAAAGTTGGCAGCACATACTACATGTGGTACAACAGACGCGGAGCAATCAGCTTCGCTACCTCCAGTGACGGCTATAGTTGGAACGTCCAGAACCAGGGATGTTCAGTGTTGTATCCTGCGGATTGGGACGACCCAAACCAAGGTGCTTGGCCTAATTTACCCCACGCCTATTCATGGGACGGGGACTTTGTCTATTACCCGAGCGTCTTCTACGACCCTGTTGCCCACGATTTCAAGATGTTTTACTCAGGGATGGACGTCGACTATGCTATAATCCGGACGGGTTTTGCAACCTCTACAGACGGAATCGCATGGACGAGGTATGCGGCCAACCCAGTGCTCGCGCCTATGGCTGGGGGATTCGACAATTCCGATTCTATAGAGGGCCCCTCAGCGCTACTAGTGAATGGGCAGATTCTGGCATACTACGACGCGGATACGCTTAGTTCCATGGTGTGTAGGGAAGGATACGACCCTGCCTGCGTCAACTACGAAGGTTTCACAGCGCTTAGCATTGGCCTCGCCTACGTCTCCGAGGTGCCTCTTTTCACAGGCTGGAACTTAGTGTCCCCACCCGTAGTCCCGAACAACAACCTCCTCAAATCAATACTTGCGCCCCAACTTGCCGCAGGTGAAGTTACAATTGTTTGGAGTTACACCGGAACGCCTAGGAGTTGGCAGAAATTCATACCGCCAAGCACAGGCACATTGACGACCATGATGGATGGGAACGGCTACTGGATTTACATGACGAAACCTGACACGCTGCTGGTTGGTGGCACGGTGATTCCGCCGGGGGCGGCTCCACCCGCCTACAAGCTGCTCGCCGGTTGGAACCTCGTCGGGTTTAAACCGCAACCCGCGCTGGGGAACGAAACTGTTTCTGAATTCCTCGTTAGCCTAAGCAGTGGCACCTACGATTCGAACCATGTTTGGGTTTGGGACAACTACGCTGGTGCATGGACAAAGGCTGATCCGGGTACTTGGCTGATCCCAGGGCAGGCACTGTGGATCTATGTCACATCCCCGAGCGGTGTCATTCTCACGCCTTAGCAACACTTCCCTTCCCCTCTCTTTTTTCTTCCTAACCGTGTTGAGGAGTCGCCGCGCTCGTTGAAATCCCATTAAGTTAATGTAAGAACGCAAACCCGAATCTTCGCCATAGTTCTCACAGTAACCGGCGACACTGCGTGCGTCGCGACTAACGTAGATTACCGGCTCGATACAGCGACGGCGCGAGCGTTCATTGGGCTGTACGTTACACTCTCATAGGCTCAAGCACAATCCCGCCCGCAGACTCCTTCAGAAAAGCGACCACTAAATCCCGACCGTTTTAGATGCCGTGTTGCAGGATTGCAGCTCTATTGCGTTAATTCGGGGCGCCCCCCGCCCTCCGTCTCTGAAGTCGAATCCAGCATTACATTCGAGGTTTCGACGGCTTAGGCGACGAGCTGCGCCGTCTCTTCGTTCTTGGTCGACAGCTTAGGTGCTGGCTGCCATCCTTTAAGAGATACGATAGTGTCCGTTCGTTCACGCTTGCGGGTCACGTGTTTGTAGAGTTCAAGCCTCGCAAGTAATCGGCTGAGAGCGTAGCGTTCCAGGTCAAGTTGCTCGACGAGCTCACTCTGCTTCTGCGGACCCGACTCCTCAAGATGCATCAGCAACCTCACCGCCTGCCTTCCCAGCTCACTGTGTTTCGGGAACAATTCTGAGAGTTCAAGCTCCATATCTTCCTCCAACCTTTCCACCGTCACAGCCTCCTTCACAATATCGGAATCTAATGCCCGATTTGGAATAATTCTCTTCCCAAGCCCGGCTATCTGCTAAGGGAGAGCGATGTCCTCTCGACGGCCGAGGGGTTCGCGAGCAGCGACAACCTACCCAAAATCCTGAAACAAGCGCTAAAAAATCAACGCCAGAAAACACGGAGAAAAACCACGCACAATCACTAGCCCACAAGCACTATCCATTCCCGATTTCGACAAAATCCGAACACTTACCCACCAAACCGTCATTAGCCGATTCAGAAATATCTCAAAATCGCTAGCTTTGATTTTCCCGCATAGCACTGTAGTACGTCATTCCATTAATGTCCTCATTTGAGATGCGTACGAGGAGCAAGCCCATTTGCTTGGCAAACTCCTTTACCCAGAAGATGTTTCTCCGATTAACTTCAATGATAAATCTTCGACATCGGAATAGAAATTCCTGCATTCCCTCCAAAACCTCCCTCTCCGCTCCCTCAGCGTCGATTTTAACCCAGTCGGCATGGTCGACCCCAAGTTCCTGCATGATACTTGACAGGGGACGGGCATTGACGATGTCAAACCCTAACTGGTAGTCCCACTTTGCGGAAGATCCTATACTTTCTTTTGCGCGGTACAACTTCAATTGACTGTGTTGATTCCAAGCAGCTAGATTTAGCGCTATCACATTCCTAGCGTTGTTGAGGGCAATGTTTTCAGCAAGCATGGAGTAGGTGCGCGGGTTAGGTTCGAGAGCAATGACCTTGCCACTTTCACCCACTAAGCGAGAAGCTAACAAGGCATATTTGCCAATGTTAGCACCAACATCTATCACGAATTGACCGGTTTCCGGTTTGAACCATGGACTCGCAAATGATTCGAAGTCTTCTGACACGATTGCAAGTTGGTCAAAGCCGGAAACCACGTAGCGGACGCCGCCCGCAAGAACTTTGACCCGATTGAGATGTTCTGATCCCCAAGCGACATAAGCGTGGTGAAATCTAGAATCTGCACCCATCAAACGTGGCACCAAACGAAGCGCATTGAAAATTGCAATCCGCAGCTTGTCGCTCGGCCTCAGTCCAAGGCTTACAAGTGTCAACTGCCGGCCAAGACGAGTTGAAAGTCTCTTGCCCAAACGCCCAACAACAGAGGCATGGGGCCAATAACAACAACTTGAAGCTTATGGTTCGCTCATCACGCCCAGTCTTGGTCAGCTGGTATTTGTTTTCTGGCCTGCATACTATCGTGAGGCCGTTTCGACGCCTTCCTAGATACTTTGCCTATCTCCACAATGAGAGTTTAACTAAATTCAGAATTTCAAGATTGACATACCCTTTGGTATACCCTTTCGATGGCGTCGGTTATGTTTGGCCAGCTGTGTTTGAGAGCATACGTGCGAGCTGTTTCCTTGTATTTGTCCGCGTCGTCAGTTGTCATCACCATCATGTTCGCCAGATCTTCAGAGTTCCCTGCCTCGAATGCTCGTCCGGCAGATGACTCGTCTATGACCTCTTCGTATGAGCTTCCGGAAGGCCCCACGACCGGCTTCCCACAGGCCAGCGCTTCAAGAACCGGCAACGCCAATCCCTCCCATATGCTTGACGAAACATAGACATCGCAGGAAGCATAATAGAACGGGAGTTCTGACCGCGGCACCCATGATGAAATTATCTCAACATTCTTCTCCAGACTAAGCCTTTGCACTTGCTCTTGCAGTTCAGGCAAACGCCTACCCCTGCCTATAATCCTAAGGAAAGCATCTGGATGTTCCTTTCGGACTAATGACATTGCGTCGATAAGGCGATTAACGCCCTTCTTCTTTACGAGCTCTCCCACGAATAGGAAGGATGGTTTACCTCTTCGGTATTTTGCGGGGACTTCCGTAGTATAGTGTTGCGTATCGACGCCTGGATGGACAACATCGATTTCAGATTTCACATTGAACAGTTCCTGTAATTCCCGCTTGGCAAACTGCGACACTGTGATTATTGCAGCAGCTTTTGGCGCGTGTTTTTGGATTTGTCTAGCCTCGTATGCGACTCTCGGATTCTCTTCGAATTGGGGATTCGCGCCGTGATAATGAAGTATTACTTTCTTCCGTCCGAAGGGCAGGCTTTTGAGGATGAGTGAGCTCTGGTGATGATGAACTATTTCGCCGATGAAGTTTGGCATACAGTCAGGCGTCATGATGATGTGGCCCAGTAATCTGGAAAGCATAAGATGGTTTGTGAAATGGAAAGTGTTGCATCCCATCGGCACGTCTGTTAGCACGTATTTCGCTGTAAGCACGCCTACCGAGACCGAGTAGTGTCTTGCCACTAAATTTGCACATAGGTTCCTTACAATATTGCCAATCCCAGATTCTTCAAAACGTCCAACGGTTATCGTTACGGCTTTCAGTGCCAATAAGACCATCACACTTGCGATGAGCTTTGTACCGAATTGCTTCGCTCAACCGTATGCCAAACCCAAGCGACCGATACCATGAATGCCCTGCCAAGGAAGAGTGGGCCGTGATGCCTTGTCGACTGAACGACCCAACGAAACGAGAAACCAGAATCCATCAGTTGCTTCTGGGCTCTAAGCGCGCTCAGCAAGATTCCAAACATTCCGCCTTTTACTTGCTGTGCGTAGCTGATGCAGTTCGCTTCCACGTAATGGCCTTCTCTAATCAACGGATCCCAGACGTGCAAGTCCTCGCCGCGGCTGATGTCAGGCCATTTGGTTTTTGACATGAATGCACTCCTGCTAACGAAACTGATGTTGGACGGAATCGCGGATGAGCTAAGGCGACCCAGCTTGGGTTGTGGCTGTTTGGGCACAAACATTACGAGGACATCTGAATCCTTCCTAGCCTCCTCTTCATAACGCTCGGCCGCGTCCTGGAAGAACGATGAATACATTTGGTCCGCGTCGACCTGCTGCACCAATACTTCGCCCCTAGCATTTTCGGCCGCGATTTGCCGGCCCTCTCCTCTTGTACACTTTCTGACCAACAAGCGTATCCGCCCTTCAGCTTCAAGTTCCTTCAGGCAATTGAGTGTGCCGTTCGTGCTCTCGCTGTCCACTACCACCACTTCGAAGCGAGGATCCAACTGAACCAGAAGGCTTTCGAAGCACCGTCTGATGGTCTTGGCAGCCTGATAGGTAACCATGCAGACAGAGAACCTTGGCGCCAAGCCTAACATCATCCACGTTCTACTTTACGACTCGTTTGCAATACAGTCGGCACAGAGATATTATCTCACGCATTATGAGCCCTGAAAATCGTCGCTTGCAATCAGTCTACCACGCGTCGAAAAAGCCTGCAGTTCAAGCTGGCGTGGTCCCAGTGGTCTACACCGTATAATTGCTCCTGAGCTAAACGGTTCGTTTCATGCAATATTTGGGGAAAGATGATATTTGCACCTACAGCGTACTAACGATTGGTCGGTAAGACTTCTCGTTCCATTTGTTTGAACCTCGCACAATAGCCTTTAGGCTTTTCGCGGTCTGTTTGGCGGATGCGTCCCAAGTAAGATGTGAAGCAGCGATCGCGCCTTCATCGCCAAGAGACTTGCGCAGTTCGGAGTCTTCGAGAAGCTTCTGGATCCAAGCTGCAAGCGCTCCAAGATCGCGTGGTTTGACGAGGCGAATGGAGGGAACGATCTCGGCTTGTTCCCGTACTCCAGGAATGTCATATGCCACAGAGGGCGTCCCAGTCGCAGCAGCCTCGGTTAGGACAACCCCCCAACCCTCCGCGGTGGAGGGCAGTACTAGGCATATGCTGGACCGGAGCAACCGCCACTTCTCGTCTTCGCTGATTCTTCCCATGAACTGAACCTTACTCTCCAACCCGAGATCTATTGCCAATGCGCGCAGTTCTGGGAGGAGCTCGCCCTCGCCTGCGATTTTTGCGGTCCAGGGCTTGTCTGTTTTGATTTGCGAGAGGGCTCTGAGGAAGTCTTCGGGGTGCTTGTGCTTGACGAGACGCCCCAAGAACAGTATTACTTTGCGATCTGCATGTACGCGTGATCTGGGGGGCGGGTCAACGCCGTTTCGCACGATGATGATTTTTGATGTAGGGACCCCGAGGGATCTTAGCTTTGCTTTGGTTGATTCGCTTACTGTAATCCAGGCTGCGAAGGGCATCTTGTGAAGAACTCTTTCAACCGTCAAATAGCGTGCCAATCCCTTTACCAGTCCTTTGTCTCTGATGCTATCGTGTAAACCGTAGATGTCGTGAACCACGCAGACTGTTGGGATATGCCGCGCCCAAAGCAGAGGGAAGGCCCCAAGCAAAGCTGAACCTTGCCCTATAGCGATGTCGCACTCATAATTCCTGACGGGATGGAAGAAGAAGGTGAGGATGTGCGATATGGCACGTTTGAGGTACGGTTGCCACTTGTCGATGGCAAACATTCCGACGCGTCTGACCATAACTCCGCCCATTACCTCGGTGGCCGGCGCACCGCTCATCGGGAAAGCGAACACCTCCACCGAATGGCCAAGACTCGCTAGGCCCAGGCCGACATGCCTGAACCATTCTTCCCCGCCGCCCATGTACGGATAGAAATACTCCGGGAGAAGGACGATCCGCAACTGTATTTCCCGACTTCTTCGCTAGGTTACTCTAGGTTATTATTTACATGATGCTGCGCGGGAGGCACGCGCACACGCGTCCGGTTTCTTTCAATCGTTAGCGGCCCTTGAGCGGCTGCGAGGGCCTACCTGCGTTCTGCCTCTAGTGTGAGATGGCGAAGATCCAGACCTTTTCGTTGTGGTAAAGGGCCAGGTAGTTCGGGTTGGCTTGGAACGTGTTGAAGTAGGGGTTGTCGGTGGAAACTGCGATACAGCTAAACCCGATTTCAGTTGACTTCGCTAAGATAACATCAGCCGGTTTGAAGAAATCTCCTGTGTAGTTAAGTGACGTCAGCGCCGAGAGGTACAGGTAATCGGGCCACAGGCCACCGCTCGCTATGACCTGGCAGTTGCTATGTTGACTGAGCCACTGCATAGAATTGAAAATCGCCTCCTGCCTCGACCGCTGATACGGATTAACCATTTTCGGCACCAGGCCTGGTAGGCTACCGGACAGGATCAGGACTAGGAGCAGTAGGGGAACGAGCCACGCCTTGAACGTCCTCAACTTGTCCGGAAGGGAAAGAGTCCAAGTTCTCAGCTCAGCCAATCCCTTACCGATTATGAAGGATGCCGGGAGCATGCCGAATAGAACGAACCTGTAGCTCTGCTCAGAGAACAAGGGGCTAACGAACTGTATACCCAGCCACACGAGCAGTAGAACCGACCAAACACTCTTCTTGCGCATGAACACAGCGAGAAGAACTGCCGCGAAAAGTGCGGCAACGTTTACCCAGCCAAGAAAGTAACCAAGATCGTAAGAGAAATTGAAGTAACTTATCCACAAGAAAGCTGGAATCAACGGTTGGCCTAGCTCCACATAGCCGCCAACTATTCTGTCGATGTTTCCGCGGAAGAAGGGCCAGAGAACCGCCGCGAACACCATGAGCCCCGTTGCGGAGTATGACAGGCCCCAAAGATAGTTGCGGAAATGCGTTCTTGAGAACCCGAAGTATATGAGGGGGACTGAAACTAAGGCTGCTGAAAAGAACAGGAAGAAACTGGAGTGAATGAAGACCCCGGCAATGGTCAGTAGAATCATCGAAAACCCAAGCGCCTTGGATGGTTGATTCACGTATAAGACCAGGAGCCAGAGCAGGCAGAGGATCACACAATCTTCAAGAAGGTTCGGATAGGTTCCGATGCGCAAAAAGTGAATCAAGTCCACTGGCAGGACAAGGGCCCCTGCGACGACAACAATTCCTGCCGTTGAGTTTGAATCGAACATCCGTCTAGCCGAAAGGAGGAACAAGCACACAATCACGAGCAGAACTGGCGTGATAACAATTCTTAGCGCTTCAAGGGAATTAACCTGCAGGACGTAAGCCACCAAGGCCGCGTCAAAGTGTAATCCTACGGGTATGTTGCCGTGAAACAAAACGTTCCTGCCGTCCCCCGCCAGGATGGTCTGAGTCAGATGAGTGTGAGTTATGAGATCAGGAGCTTCCGCGGTCGGGTAGTACGGAGCTGACCAAAATGAAGCTGCCAGAAAAATCGCGTAAATCAAGATGCACAGGATAAACGGTTTGGGCAGGGACTTGACGCTGGAAAAATGAATGGGCTTCGGACGATTCTTGAGTGCATAAACGCCTATGATAGCCAGTGCGCCTGCGATTGAGATTACGAGCGAGAAGAGCAGGTAGTGTTGTGTGACCAAAGAGAGCCCAGCAGTCAGCAGACTCAAGAAGGCTAGGCTGGTTACGAAAGCGAGCGTCGCCTGCTCTATTCGGTTGAGCCTACGTGAGAGGCCGGAGATTAGTACCCAAGCGTAGCCAGGAAGAACGAACGCCACGATCGCGGCCGCTACTCCCGCAACTTGTACCGTCCCAGACCACCGGCTTGCTCCACGTAATCGAACCTATCTGTAATGGAAGGTTAAATCTTAACCCGTGTATTTTCTTGAGTAACCCCGGCAACAGCACGCTTTAGAGAACGTAGAAATCACTCCAGTAACTTGCAAGATTGAGGAGGATTATGCTTGACCGCACCCGTCCGTCTGCGCGTCAGCAATCATCCCTTTGTTTTTTCATTATCGGCATTTGGCTTGGGCGCGTTAACTGGATTTCCAGTTGCGGTTCTAGCTCCTGCGTTCCGTCAGATTATGATTGGCATGCTACAAGCGAGGGTTCTTGAACCAGTCCAAGGCGCCCTAAGAATAGGGGGCTTTGCCGTTGTGCTTCTCATCTTTGCTAACAACTCTATGCCAGTGCTCTTATCCTTCCTTTATCCGATTCTTCTCGACAGAATACCTTGGACGCCACCGCTCACGCGCCGTAGAAGAAGGCTCCTGCTCACCGGCTATAGTTTTCTGGCAGCGTTCCTCGTGGGGTTCTTGGACTTAGGTGCAAGCCTAGGAAGCATCTTGTTCGAGCGAGGCGAATCGCTGGTCATTTCTTTGATGAAGCACTCTTGGTTGCACGGACCAATAGAATTCGGACTCGTCCTCCTCTGCATTGCTGAACCTGCACGGATTGCAGTGAGAGATAGTACCGGCTCTGGGGTTGCTTCCTTTAATCGCAAAGACGCTGCGCTATTGCTGTGTTGTCTTGTGGGCCTGCTAGTCGCAGCCATCTTGGAATTTGCACTCAACATCTGAAAGCGTTAAGATTCACTGCTTTTGCGCGCCGAACAGCTCACGCTTTGGTCAGCAGCATTCGCAAATCATAAAGGTGATTTGAGGGCTTTGTTGAAACGAGAATCGAATGATACCTGTCATAGGTGACCTGCTGTTCTTTCTGGGTTTTGTGTCGGCTGGTTTATCGTGGTGCATCGCCTACCTGATGCTTGTTTCCTACAGAACTCTTTACAGGAAATACTTACTTGGTTTCCCGTTCGGGTTCAGCTTTCTCGGCCTCTCTTTCGCAAGTTTCGGCATTTCTCAGCTCATGGTGTTCCCCGAGAACCTTGCGAGCTGGATAGCTTTGCTTCTCGGAACATACGGTTACCTCTCCATTTCCCTAAGTTACGCGCTGAAGAAGGAACCTGGAGCCGGGTCGACTGAAAGCCGAATGTCAGATTGGGTGTTCTTCACCCTCACCGTCTTGGCCACGATAGTAGTACTAGCTTTGCTTTTCTCGACTCCAATTCTTCCTTCATACCAGTTGGCGGATAGCGGCTTTCGAGTTGTAGACTTTGGTTTACTCGCCTACATTATTTACAGCCTCAACCAAGCCCTCCGGGATCGAACGGAGTTGAGCAGTGTTGTTCTAGGATTCACATTTCTAGCCATTCAGCAGTGTATCGAGTTACTGTGGGCACTCGACCGCACATTTGTTTTTGCCTTCCTCTTCGCGCAGTTAGTGGCCTTCGCGGGATTGCTCATCCTCGTGATCGTTTTGGTTAAGGGCTTTCGGGGCGAGTGAGGATTTGACGGCGAGCGTCGCAGGCGAACCTGCAGGAAGGGCTCGCAAGCGCGACAAGCCACGCATCTTCCATGACATACTCGCCTCAATCATAGAACAGGAGCGGGAAAGAGACGGTGCAGCGAGAATAACGCGTATTCAAGACGAAGTGAATCTTCCCTCCGATCGATTGCGAATTCACGTTCGGGAAATGAGCGACTTAGGGCTCATCCAATATGGAAAAACATTGACCAGCACTGAGAAGGGGCGTCGGTTTATGGCCGAGTACCAAAAAATAGTAAATACTCTGCAGCAATTCGGCCTGCTCTAACCGGCCATATGGGCGAGATTATGATAGTGTACCCATACTGGACGTACGTTAGTTACGTATTGCCTTTTATGTGAAGCTGCATGCGGAGATGAGTGTTCCAAGGACTGGAGGTGAGTTGTTCAAAATGTACATCATGAATAAGCATTATAATAATCGCGCCGTATCGAACATCATCGCCGCTCTACTGCTTATCGCCATAGCTGTCGCCGCAGCCGTACTACTGTACGTCTTCTCCATCGGACTCCTCGGAAGCCTCGGCTCAAGTGGTGGCCAGCAAACTAAGGAGCAAGTGATCATGGAAGCTTACAGCTTCTCAAACGTCGCAGGCCCATTAGTCGTTACCCTGAGAAATGTGGGGTCTTCCTCGGAGAATTTAGCCACTGCTGATTACTTCGTCAACGGCGTCCTAGGCACGGCCACCGTTACCAACTGCTCTTCTAGTGCTGTTACGCCCGGCGGCTCGTGTAACGTCAGTGTCGCGCTTGGAGCAGGGGCTACTCTGATTTCCGGTGCAGCATACCCGTTCAAGATCGTCACCCCAACCGGCGGAGTCTTCTCGTATTCAGTGATCGCTGGCGGCAGCAGCTAAAACAAAGCAGCACCCAGAACACCCCTCTTTCCTTTCTCAATTTCTCATTATTTCATCCACGAACATAATACCGAACCGGATCTCAGTAACAGAACGGCGAGGACACGTACGTGAAGTGCGTAGCACCTTTACTCGAGCCTTGTCGGTTACCAAATCGCATTCAATACGCGGTTATGTTGGTCTACCCTTGTTTGAGGTACGTTAGTTACGTATTGCCTTTTATGCGTAGATGTACGGTGAAACAGGCGTTGATTAGGGGAGGTGAGTTGTTCAAAATGTACATCATGAATAAGCATTATAATAATCGCGCAGTATCGAACATCATCGCTGCGTTACTGCTTATCGCCATAGCCGTTGCTGCAGCAGTTCTACTGTACGTGTTCGCAATTGGACTGCTAGGAAGCTTAGGAAGCAGCGGAGGCCAGCAGACTAAGGAGCAAGTGATCATGGAAGCCTACAGCTTCCCTAGCACTGGGGCCACGTTAACAGTCGTGCTGAGAAATGTGGGATCTTCCTCAGAGAATTTAGCTGGTGCTGACTACTTCGTTAACGGTATCAAAGCCAATACCCCTGCTACGATTAGTATCTGCGCCTCGCCTAGTGCTGTTCCGCCAGGCGGCTCGTGTCAAGCCATTCTCGCCTTTACGTTTACGTCTACCCTTACTGCCGGTGCAGCGTACCCGTTCAAGATCGTTACCCCAACCGGCGGAGTCTTCTCGTATTCAGTGATCTATGGAGGCAGCAGCTAAAAGCAGGGGTATGGCAGAACCCTGCTCCCCGTCCCCTTTTATCATTTCACACATTTTGCTTACGACTTACCTGTCTTCAAATGTCGGATGTTGGATTACATGTGAGAGATTCATCCCCGCCTGCCTAGGGTTCTTTCAAGTAGTTGTGTAATTGAAGATCTACAGGTCCCTGATGCATTGGGTGGTCGGTTGATATTTGCTCGTAAGCTAATCTGAGGTTTGGATTAAAGTGCCTTTGACATAAATTCTAGCTGCAGAGCGGTTGCGCGTCGACGAGGACTGACGACCAACCGGATTAAGCTCGAGTGACTACAACGTTGCTGTTTTACGCTGCTGCGTACTTGAAAACGTATAGGTCCGAATTGAATTGGAGCGTTGGTTGATATTTGCTCGTGGGCCATTCGGATGGTTGGATTAATGTGCCCTTCACGTAGATCCTGTCTCCATCATGGAAGGGGAGCTGCTGGGCACTGGAGCAATAATCTAGCCCGCAGTAGAACACTAGTCGAACGGTGGTGTTTTCTGTTGTTAGGTAGAATACGACCTCGCTAGGTACCCAGCATGGGGGAAAGTTCTTGCTGCAAAGCGGTTGAGCTTCCACATAATGGTACACGCCCGTATAGCTAGCCGAGAAGTATCCGGTATAGGTTGCTGTGGGGCTATGGAAAGCAGTGGGGGTGTTCCCTGCATTCAGAACAGCGGAAACGGCTCCCAGCCCGGCTGTTATCAAGAGTATCAAGGATACTAGGCTTCGCATCGAGAAAGGTTCCCGCATCCAAGTCCGTGTCATGGTTCCACCCCGGCCGACCTTACAATGGAACTAAACCCATAGTTCCTAGAATGTATATGGGCTCCGCGCGACTGCATACCATAGCTAATGCATGGGCCTTCTGCATTCAATCTTATCTACCCGTCTAGGTTAAGTGTGACGAAACCTGAGGGTTGTTTTCTGCCACGGCTCGGCATCGCATCCGATGCTTATCTTCTGTCACCCATCCTAGACTCCATGGGTTACACCATGTTAAATTCAAATGCTACCTCCCGTATACTCTCCAATGCAGTGACCATATTAGAGTCCATAGGACGAAGAAACATGGGACAACGCGATTCGCACCACCAAAAGATCGTTGAAGTATTAGCGGATGCAAAGATGCCCATGGACGTTGAGAACGTAAGGCTGCAGACGGGTTTGAAGAACTGGGAATCCACCAAATCCATCCTCCTCGAATTGGTGCTGCAAGGTAGCATTGCAGGCGAGAAAACTACTAAAGGTTGGATCTTCTGGCTAGACCGTGGTAGGCCGCGAGGTACCAAGCGGAAGTGAGCTCATGGCTAAGATTACTGACGTCAAGCACAAGTTGGCTTCAGCTGCGAACGTTCGCGGTTTCCTCTCCAGGAACAAGCCCAAGGCCACGAAGGCAGCAGCCACACCCGCCGCTACTACTGTGCAGGTAGAGAAACCAAAGGTTGGGGCCGCTGAAGTCCCTTCCAGCTTCAAAGAAGTCACCCCACTTATCGAACCCTACGCTTACGCCGCTATCACTCACGACCCTAGCACCGGCGGAATGCTGTACTACATAATCGAACCAACACTCCTCGACGAAGACAAGGCACTGTACAAGAAACTACGCACAATCTTGGTTGAAGAACTGGACGTCGACGTGCGGAAGATTCCGACCAAGGAGGACGCCCAGAAATTACTCCGACACAAAGTCGAATCGATTATCAAACAATACAAGATTACTGTTGAAGCCGAAGTTCTCGACAAGCTCATGTACTATGTCACTCGTGATTTCATCTACCACGGAAGAATCGAGCCACTGATGAGGGACCATATGATCGAAGACATTAGCTGCGATGGCCCAAATGTCCCCATCTATGTTTGGCACAGGCGCTACGAATCGATTCCAACCAACGTGAAATTTGAGGAGCCGAAAGAGCTTGATAGTTTCGTCGTAAAACTCGCCTACCTGAGCGGTAAGCACATTTCGATTGCGCAGCCCATGGTCGACGGGGGGCTCTCCGACGGTAGCCGCGTCCAACTCACATATTCGAAGGAGGTCACTCGGCACGGTAGCACCTTCTCTATTCGGCGATTTCGCGCGGACCCAATGACGATTACGGACCTCATCACCTTCAACACTCTGACACCGGAAATTGGTGCGTACTTCTGGTACGTGATGGAGAAGAAAGCCTGCACCTTGATTACGGGAGGGACAGCCTCAGGCAAAACAACGCTGCTGAACTGCATATCCATGTTCATCTTACCGGACGACAAGATCGTAACGATCGAAGACACGCCTGAGCTTAACATTCCTCATAAGAACTGGATTTCCTCGATTGCGAGAGTTGGGTTTGGTTCGAGCGGAGGTACTGCGGAGATATCGTTGTTCGACCTTCTAAAGGCGGCAATGCGCCAAAGGCCCGACTACATCATAGTAGGTGAGGTTAGGGGCGAGGAAGCGTTCACCCTGTTCCAAGCCATGGCCACAGGCCACGGCGGCCTCTCAAGCATTCATGGCGACTCCGTGCTGGCGGCAATTCGCAGGCTCGAATCTGCCCCACTCAACATACCCAGAACTCTTCTGCCGACCCTTAATCTGATTGGAATCCAACAACGCTTGCGAATCGAAGGCCGGCCGGTCCGCAGACTAACGCATATGGCCGAAGTGTTGGGCATCGATGCTAGTTCAGGTGAACTTGACCTAAATGACGTCTTCCGCTGGGACCCTAGGACGGACACCTTCTCATATTCGGGAAGAAGCCACATTATTGAGAGGCTCGCAGAACGTTCCGGACAACAGCGCGAACGTGTTCAAGAGGAAATTCGCCATAGACAGACTGTCTTAGAGTACATGGCCAAGAAAAATGTGCGGAGGTACCAGGATGTCGGCGCTTTGATCAGGGAATATTATGCTGAGCCCGACAAGGTGTATGAGAGGGCCAGGTTAGGACTCTTAGGTGAATAAGTTTGAAAGCCCCTAAACTCAGGAGTTCTAAGCCATCGGTAAAGGCCGTTAAAACCGCTAAACAGCCGAAGGTCGAAGCAGCCGATCAAACACTGTCGGCGTTAAGGGCACCTTGGCTCCTAGCATACCACTACTTGGGGCTTAGAATTCAGAAGTATCTCCCATACTTCGCCGACACGGGTGTTACAATGCAGAAGGCTGCGCTCAAAATCAGCCTACAATCGTATGTGAGCATGCTCGTGCTCCTTTCAGGTGTATCAACGATTGCCTCTTTCGTCATTGTGGCGACTCTCGTTGCAGTAGCCGGCGGAGAGATCTGGCTCTCACTGCTATACGCCTTCGGTGCAGCCATTGGCCTAGGTGCAATGGTCTTCGCGATCCTATACTTCCTGCCCAGCCTTCTGGCCTCAAGTCGAAGGAAACGGATGGATCTCGAACTGCCTTACGTGGCTAGTCATATGTCGATTCTGGCCGCAGCCTCAATTCCCCCAACCCGAATGTTCAAGCTCCTCGAAGACTCGAAGACAACGCCTGAGGTTGCATCCGACGCAAACGAAGTAGTACGCGACGTCGAAGTTCTGGGGAATGATATCATGACGGCCCTGGAATCTGAGCGGGATCGTTCACCGTCACGAATCTTTGCAGACGTCCTCGAAGGCCTCGTTGCCACAATAAGGTCGGGCGGAAACATGAAGTCCTACCTGCTCGACGCAACACACACCATAATGGACCTGAGAAGAATCGCGGGAAAACAGCTAATCGAATCCTTAGCTGTTTTCGCGGAAACATACGTCACCCTCATGATTGTTTTCCCATTACTAATCATCGTCATGTTCTCAGTCATGGCACTTATCGGAAGCGGCCTTGGAGGCATGTCAGTGACATTGATGATGAGTTTCGTAACATATGGAATCATTCCAATCTGCGGGATGGCGGTCATCGTAATGCTTGATAGTATGCTCGTGGAGGATTGAAATTTGCCTAAGATTGAGCCGAAAGAGAAGAAAATGGTAGCCATCGTTTCGGCGGTGCTAGGGGTGGCCATGGTAATCCTCACTCTGTTGGCCTTTTTCGTCTTTCACTTCACCGGATTGCCGTTTGATTGGGACCAGGTTCTAATTCTCGCATTGATGGTGGCCATCTTCCCAATGGCGGGCGTAGAATACCTCGACCTGAGCTGGCAGCGAGGCATCGACAAGAACATTCCCCGCCTACTACGCGAAATAGCTGAATCAGGCAGGACAGGCCTAACCCTAGTAAGAGCCATTGAGGTCTCAGCCGACAGAGATTACGGCCCGCTTACTCCTGAACTGAAACAGATGGTAGCTCAAATTTCCTGGGGGGGTAGTCTAGAGGAAGCATTACAGACCTTCGCCAAACGCGCCCGAACAAAACTAGCAAAGCGAACCGCCGATTTGATATCGGAAGTCGCACGTTCAGGCGGCGATACGCAAGAGATCATGGAGCAGCTGAACAAGCACATCGGCGAACTACAAAGCATAGACCGTGAAAGATACGCGCAAATGCGCCCATACGCAGCTGTCATTTACATCGCATTCGGAGTCTTCCTGTTCACGGACGTTATGCTGGTTCGATCGTTCTTCACGCAAATCCTGCAAATGCAGAACTCCGTGATGAACACCGCTGGGGGGTCATCAACTATTTTCGGTGGAATCTCAAGTGTCAACATCGCGTTGCTGAAGAAAGTCCTTTTTCACGCCGTTATCATCCAAGCCATCATCGGCGGGCTTGTGGCAGGTAAGATGAGCGAGGGAAGGCTCGGTGCGGGACTCAAACACATCCTAATTCTAATGGTGATGGCTTTCGCAATATTTGCAATTTTCGTATGGCCGGCATGACATGATCAAAGTGGTTGAATTGAGAGACTCGTGTGGAGGAATGTATGATTGAGAAAGCGTAGGTTGAGACGTTGCCTTGCGGTAAGCACCGTCATAGGAAACATGCTCATGATCCTAATCACACTCTCACTGGCAGCAATATTAGTGGCCTGGGCAGGGACTTCGTTTGGCGCATTCAGCGGCGGGTCGCAATTGTTCTTCGTTCAAAGAGGCCAAGCGCTTCAAGAACGGTTTGTAATCGAAAATGTCTTCTTTAACGCAACGAGCCCGAATCATAACGTTATGATATTTGTAAGAAACGTGGGCCTTGAGGACATCTCCATAGTTGCCATTTACGTTAACGGAAATTCGGGTTTGGCATTTGCTTCCGCTACTTGGCTCTGCCAAGGTAAGACATGTTCACTGCCATTTGCGCTCGGGGTTCAACAAGTTGTCGAATTCAACTTGAACTGGGGAAGTACGTGGACCTCGGGAACCGTTTTCACGATTGTGGTTGCGAGTGCTAGGGGTAATCAGGCGGTGGCCACGGCTCGCGGCCCGTAGGGCGAGGTTCAGACCATGCGCAGGCTTCGGGGGCGGCGCGGGGCCGTCAGCAGCATGATCAGCGGAATAATAGTGTTAGGACTTTTCCTCGTCGTGCTTGTGGCGATGGTTGCAGTCAGTCAACAATACGACACGTACCAGAGCGCTGTCAACACAATGTCCCAAAAGGATATTGACCGTACTTCTGAGAACCTCAAAGCCGTCTATCCTGGGCTTAAGGGAGGGTTTTCAGTGACTGGTTGTGGAGGAAAGTGTAATCAGTACAACATGTCCCTCGCTAATTTTGGCCCAATTGGAGTTCAGATTGTTCGAATCTACATTAACTCAACTCAACAGAGCTCAGGATGCACGAGCACAAACAACAACGTGAAAGGGCCTTGTACCTTGGGCGCGCAGGGTTCGGTCACATCTTTCGGTTTCAACTCGTTTGATTCCTACATCATCGCTGGAGAGACAAACCACGTCATTCGTCTTTGGCTTCCCTCAACTATCGTCCTTCCGAACGCATCTCTCGTTCCCAGCAATGGGATCTGGGTTGTCACAAGTAGGGGCCGTGTGTTCTCGTTCGAATGGCCTTTCCCTCCCGTGGGGCAGGGTCTGCCTGGGACGGGCAGCCCCCCAACTATCTTCACTGGGGACATGAAAATCGCCTACGCAGGAACCGGTGGGGCACCGAACAGTAAAACCGACTCGAAGCACACGGAACAAAGACTCAACTTGACGATCAATGGAGGAACAGTTCTTTACTTCGTAAACCCATGGATTACTGATGGTCAGGGCACCGGTTGCTCAAACGTTCTGAACGATGTGAGTGGGACCTCACCAAACGGCGTCTACCTTTCAGTGTACTCAGTTAATTCTCTGAATGCCCCATTAATCCTCAGTTGGGGTAACATGATTATTTTAGCCGCGGATTCATCCTCCAATTCGAAGGTATTTTTCTTTGGCGGGCCTTACTATGGGATTGTTCGGAATCAATCGGGAGTGCAACAGTTTACCCTTGCCGGAACACCTGTAACAATTAGTCCTGGGCAGGACTATTATTTGATTTACCAAATCACTCAAGTGAACTTCAGTGGTGGGCTTACCGACCCTGGCGATTCCTTTTCGGGAACAGCCGCAATGAACAACGGCTACAATGCCCAAGCTGAAGATGCGACTTTCCGCGAACTCGAAGTATTCTTGAACGGGCTGTATGTACGAACGACATGTTGAGGGTTCAATGAGAGGGATATTGAGTGCGCAAGTTGAGGTTTCGGCGTAAGGCGGTTAGCAACATAATCGGTGGAATCATAATTCTCTCTCTCTTTCTCATAGCCTTGACAGCCATGGTTGTGCTGAATCAGCAATACGACGCATACCAGGGCGCGGTCGTCAAAATGACTCGAGAGGACATTGACCGTTCGTCCGAAAACTTGGTGGCAATTTACCCTGGACTTAATGGGAGCTTTCCAGTTAGCTGCGGCGTCTCATGTAGCCTCAATCAATACAACATGTCCCTAGCTAATCTTGGCGGAGTGGGAGTTCAAATCGCCCGGATTTACATAAACTCTACGACCCAGCCTACTCAGCCAACTCAAACTGGGTGCGCAACTTCGGCAAAAGGTCCTTGTGTTCTCAATCCCGTACCGATCACCTCTAAGACAAGTATGAGTTTCGCTCAGGACGATTCTTACATAAGCGCCGGCGAATTCAGTCATTTTGTTCGTATCTGGCTTCCCGGAGGATCGGGAGGGATTATGCTCCCGAACGTGGCTCTTACCCCGAGCAATGGCATCTCGATTGTGACAACGAGAGGGCGTGTGTTCTCGTTCACTTGGCCGTTTCCGCCTGCAGGACAGGGCACGGCGGGGTCCGGTAGCCCGGTGAATATCGAGACTGGGACTATGAAGATCGCTTACAATGGCACCTACAACAGTCACCCAGACGCCTGCCACCAAGAAGCGGCTACCCCACTCCCTAGTAATGTACAAGGCACGAAGTCTCTGTACTTCGTAAACCCTTGGACAAACTCCACCGTCCTAACCCTCGCTCATATCTACGTCTACGCATACTCGGCAGACACCCTGAATATTCCCATCACATTTAGTTGGGGGCAGCTGGTCATCATGACTGCTACTTCGGGTTCGAATCAGAAACAATACTTCGTTGGTGGGGACTACGTTGGAATAGTCTGGAAGAATAAGTTCTGGGGGGCGGGTACTGCTGTGACGGTTCAGCCTGGGGACGATTTCTACTTCATCTTCCAAATAACAAATATCAACTATGGTGCGCCCACCTCGAGTTCAGGAGACCTGTTTACAGGGACAGCGACCGTGAATAATGCCTACGGGACTACAAATGAAGGCCCACTGTATCGAGCGTTCGTGATATATCTTGATGGCCTATATGTGCGAGCTAATGGAGGACGTTGCTAGATCTCAAAGGAGAAGATGGGTTAATTGCGCAAGTTATGGCTTCGCCGTAGGGCCGTCGGCAGCATGATTGCTGGGATCGTAATTTTGACCGTATTTCTTTCTGCGCTCACGGCCATGGTCGTTATTAGCCAACAATACGACAGGTACCGGAACACGAGCTACGGCATGTCTCAGGAAGACATTAGCCGCGGCTCCGAAAACATTACGGCTGTCTGGCCTGGCCTAAATCAAACCAGTTCCAGCCCATGCTGCCAATACAGTATGCTCTTGAGTAATGTGGGCGGCGTGGGGACACAGATTGCTCGGGTTTACATCAATACTACTCTTGGGGGAAGCAGTGGCTGTGATGTTGCAAACCCAAGCGTTGATGGACCCTGCATTCTAGCGCCTTCTGGGCAGACGGGCGCAAGCTTCACATTCAGTGGGAACGACGCGTTGCTGAATCCGGGCGAATTTACGCATATCGTTCACCTCTGGCTTCCTTTCGCGTTGCCAAATCCAGGCACTCAGGGACCTGCGTCTCCTGCTAGCACTATCTGGATTGTAACAACCAGAGGGCGTATCTTTACGTTTCAATTTCCATTCGCAGCGAACCCTCTCGTTATCCCTGGTTTTACACCGAACCTTGTTCGAGGAAACACAAGAATCGCTTACTGGGGAAGTGATAGCAGTCAATCAGGCAATTGCCAGGTGGCCAACGGCGTCACACCCGAAAAGCGGCCGGCGCCTTCTGGAGTTCCGGGCGGGTTCCTTTACTTCATCTACCCCTGGACCACAACTCAAGTAATTCAGGACGCTGCGAAGTCGCAGAACCCTAGCACACACATCTTCCTATACGTCTTGTTGAACAACACCACGGGGAAGACTCTTATCATAAACACAGGCACCGTAATTCTCAACACTGCTGACTCCACTGCAAACTCGAAACTGTATTTCGCTGGAGGCACATATGTAGGCACGATTTACCCTGTCACGCCCGGAACTCCTCTGACCGCACCTCCCACTACCGCAACAATAGACCCCTTGAATTCGACCGCTCCTCCCTCACATAACGGGACCTTCATCGTCATGTTTCAGCTAACAACCTACGATCAAGGCCTTTTCAGCGGTAAGGGTGGCACCTCCGGCGATATCTTCCTAGGAACCGCTGCCATAAATAACCAAGCTAGGGACGGCACGTACACGTCAATGAGCATCTTCATCGATGGCATATACGATCGTGACTGCACCTGATTCGGCAACTCATCCCCAGGGAGATCTGTGGGTTGCTTAGCGAATCTTATTCGTAGGGTAGTCGCTGGCTCTCGGGTACGTGTCATTAGGGGAAACTGAGTCTCTAGAGGTTCCCTGTTCTCTGGCCCGCGATGCAGCTGTAAACGAAGATTCCGCCATCCTTCGTTACAACCTTCACCAGGTAGGCCACACCCGTCAAGACGGTTTGACCATTAAGTGCAGCGGGTATGGTAAGTTTCACGAGGCACGATTTCTGAGGCTGCAACGTAGTAGTTGAGGTGCAAGCGCCTGAGGCTGTGACTTTCGTTCCGCTTACGTAGTACGCTGCAATGTTCGCTAGTCCTGATCCGACGTTTCTTACCGTAAGGTTCAGTGTGGTCAGTGTTGTCCAGTCGTAGAATTCGAGCGTAATCGAGTTCGAGTATTGCCCGGACTGTGGCTGCGCTCCGGTTAGTGATCCCAGTAGGCCAGACGAGTATACGTAGAAGATGGTTGCCGCGGCTATGGTTATGGTGATTAGCAGCATTGCGGCTACGACTTCGGAGACGCCCTTCTTCCCTGTCCGCATAACACTCGCCTAGGCTGCTAGGCCTTTGAAGGCATCTTGGCTGAGTAATGTCGTCATGGCTTCTTTGACGGAAGCCCCTTCGATCACTGACAGCTTCAGGTTCTTGGCTAAGGTTCTCCCTTCCTCGCTTAGGCCGGGGACTGCGATGAGGTAACTCTCGTTCGGCCGAGCGTCTTGTACTTTCGCTCCGAAATCACGGACCTGTTCAATGGAAACATTTTCCGTAGAAGCGGCAACGTCAATGGCTACGGTCTTGCTGCCGCTCCATCTGCCCCCCTTCAAGGTGGTGACGATATCGAAGGGTTGGGGTTGCCCCGATTTACCTAGAAGTTCGTGTGGGGCCTGCACGACTAGGCCGAGTGATTCCAACATGGTAACTGCATCATTGTACATCAGAACCTCTTTCCTGACGCTGGCAAGTGTTTCAGGGTTCAACCGGTACTGGTAAATCGGCACAAGCCGAGTCCTGTCCACTGAGAACTGGTGCCGTTTGGGCCTGCAGAAGTGTGAGTTGGCCGGCGCGTTGAAGGACTCGTTGCAGCTCTTGCACTGGTACCAGGCTCCGACGGCTCGGTATTCGACTCCGAAGTTGTGAAGCACCGCCTGGCACTTCGGGCAGACCAGTTGCTCACCCTTCCTGAAGGCATCATCGCTGGCAACCTTACCGCACTTCAAATGCTCAAACAAGTAACTTCGGGCAATATCGTAGCTGAAGCATTTCGGGCAAGTGTAACGTGTACTGATCTCACTCGAACCACACTCAGGGCAAGCAGGTGCCTTGTCAACCAAGTCAGCAAGAAGAGCCTTGGCAGAAACCATTCTGGAAAGTAGTTCTACTATCGCAGCCGGTTTATCCTCAAGGATGCCCTTCAGCTGTGGGTAGTGAACCTCATCGGTGGGCAGAATCTCAGGTGTGATCGGAGTCCTCGCGCTATGTAACATGAATTGAAGAATCTTTCTCGCATTCAGGTCTGAGTAGATTTCAGCGTTCACCGTGGGCGCTTGGATTTGCCCTGCAACTATGATTGGGCGTTGTTCTAGCGCGGTACTCATGGTTGGGCTGCCCTGAGCAATGCTTCCTGAAAGACGGGTTCCTGTGGGCGGACCTCAAAACCTTCAGCCGAAATCCTGTATGAGAGAATCCGTTTGTGGATTCTAACGCCGCGCATCTTCTGAACCTCCAACGCCTGGATTATGGCATCTTTCTGCCGCCAGTTGTGGAGGAGGAAGGTGCCCTGCGCCAGCAAGGTTTCCGGACCAAATGTTTCGACCGTGGGGGTTGGGCTTTCCGTTAGGACGAGTGTTGTCAATTCAAGTTCCGACAACGCTCGGTAGAACTGTAGCAACTTGAAGCGGAACTCCGACTCGTACCTGTACGCGCCTGCAATCGAGACCAATGAGTCTATGACGCATCGTTTGGCGGCGACTCTCTTTCGGGCGTTAGAAATGACTCCAGCGAGGCCGTCCAGGTCGAACCTCTCGGTTCCGAGCACGCCGCCCCGTATCTTCAGTTCGCCCCCCGGCTCTTCCTGCTGTGGGGAGGCGTCGATGAGTACGAGTTTTCCTTGGCTTTCTAAATCGAACATGTTCCAATTGAAACGCATCATATTATTCGCGAAGGAGTAGGGGGGTTCTTCAAGGGAGATGTACACTCCGTTTTCAGCGTATTGGGTTGCGCCCCGGTACAGAAATTGTGCAGCCATAGTCGTCTTACCTGACCCAGGCGGTCCAACAACCGTGTGCACGTAATTCCGTGGGAGGCCGCCTTCCAACACCTCGTCCAAGCCGAGGATTCCTGTCTTTATTTTTGCAGCTTCACTCATTAGAAATCACAACTAATCATGTTTGGTTTGAGTATAAAACACCCTTTGCTTCAACTGTACTCGACCCTTAAGCGCTTCGACACATTCGGCCTCAATTGTGCGACGATGGCATGGTAGTATCTTGGTGTCGATATCAAAGCCTCTCCGTTCCCGAGTGAGGGAAGTAGATCCCAGAGGGAATCGGGGACGTTGCCCGTTGACCTCCGCAGCACATCCAAGTTAGCTTCGGAGCTTATCCTGTGCATGAACCGTGTGTTGCAGAGTTCGATGAGTTCAGATGGGACTAAGGCGGGTTGCTGTGAAACTAAGCCTAACCCTATGCCCCTCTTTCGCCCCTTGCGGGCCATTTCAGTTAACATTGTGAGGGTGGCTGTCATGGTGCGTCTCTTGGCCTTGCTGAGAAACGTGTGAATTTCCTCCATGAAAATCAGGATTGGGGAGGCTTCGAGGCTGCGAGTTTTGTAGTTGAAAACTTCTTTGAGGAGGTGGGCTATGCAAATGTTGCGAACAATATCGGAAGACTCGTTTACATCTATGACCGAAATCTTACCTGCGACGCAAATATCCTCCGGCCGCAGACGGTCGAACACTTCCCCAGCCCTATGCGAATCGAGGATGCCTGCTCGCTGAGCCAGAGTGAGCTTAGTATACAAACCCATATGGGCTTCTGCAACGACCTCTGGCAACGAACTCTTGTCGACCTGCGCATCAATCCTCTTCTTCAAAACGTCAATCAGAGTGCCGATTTCGTAGGCGCGGAATGTACCTGAAACGTCCTTCGCCTTTCTAGCGATATCGAATAGGTATACTCGTTCGAAGGGGGTTAGGCCAAGCACTTCGCTGAAAATCTCAAGGTCCAGATCGGCGAAGGGTATGCCGAATTTTTGAGCGTCAATATTCCGGCTGGTGTTGGGTGCGGGAACGTAGACTTGGAACTTCTTCATTCCTTGGGGCTTCTTCCCGAACTTTTCGAGGATTGGCAGGAGGGCGTCTGTAGGTTCGTTCATGCTGACATATTCGCCTTCAATGTCGAAGATCAGTACCGCCCTATCCGACTTGCTCGCCTCCTCGGCAATCACCTGCAGGCTGTTCGATTTTCCGCCGCCCGTTGTCCCGAAAATTCCGATGTGCCTGTTCAGCACTGCGGATTCTATGGCGACCTCGACGTCACTCTGCCCGATAAGGCGGCCAAGAACGAAATCCCCAGTAGCACCCACATAGGACTGGACTTCTTTTGGATCCAGCATGCTCACTGGGCTTCCCGGCTTTGGCCGCGTTTGAACCGCTGTCCTGTGGTCGCCGATGAGCATTGACGTAAGCTCTACCAAGTAGTATGCGCCGGGTTTCTGTGTGAAGAACGGCCCGTCCAATATTCGGCCGACAAAGGATCTGTTGCCGTTGCTGGAAGTGTTATTTTTGCTGTCTCCAATGTGAACGTAGATGCCTCGCGGTGGTTCCTTGTCGGATATCATGAAGCAGGTTATGCCTTGGGCCCTGTGGCTTGTTTGAAATGCGGCGTCGTCGAAGGTGACGTATCCGAGGATGTTACGGGAGTTCTTTTCCGGTTCGCTAAGAACACTTACCATCTTTCCACTCGCTCTCCCTTACGCGTCCCCAAGGATCTCAAGAACTTTCTTTGCCAGCTCACTTGGGTTGGCGCCTTCGGCGACGCGGATGTTGTGCATGGCAGCCACGTCACGGGCTCGCTTTGAGAGTACTGGGATGGCGCCGAATATCGAGACGGTCGGGTTAGCCTCTAACACCTTAACGAACAATTCCAGCACCGGCTCCACTTCTACCTCCGTATCGCTCTGAGAGATGTCGACGGCAATTAACCTGGTGTCCTTTTGGGCGGTCAACGAGAATACAATTTCCTTAGAATGCCCCCCAACCACAACCATAGTCCCCGGTGACTTGACCAAATACCCATTCTCAGTCAATATTCTTGTCAAAGCGTCAACACCCAAGAAGCGCCGAGCCTCGTTGAGAACGCTGTTACTTACACTATAAGTGAAAACGTCCCCCACCAGTCCTAATGACAGCGAGAAATCATTCTTACAGGCCCTGCAGTAGAAACTCTGGACCGGGTCTTCGAAATGCGCGTTGCAAGCCTTACATGAACATACAACACCAATCACCCTATAGTCGGTAGGACTCTGCAACATCTTCTTACAGGTCGGGCAGACCAGGTTTCTGCCGACACGGAATACGTTCTCTTGGTGAATTGTGCCGCACTGCAAATGCTCAATCATACGGTTGATTGTGACGTCAATGGAACTGCATTGGGCGCACTTGAAGCGCAAGTAGACATTAGTGGGCATGCCGCACTTGGGGCAGGACACCATTCTTTCGTAAAGCGTCTCAGTCACCATTCCGATGTCAGCCATCTTCTGGAGGACGACTCGTTCGACGGTGACCATCTCGCCTGTTTCCGCCTTTATGGGGTATCGTGGTATTCGGTCGAGGCCGAAAGACGGTTCCAGCGGCTTGCCGCCGCTGCTTAGGAAACAGCTAATCACTTGCTGAATTGTTGGGTCGTTAAAGTTTCGAAGCCGCAACCTTCTGGCTATCGATTCATCCGTCCTCGCCAAATTGTAAGCTTGTAATTCGGCCTTCTGAATGCGTTCCCTTAACTGCTTGGAGAGAAGCTGAAACTCCTTCTCCTGGACCTTCCGATCTGCGAACTGTTTTTCAAGGTTGGCAAGTTCGCCGGTCAAATGGTCGCGCTCTGTAAGAGGGTCAATCGCAGATTCGGCAGAGGCCATTATTGCCATTCTCTTGCTCTGTCATTGCGTCTAGGGAAGCCAAATATAACTATCCTCTCCCCCTAATCCCTATTGGGCAACGTTGTTTGTGAATAAGGGCAAGCTCATACTCCTTCTTGCCATATTTGTTGCCCTAACCGTAGCTCCTATCCCTAAACTCACAGCTCAGGCCTCCAGCCCACAAATCACGGTAGCTCAACCAATCCAAACGATTTGGCGGGTGGGCGGCAAGGTGGATTTAGCGGCTTCACGCTTAACCATTAACGTCACATATTACGTCTGGAATGCGCGGCCCAATGACCCGGCCGCAAGATACACCGGAACATCATTCATAGCAAGAAATAGCAGTATACCCTTCCAAGTTTCTGTCGCAGCAGGAGACCCGCCAGGAACCTACACGGTCAGCCTCTCAACCTCGCAGACATCAGATACGCGGGCCGCAGTCGCCCACTTCGGCGTGCTCGGAACAGACGCCGACAATTACAAGCGAACCGGCACAATGCATATCGCCGGCGGCGGGTTCACCCCCAACTCGACGATCGCTATATCCCTAACCTCCTTCGGGCAAGCCCCCGTGAATCTCACCTTCAAGGTTAACCCGAAAGGAAACTTCGATGACTCCTACAGGATCGCCCCTTCGACCCCGCTCGGACAACTTACCCTATCCATCACCGGCCGCGCCTTCGACACAGGAGCATCAGTGAATACAATCGCCCTAGCTGGGGTTTTCCCCACCTCGGTCACGATCACGCCTCTAACCCAACCCCCGGCGGCCGTGGAGCGGACGAGTAGTGCAACGCTGAGCGTAAAGCTCAGTTACCCGGACGGCTCCCCGGTAACCACAGCAACCCAGAATTCCACGCGTGTTCTTCTTGTCAGCGACCCCGCGGGCGGAACAGCCACCGAGGTCCGTTTAGTAAATACGAACCCAGCTACGGGTGTGTGGACGGCGACGTGGGAACCATCATTCTCGCAAACCCTAGGTTCATTCCACTTCACAATCCTTCCAACAGCCTTCGACGACACATACGGAAACATAGGCCAAGGAACAACCATAACCTCTACTTCCTTCCAGGTGACAGCCGCACATACCGGTTTGTCGCTTCAGGGTAATTCAACGATTCAAAGGACGCTTCCAGTTAACCTTGCAATCGTCCCAACCTACCACGACGGCAAAGCCTTCGCGAACGTGACTCAAGCCATGGCGACGGTCACAGAGGCCGATGGGTCAGAGCGCCGGCTTGCCTTCAATGCCACGCTGGGCGAATTTGTAGGCAGTTACAAAACCAATTCATCGACACCGCTGGGCTCACTCGTTGCTGCGGCTAATGTCACCGACCTTTTCGGTAACACTGCGACAGGGTCAATCACGATTCAAATCATCCCCGCCGTTCTAAGCTTCAGCGTCAACGCGCCTACTGCTCAGCGGACTACGCTATTGAATGTTACAAGCCGCGTAACTTACCCGGACGGAAGCATAATCACTCCAGCCGAGCTACCGGCGGGTTTCAACGTTACAGTTTCCAAGGGGAACTTCACCTGGTCCAATGCAATGGGTTTCAATCAAACCACCCCCAACGATTGGGGTGCAGGGTTTCGTCTCTCCCAGAATGCAACCGTAGGCGATTACGGGGTTGCAATGAACGCTACAGATCCGTATGGAAATTTCGGGGCCTTCTTGGGGGCGGTGCGGGTAGTTCCGGCAACTTTCATAATTGAACTTCCACGGACAGTGCTCCGGGCCAGCCCAAACACGTTGATCAACGTGGTTGTGAACGTGGTTTACCCGAATGGAAGTGCTCTGATACCTAGCGTGGGTGGCGTCGTTTCCGCCTCGTTGACCAACTCGTCAGGAATATTCACCTATCCCTTATTCTTCAACGCAACCGACAGCACTTGGTTGCTAAGTTACTACGCCCCTGACCCGGGTTTGAAGTTTGGCTTAACAATAAAATTCTCCTTCAACGCCAACGACCAATTCGGAAACACGGGCTCGGTCTCGCAGGCCTTTGAGTTAGATGTTGGCGCAGGCGTCCAAACCCTCATCCTAGCCACGATCGTCGGTGCAATCGTACCAATCGGCCTGATCGGCTGGGCAATAGCAACAGTCTCAACTCGACGAAGAAAACACAAACCTTAACGCGTTTTTTGTTTCTGAAGACTCTCCGGTCCTTGAACTTCGTTACGCCCAGTCGAGGCTCAACGCGGTTAGGGTTGAACCTTGATGGGTTGGCGCCGTTGCTCTCGCTGTTCCGGCTTTGCTACCGAGTATGTAAGAAGAAATGCGTCCTGTTGTTCCTTTAGGTTCAGTGTGAGTTCTGCGTTGGGTTGGATTCCAATGAGGTCGGCTATATCATTGGGGATTCTGAGGTAGACAGTTTGCTTCAACCTAACGGGCCTAACTTTCAATGTCACCTTGCTCACCTGCCTTATTGGCTTCCCTTAGCATACATCAAGCCGAATCTTAGACTAAATCAAGGAATAGCTTTGCTGTTCCTTGCAAACCAATGTCTCGGTGACAGTTTTCAGGGTATGATAGTTGAATACGAATCCCATGGCCCGTGATAAGGTTAGGAATGGATCGCCCCATTTGGATAGAGCGAGGCCTCGCTCAGTGATGTATCAGTACTAGTTCCACAGGATGAGTCGTTAAGCCGTTAGTTTGAGGATTTGAGGCATTATTTCTTGAAATACGGATAATGCATGGGGGGCGTCTACTGATAGAGCCAGGTGGCCATCTGGCACCTTAGCCATGAGAACACAGTCTTTCTCGAAACACGCAATGACGCACTCTAGTTTTCCAGCCGTGCCTTGAGGCGTCAACCGCTCCGCTACACCGGTTATGAATAAGGGGCCCATTTCCATGAATGCCTTATCCTCTGAGTTAGGCGTGTGACTCTTAACACCCGGCCGCATTTGAGAGAAAACCACGGTAGTAGGATCTGTTGATAGGGCCGCCCATCTAATCTTCGGATGAAGGCGAAAAACATCGTCAGCGGTTAACAAGTAAAACCCTTACTGAGTTTGAGGGTCCTTCGTTCAATTATGGCTTTCTGTTGGTGGCTCTGTTACCTTAGCGTTTGGTTAGCTGGATGATTTTGGCTGTTACGTTTCGTTTGGCGGCTAGATTTTCTGGTATCGTAAACTTGTCATCAGGTTTTGGTAACTTATTTTTGATGCTCAGAAGAACTCGGCCTCTGCTTTCGCCACCTCATCCTCGCTGTTCACCGCTGAGTAAGCTTCGAGAGGCTGAGCGTTTAGTGTTAGGAAGGTGGGCCCCCACTTGAAGAGCGATAGCAGTTGACTCGCTTTCTCTTTGAAACCCATTATGTAGAGCCCAGCTGCAAGCGCTTCGACTGACGACAGCTTGTGCGGCTTAGCGTAGTTGACGGGGTTGGATGCAAGGAATGTTGGGAGGCGTCTACCAAGGCCAGGCAAGCGGATCCTGAAGGTCCCTTGCACTTTCTCCCAAGAGCAGTCGATAGCCACTAATCCATGCTGTATGGCCTGGATTTTGTCCGCTGGCAGAATGCGTTGGTTTGCGAAAGGGTTCAAAACCAGGGACCTGCGCGGAATTTGCTGTACCCGATGCAGCGGGATTGAAAGCCTGAATCGAGCTAACTTTGCCGCGGTACACTTGGCCGGATCGTCCTGCCTCATTAGCAAAACGTACAATTTAGGCTCGGAAATCGTCGGCGCCTCGCTCAGCTATTTCCATGCACTAGGATTCCCTCATCAAGTCGTCCAAGATTCTGGCGGTGGTCTCTGTTTCCGCATTCTTTCGCAATGATTTCAGATCAATTTTGGTAATCTTGAGCATCGCTATGATATCCTGGCGATCAGTTGCGGCTCTCTCGGGTTGGATTGTGACCTTGAGCATTCTCAGCTTTGCGAGTATGAGTGATTCTGCGGTCTCGTAATAGGTGGGTATGCCTGAGATGCGCCCTGCAATTCGGTCCAGTTCTTGGTCAGTGAATATGATGTCGACTGTGTATGGGCTCTTCTTGTCTTCGAGAGTGGCAATCCGATAGTCCGAGTTCCATGCAATCTTGAGCTTTCTCTCGCTAACTATTAGGCGAGCTTGCTTCAGCGATTTTGCGAGCCTTTCAAGCTCCTTTTGCTGGGCCGCGACAACGATGTCAATATCGAGTGTCGTTCGCGGGCGGCCATAGAAGCTTGAAGCTATTGCTCCTGTGAACATATACTGCAATGTACTGCGGTTGAGGGACCTTGCGACCCGTCTGACGAGGCCGGAAAAGGTTTCCAACACTTATCGCCTTGAGGGGAATCTCCGTCCTTGCTGACACCTGCGCCGCATACGGGCAATTAGAGCATCCTCCGTAATCCTAGGGTTCTTGGCCCTCTCGCTGCCCGCAGCGATGCTGGTTACTAGGTCCACCATCTCTAGGGTGACCTTTACCCTCTCCTCGGGCCTCATCTTCCTCCAATCCACGTGGACCACTGAATGCTGGTCCGATGGCTGGACAATTAAAGCAGATGGAAAAGACAAAACCGGGCAAGGTCATCGGTTCAATTCCGTCTTCCGCTGTCCTCCAGTGCCGGGGCGAGAGGCTAGCTCTCGGTCGACTGTTATTGAAGCCTCTTGTCATGAATAACTTTGTGGCACATGGGGTCGTCAAGAACCTTAGGGATGTGATCGAGTAGATCGGTTGGTGTTAGGTGATAACCATATTGTTCTTTGGCAAGGTCGCCTGCTGCTCCGTTCACGAAAGCTCCCGCAACAGCCGCCCTGAAACCGCTGACGCCCTGCGCCATCAAACCCGAAACTATTCCGGACAGGACGTCACCGGTCCCGCCCACAGTCATACCTGGGTTGCCCGTGTCATTCAGCTTCACCCTCTCTCCGTCGGAGATGATGTCAGTATGTCCCTTGAGAAGGACAACAGCGCCACTTCCAGAAGCGAGGGCCTTCACCTCGCGAGGCCGCACACTCATGTCTCGAGATGGAAGCTTTCCGGAAATCGCTTGAAATTCGCCCGCATGTGGCGTCACAACGGTTGAATTGTCGAATATTTTCTTTCTCACAACACCGATTGCTTTCAAAGCGTCAGCGTCTAGAAGAAGCGGTTTCTTAAGCTGGCGTACCAGTAGGACGATTTTGCGAACCGCAGAGACCGTCTGCCTATCCAAGCCCAGGCCAGGGCCAATGGCCACAGCGGTCGCCTTCTCCAAATGTTCTCGTAGAATGCGGATGTGCGTTGGCGCTAGGTTCGTTCCAGGGAGCTTTATCGTCATTAGGTTTGGCGAGATTGCTGAGATTGCTTGCGCCGTTCTTTCCGGTGCCGCTACGAACACTAAATCGGTGCCAGTTCGATATGCGGCTAAGCCGACGAAAGTCGGCGCCCCGGTGAAAACGTCGCTACCCCCAATTACGACTAATCGGCCGAATTGGCCTTTATGTGCCTCAGGAGACCTTTGAACAACTGCAGCTTCCACATCCCCAGGCCCGGCAAAGACGTGGGCCTCTGGCGGTATTCCGATGTCCGCAACCTTAACTTCGCCGCAGAACTCTATTGCTTTCGCAAACCCCTTCTTCATCGCGTGGAGGGTTACTGTTAGGTTAGCCCGTACAGCTGCGCCCAACACCTCGCCTGTATCCGAGTCTATCCCTGTGGGAACATCCACCGCAACCTTGTACCCGCGAGAGCCGTTGACCGCCTCTACCGCTTTGAGGATGGGTTGGCGAAGTTTCCCCTTAACACCAGTCCCGAGAAGCGCATCAACCACTATGTCCGACTCGGATTCGGATAACGACGACGAGTCATGATACTCTTCGACCTTGACGGTGGAGTACATGGATTTGAGGGCACGCCAGTTCAGAATTGCGGCTGGGTCTGAGATTGCATCACTGCTGCCTACAAGCTTGTAAGATACGTTGAAGCCTCTTCCCGCGAGATGGCGCGCAGCGACCATTCCGTCTCCCCCGTTTCGACCTGTTCCACCGTACAAAACAACGGAACTACCCGTCCCAAAGCGGGCGGTAATCTCATCCGCCACGGAACGACCTGCATTCTCCATTAGTTGCAGTGTGGACACCCCTAGGTACTCTGAATTCTTGTCGAGGATCATCGTTTCCAGGGATGTTAGCGGGGAACTTAGGAAAGTCAAACTTGCCACAGGCGGTTACTCAGAGGGTCCGGTAAAAGTTATGGGCTTCGAGGCTGAACCGTTGAATTCAACACGGCAACTCGTTTTTGGAACACTAGCTCAACGTTGAAATGATTTTGAGTGCAGTTAAGCACTTTCTCGAAAGCCGGAGGTTGAGATGACGTAAGACACGCTTGGCAAACCCTATATCCACATGTCACCCCCTATTGTACTAGGTGTGCGCCACGGGTAAGTTCGCGCTTGTCACGCTAGTTCTCGATTCCCATCATGGCGAATTGCCAGCGGATAAGTTGGGGGAACAGATACGCCGTACAATCGAGTCGAGTGCGCTCTCCGACACTTGGGTGGTTGATTCGGTAGCCATTCTTGACGAAGACGGTTCTGCCACGAAGGTTTTCTCGACTAATAAGGCGAAACAAGTAGCCATCACATAATTGCCTCAGCAATGAGCTAGGCAAATGCTTTTAGCGACACTCTGAACATCAAGGTTACGACGAGGTATCCTAATGCCACTTGCCTTCGTCCTGATTAATGCGGAAATAGGATCTGAAGATGAAGTAGCCGGAGAACTGCGCAAGATAGGGAACGTGAAGGAATCATACGTCGTCTACGGCGTCTATGACATTGTTGCGAAAGTCGAAGCCGATTCCATGGACAAGCTGAAAGAGATTGTTACGTGGAAGATACGCAGACTCGACAAGGTCCGCTCGACACTCACAATGATCGTCGTAGAAGGAACCTAATCAACCCAACAACCTTACCTTAGTCGGTCTTAGCATAAACCGACCGGGTTCAACTTGTGGAACTGCACATAGGAATAGACGATACAGACTCGAAGACAGGCGGCTGCACCACCTACATCGCCGCTCGACTAGTCGAAAAATTGTGTAAACTGGGCGCCCAATTCATCGACTACCCCAACATCATACGGCTGAACCCGAACATTCCGTACAAAACAAGAGGAAATGCAGCAGTAGCGTTACGCCTCAAGATTCCAGCCAACCTTTACAGCACCGTTCAGGAGGAGACAATCGAAGAGGTAGAGGCAAACAGCCGGATTGGCAGCGCAGGGACAGATCCGGCGATTGTCTTCCTAACGGGGAAGCCTCCGGGCAAGGTCAGGAGGCTGGCCCGGAAAGCTCTTAGAGATATCGTAAGTGAACATGAAGCCCAAGAAACAATCACTCGCAGCAAAATAACCGCGCTCGCTTACGGTTCCCGATTGGGCTTGGTAGGCGCCTTATCCGCGGTTGGCGAATGTTTGGAGAATGACCACACGTTTGAGCTAGTCGCATATAGAGAGAGGAAGAACTGGGGAACAAGAAGGCGGGTCGAAGAAAGATCCGTAATGAGGATGGACCGACGTACCACACCCTGGACGTTCAATAGTTACGATTTCGACAATAAGCGAACGCTCGTTACACCACACGGTCCGGACCCTGTCCTCCTCGGGATTCGGGGAGAGAATCCCTACATCATTCTGAAGGCGTTCCGCATGCTAAGGATAGGGGAACCAATCGAGCGATGGGTGATATTTCGGACTAATCACGGAACAGATGCGCATCTTAACGCTTCGCCCTTGAGCACCCGAGTAAGGCCCTTCAGGCCTGTTGTTCTGAAAGGAGTCGTGGCGGAGAAACCAGAACGCATCAGGGGAGGCCACGTATTCTTCACGCTCAGATACAATAGGTCGAGTTTGCGCTGCGCTGCTTTCGAACCAACCGGCAGGTTTCGAGAAGTCGTGGCGAGACTGATCCCTGGTGACGAAGTGACAGCATTTGGTGGCTTGAAGAAACGCGCGGGCTTCCCCCTGGTCTTGAACTTGGAGAAACTTCAGATCCACCGGTTGGGGGAATCGATTAGCATTGAAAACCCCGTTTGCCCAAAATGTAAGAAGCATTTGAAATCGGCTGGCAAAGCGCAGGGCTTCAGATGCTCAAGATGTTCGTTCCGAGCGCCATCTGCAAAGAAGAAGTTGACGCGCAGATACCGACCATTGGAAAAAGGCCTCTATGTTCCCGATAGGAAGGCGCAGAGACATCTGACTAAGCCGCTCTCCCGCTATGGAATGGAAAAGAAGCCGCAGGGCCTTACCCCCCCTGTCGGCAAATGGCACGACCCGTAGGAACCTAATGCACAGGAACGCTTCAGAGAAGGCATCATTCACAGGACGAAAAAAATAACGCCGGGCGCACGGCACCAACGCCTTGACGCCGAGCTATAGATTTGCCTAAAGACCCGGACGCATGCGGAAAAAGGGGATTATTGCACCCTGACTGCTGGGGGCTGGTAGTAGTAGTATTGCGCTGGAGGTAAGACTGCGTATGGCACCGGTGGCGGTTGGTACACATAGCTTACTGGAGGTGGCTGGTACGCGTACCCTTGTGGAGGGGCTTGATAGTAGACCTCCGGCGCCTGAGGAACAAGACACGGCGCGGGAACATAGCAAGTGGCAGCCAAAGGTGGTTTCGGAACACAATAGTAAGACATGTCCAATCACCAACACCCGCTTGAATAACAACGAATAAGGCTTACTTCGCAGGTGCCCTTGGGGTGTCGACATTCACAGCAAAACCCGAACGCCAGGTTGTTCAGTTTCGCAGAAGAATGTAAACACGAAAGTTGGGGATACGTTTCAAACAATTAGCGTCATTGATCTCCGACTACCAGGCTTGCAATAACAAGAAGACACTGCAAGAGATACGGCGCGCAGAATGCCACCTAGACCGAGAATAATCTAGACGTAAGTCGCATGCGTCCTCAGCTCCAGCAGCGAAGAATCCCGCTGCCTACCTGGACTCGAAGTAACCACGAACACTATCGTGAGGTTCGGCGAAGTGATTTCTTCGAGAATGCGTTAGCGGTTCTCGCCGAGATGATGCCAAGATCGTAACAACGAGGACAAGTGAAGCTTCTTTCTGTTGAAAAGTCGCTAGACGCGGTCCAAGGCCGCGATTTAAGGTCGTAATCTGCTTTCCTGCGGCGTAACAGTGCAAAATGACCTTAGTAAGAAGCGTTACTGCAGAGGGGAGGCGGTTTCATCAAATGCAAAGGAAAAACTAAATTCTTCATATGCGGAAGTTAAATATCTTCAATGCGTGCATCATTCTCTCGCCTTGTAAGGCGTGATTTATTGGGGGTGAATTGATGGGTCATGATACTGGCGGCCGCTCGGGTGGCTAAATAGTTTCGTTTGTGTAGAAATCGAACTTATTTCGTGAGTTTCGCCTGCTTGGCATAGACATGATTGTGCTAAGGGGCGCCTAGCGGTAGCTTTGGTTTTTACCTAATTTACCCACGCATTTGGTAGAGGTTTTATCCTAGAAAACGAGGAACATGTTTTCAATGAGATGACCATAGTGTGTGACCACTGCCGCGCAATGGAAAACGTCCTGACAGACCTACTCGGTTCGAAGGTCTCAAGAGTTATCATGGGCAGAGTAACAAACGAGCTGCACGGTGAACGGGGAACATCGACGGCCACTGCGTTGTCCCCAGATACACCTATTGAAGTTGTGGCCATCTCTCAAGCACCTAAGCGATACTTCGCCAAAGCTTAGTTGAATCACATTGCTGAGAACCGAGTGGGTCAGTCTCTACGACCACTTCAAGAAGATGCAGTACAAGGAAATCACTAGACACCTTGATGGACCCAACATACGAATTTTCTCAGCTATGTGGAAGTATGGTCCGAGGAATCTACTTGAAGTAGCCCGCCGAACAGGGATACCGTTTACCTCGGTCTACCATAGAATTGCCAAGATAGAGGCTAAGTCACAGGAAGTCGCTGCCCTTGTCCCCCCGGTCTCAAAACTAGGCATGGTTAGAGTCGTCATTCTAGCATCAGCTACACCGGGACGTGAAGATGAGGTCACTGCCGCACTCAAGGCCCCTAACCTTTGGCGTTCAGTGGGTTTCTGCGAAGGCAACTTCACCCACATCTCGGTTCAACTCGTCCCAGTGAAATACCTTAAAGAGTTCAGGTCTTACGTCCAACAGCTTGCTGATAGCGAGTTAATCTGGTCCTTCAGCATGATCTACACAGGGGATTATGTCCCCAACTTCCCTGACTTCGACTACTACGACTCAACCGAAAGCCGATGGAAATTTGATTGGGAAGGTTGGCGCGCTTTACTCAGTGAGGAACACAACGACGTTACGATTGATGACCCTCAGAGCTACGAGATGCAGGTTGACAAGACGGACCTAATGGTAATATGGCAACTGGAAATGGATGCTCGCACAAGCTTCGCCGACATCGCGAAAACTGTGGGAATGACACCGCAAGGTGTGAAGTATCATTACGAGAAGCTGGCTGCTCTGGGAGTAGTTGACCCGATCCAGTTCAGAATTCACCCATACCCCATGGAAGTTTCGGCGTACCATGAGGTTATGCTAGAATTCAACAGCAAGAAGGATATGGACAGCTTCTACTCAATTGTTCCTAAGTTGTTTTTCGTGCTGGGCGTAGCCAAGCATCTGCGCCGAAACGCAATCATGGTTCAAACCTGGATGTTGGAATCGCAATTGCCGAAGATGTTTTCCTTCTTCTCGCAGATGGCTAGAGCCGGCATCCTGAATTCATACTCGGCGGTTAGAATCGACTTTGTAAGCAAGCAGGGCCAGACAATCTCAGAGGAACTCTTTGACGACAAGAAAGGATGGGTCGTCGATTTCGAGAAATGCTCTTCTAAGTTGCAGGAAATAGAGAAGGTAGGAATAAGCACTTAGGACACGAATTGGATGTTATGTGTCTAGTGCGAACTTGCTGAGTTTCACGGATCGGTACTACTCAAATCTAAGTCGGCTGCCGTGTTCGTCACGGCACTAGAGTGACCGTCCTGGGGGAAGGAGGAGGATGCTAGTTTGAAGTTTGCTGTGTCAGGGCGGCTTTGGCACCATACGGATTTCATGCGCTTATGGGTTGGCGAAACTGTCGAGTGGTTTGGAGGTCAAATAACCTACTTGGCATTGCCAACGATCGCGATTTTCGCTCTAAAGGCTGGAGCTTTCGATATTGGAGTTCTTAACGGCTTGGGCTACCTTGCCTTTCCGATACTAGGGATCTTCGTGGGGGTAATGGGTGACAGGTGGCCGCGGCGACCAATGATGGTTCTGGCGAATATTGTGCAGGTTGTCGCTCTTGGAACAATTCCAATCGCGTTCCTTCTACAGAAACTCAGCCTCTACCATTTGTTCGCGGTTGCCGCGGTTATGGGAGTATCCACTGTGTTTTTCGAGGTCGCATACCAGTCCTATCTACCAACGCTGGTTGATAGGGAGAATTTGGTGGAAGGAAACTCTAAGCTCACAACCAGCGAATCGACCTCACAAATCGCTGGCCCTGCGCTAGCTGGATTCCTCATACAACTCACTGGGGCTGCCATGGCTATCGCAGCCGACGCACTCACCACGTTGTTCGCCGCCTTAGCCATCTTCTCAATCAAGAAGCCTGAAAACGCATACGGCTCAAAAGCAGAGCGCAACTTCGCTAGGGAGGTCAGGGAAGGCGCTGAGGTAATCTTTCACAATCCATTGCTCCGAAGCCTCGCAGCGACTACCGCAACTTTGAATCTCGGAAGCAGCATCTTCTCAGCTGTGTTCTTTCTCTTCATGTACAACGAGTTGAGACTGTCCCCTGGATTGGCGGGCGTCGTACTCGGAATCGGAAGCGTGGGTTCTTTGATTGGCGCAGTTAACGCGCCTAAGATCGGGCAGAAACTCGGCCTCGGTCCTACCCTTGCCATCGCCTTATCTCTTGTCGGCTTCGGACTCCTTGCGATCCCCCTTGCTATGTACGGTCCCTCAGTACCAGTGTTAGCGGCGCTCTGGATGCTGTCTGGGGTTGGAATTACGATCTACAATATCACCCAGATCAGCCTTCGTCAGGCGATTGTGCCCGACAGGCTTCAGGGCCGGATGAATGCCACTATGCGTGCAATAGTCTGGGGAGCGCTGCCAGTTGGGGCTTTCATTGGAGGAATCTTAGGTACAGAGTTTGGAATTACGCAGACCATCATCATCGGCGGGTTAATCTCGCTTCTTCCTGTGCTCTTGATCATGATAAGCCCCATCGGCTCATTGCATAAAATCCCAAGCAACCTAGAAACAACGAAGGTCGCCAATCAAAGCACAGCCCCTCGAACATTTTCTCACTAGAAACCTGTCACCAGGACTTCGGAACTCAAGCTACAGCATGGCTATTCCTTAGCTTAATCTAAGCATCCGACTTGATGTGTCTTGAAGAACAACACTCGGGCTCGCGAACACCTAAAACCAACAAGGAAAATCTCAAGCCCAAAATCACCTGGGCTTCGTCGAGCTCCGGATGGCTATAAGGTTCGAGGGTGGTGACCGAGTTGACATTGAGAATCAAACCAATTAGGTTGAGGCAAACCGTTTACTTCCGAGTCCCAAACGACATAGTCGACCTGATCGGAATCGACCCCGACGCCGAAGTAACCCTCAACCTCGAAGAACACGAGGACGAATTTCTCCTCAAGTACGCTGTCATGAAACCACGAATGAAACAGGCTTTGCGCCAGACTATCGAACCAATCCAAAGGTGAGCCCAACAATGCAACGAAGCGAATTACAAACGAACTATTGGGATAGGACGGTGGAGCGAATATTCAATCTGGATCAAGGGATACGCTACGTAGGCATATCCGACCTCGAGTATCATGTAATCGTTTCAAAGATGCGTCCCGGGACCTCCTCTTTGACACCAAGCGAGCTCGATTGGAATTTCGTATCCATGGCTCCAAAGATCATGGTCGACAGCGCGCAGCGCCTAGAGGAGAATTGCGGCCCGTTGCAGATAATGTCTGTGCGCTACAGGAGAGTACTGTTGGCAATCTACAGAAGCTCACAGCATATAGTCATGCTAAGCTTCGAATCCACTGTAGAATCCCCATTCCTAAACAAACTCGCTAAAGGCTTAGAGTCCATTATGCACTAAGGGTCTAGTGGTGCGTACAAATCCCGCAAGCAAGCTCGAAACAATGAAGGTCGCCGGTCAAAGCACGGCACCAACACCTGTCAGGCAACCACAAGCAAACCTAAAAGACCGCGACCCGATTTTGGTTTCCTGCTAGCGGGGTGGGGTAGCCAGGTTTAACCCGCAGAACCTTCCCGTGCGGAGGGCTCATATCCTGGCGAGAAACCCTGAGATTGAGTCGAAAAAACTCCTCATCCGGTGGTTCGAAAGGCGAAAAAACCCGAATGTCCACCCCCCGCTACCAATCTAAATTACTACCGCTCGAATATCCAAGTATGCCAAGGCTAGGCTGGGAATGCATTTCCGGAGGTTTCTTAATACTCCTCGGCTCAAATGTGATAGGCGGATGAGTTCTTTGTACGCGGCCAACATGACCCGGCCTGGACGGCCGGCTGGAGTAACGGTTCTCACGATACTGCAGATCATCAGCGGCCTCGGAGACATTGCTATCGGGTTGGTGCTGTTTATCTTAGCAGTGCTCGCTGGCGTCCTAATCGGGGGGCCGCTCGTAACCCTGCTGTTCTTGTTGGATTTTGTCATAATCGGGCTGGGAATATTCTCTTTCGCCTTAGCTTATGGCCTCTGGAAAGGCAAGCGATGGGCCTGGACCCTCAGCGTAATCGGGTCAATCATCGGAATTATCTTGGGAGTGTTGACCCTAGTAGTGAGTTTCGTAGGAGGAAGTGGGCTGGCCGAGAGCCTTGCGAATATCGTTCCAATCGCCTTGTATGTCATTATACTCGCCTACTTGAATTCGGGAAATGTTCGGGCCTTCTTCGGGCGAATGGGCGGATTTGCTTTGATGCGCCCATCGGTCCAGGCGCCGGTAGGCCAGCCGTACGTGCCTCCAACTCAATCACCCTATCCCCAACCCAGCGTCCAGCAGCCCTACTACCAACAATCTTCCCCACAGCCAACGCCTTGGGGACCGATTGCCTGCGCTAACTGCGGCGCTCCCAACCAGCCTGGCGCAAACTTCTGCGACCGGTGCGGAACACGCCTTCATTAGGCTAAAGGAAATCGTCCAATCATCGGGTCACACCAAAGCCTTGACAACGCGAAGGGCAGAACATGTGGGTCAGTTGACCCTCTCTAGGACAACATAGTTTCGTTTGTATTTGTTCCTCGGCAAAACGAAATTGCTAATGACCCTGAACCCAGATTTACGTGCGAAGTCTCTGATCTCTGACATCGAGAAGAATCGCACACATGAACTATCGATATACACCTGAACACTACTAGTTCGTTTATCGGCTTGGTACCTTGACCTTTCGCTCGGCACTATCAGTTTGTGAAGCCTTGGGTAGATAATGTAAACGTCCCTTGAATACAGCACGTTTGAGGCTACCTGGCCAAGAGAGACTCTTACAATAGGCTGGTTCTTCTGATCCCATGACTGCACGATTGCCTTTCCGACATCGGACCATACAATCTGCGATACTCTTTCATAATCAAAAATCAACAACCCCCCAGGTCGAAGCAAGGCGTACGTATTATCAAGAAAGCGTTTCACCTCGTCATTTCTGACCGGGATAGACCAGTTTAGACATAGAGCGGCGTCAAACCTCGCATGGTGGTGATAGTCATAGTAGCTACCGACGACAAAGCGCGGGTGTATTTTCTCCTCCGCGGCTTTTCTTCTGGCGAATCGAATATTCTCTTTCGAGATGTCGATTCCTGTCGGCTCGAAGCCTAGTTTCGTCAGCGCTCTCACGTGGTATCCAGTTCCACATCCTAAATCGACTAAGGATTCGGAACCGTGATCTCGCAGAATTGAAGTGATGAGCCCGACCTCGCTCTTCCAGTCCCGACCCTCGATGAGCTCATAGTAAGAGACAAGTTGACGGTAGAGCGGTCGGCGCATTAGTTCGAATGCGCTACGGAGGTCTATTATACATTATTCTTGAGCTAGCTCATGACGCATATGTCAAACGGCCGCAAAGTGTGCTTTCCGAAGTCTGAATACATCGTGTACGAACCCTATCCCGGATTACATCTGGCATACCATGCCAAGAAATTCTGGTTTTCAGGACGGTCAAAATACCAACAAATCGACATAATCGACAACGATGCCTATGGTAGAATGCTGTTTCTTGACGGTAATGTTCAGCATACTGCCTATGATTCGCGAATCTTCAACGAAGCCCTCTGTGGTCCAGCCAAGAGAAATGGCTCCGCCGAAGTACTTGTGCTTGGGGGCGGTAGTGGGCAGACCGTGATGACACTATTCGACTCTCCGACAATTCAGCATATCACCGTCGCCGAAATCGACCCCCTGCTTGTGGAATGTTGTAAGAGATACATCAAGGGGGTAGGACGAGCCTTCGGAGACCGGAGGGTTAGAATTTTGATCGGCGATGCCTTCAGGTTTCTTCATTCGACGAGGGAAGAGTTTGATGCAACCATAATCGATCTTACCGAGAGGCCGTTTCGAATTAAGAGCAATTTGAAGACGCTTAACCAGCTATACGCTGATATTAAGGAAAAATGCAGCGGTCACTGTAGTCAATACGTCGGGTCATCGGTCGGGCTAGCTTACAATCGGCGGTTTAGAGATACTGCATTAAGTGCGAGCAGGCGGTACCTCTCTAATGTTCGATACGAGGACATCTTTATCCCATCCTTTGGCGCGCCGCATACATTCATGCATGCCGGATACGAGAAATGACCAGAGCCCGGCTTTGGCAATGCTGTCGCAATGGGTAGTTTTCGACATGTAGCAAGTTCAGGGCGTGGATGCTGTTAGCTCCCGCTCCACTAGAAATAGTCTAACCCGATACGAATGATTCAGGGTAGCCTGGGAAGTCGTGTGGAAGGAACTGAATGAATTGTGGGCGCTATCGTAGCGGTACCGTCGCCGAGGTACCAGAAGATTATTCCGAACGTTGAATCGAGGGGGTCTTTCAGGTTTTCTCCCTGGTTGAATGGAGAAATTGTATCGTACACGGCATTGTAAACAGTCTCACCCTGAGTCAGGAACCCGACCAGTTGGGCAGTTAAGTCATCCACCAGGCCGAATTGGAGTGTGATGGCTCCGCTAGAGAAAACTACTGACGTCACCCCTGCTGCAAGAAAAATCGGCGCTAATTGATTACCATTACTCGACACAAAGATCAGTAGTTTGACATCTTGCAGGGCATTAGGCCCGAAGTGATTTGTGAAGAAGTCTGTACTAACGGCGACCATGCCCGTACTAGTTGTTATCCGACCCGCAGCAAAATCCGAAGCGTACCTCTGTTCAGCCGCATCGCTGGGTTTCTCGCCGACATACCAATATGTTGCGTTCTTCTGGGTGAAGCTGTCCGTGCGCCAGACGACGACACTGTAATTCTTCATCCTAGTCAACAGAAGGCTGAGTGTGACGGCGCCGTCAGCTAGGTATGTAACGTTGTATCCTGCATGGTTCAAGGAGGACACGAGACTCCCAGCATAGTAGCCCATAGGCCGCGTTGCGTTCAATGATGAGAGAAACAAAGCACGCTTCTGAACCTGAGCCTGCGGCATCGCAAGAGCGTTGACACCGAGTGGGAACGATAGCGTCGACAATAACAGTAGGGCGACCAGTACTTTCATCAATCCAAATCCCGTTTGATGACCGCGGACATTCCGGAAACAAAACCATTATTCCCCGTGATTGTATCATCGAGGATGACTCCTGCGGAGAAATTGCTGAGTTTATCGCAAGGGGAGTGGTATCATCGTAACGGTATGGTGGGGCGGGAGGATGTCACATGACAAGTCATGTGGAACGCTCACGCAGCGCCTCATTTTGAGGCTTTTACAATCTCGCCAAGGATCACTTTCGATTCTAATTGAGGAATAAACGCTGGCTCAGGTAGGCTGTCGTCTGGCATTTCCGAGATAAACGTTTGAAACTTCGTATCGCCTGGGATGATGGTGCTGGTTGAGGGCTGAATAGCATGAGAGCAGGTCTATGTATTTCCTGCCTTCAGAATCCCAGACGTGTACTCCTTCGGCTTTCGCTATGACTACTGGAATCGGATGATAATTGTGGGCTCTATACGTCGACTCTATATCCATAAATTCCTTTGAACTTGCCAACTATCGCTCGCGCACAAGAGGCAGTGAGCGCTCCTTCTAATAGTGAAATATCCCGCACAACTGCCTCTGTTGCGATTCAAGCACGTTACGTCACGGGAACTCTGTTTTCTCGAATATTGAAAGAGGAATAATGCCGCTGACCACCTTGTTCGGTATGTCAGGGATCTCGTTGATGGTCAGGTCCAAGACGACGCCAAGCAGGATCGCCGCTTCAGCTGGTGTCATGCCCAGCTTTCTGCACAAATAGGTCATAGCCTTGTGAATAGCGATGTCTGTTGCTTCGTCAACGGTCCTTGCGATACCCATGAAGCCGATGTATCCAGCGTCGTGGATTTCGTAGATCTTTGGTTTCTTTGCGACGAACATTGGGGGCTCCACATAGTGCAAGTCCTTTCGAGCAGTGACGCGGAACTTCGCTCTGAGAGGAGCCTCGATCGCACTCGATAATACTTCGCCATCTCCCATGGCCAGGTGGCAGTCGCCGACGAACAGGTGGGCGCCCTCGACGTTCACGGGCAGGTAGAGCTTGGTTCCGGCCGTGAGATGCTTCACGTCTATATTGCCGCCGCACTCACGCGGGGGGAGCGGGTTGAAGGTTCCGTTCATGAGCGGCGCAGTGCCGACAGCTCCGAGGAAAGGGTTGATGGGAACCCGGATGTGGTACTTGTCCCAAATCGCAAATCCGTCCTTTACCTCCCAGAATATGATATACGGCTCAAACCGTTCTTCCGGGTAGTACGCAAGGTTATGCTCCAGCCCAGGTTCTGAAAATATCGCGGTATAGCCCCATCCATGGTGTTCGAATTCTAGGAACTCGATCTCAAGGATATCGTTCTTCTCTGCCCCATCAACCTGGATCGGTCCCGCTAGGGCGTATCCTTCCGCAAAATCGTAAACCTTGAGATCAGCTGCCTTGCAGTTCCTCGTGATGAGACCTCCACTGAAGTCCGGAAGCTCCAAGTCAATGGTCTCTCCCGACTTGACGACCAATGACGGTTTCTCGTCCCGACTGATTTTCCGTAACTTCACAAAGCTCGCTGTCGACTTAGAAACCATCTTCGCTTTAGGCTCCTTAAATTCCGTTTCAACTGGACGCGCTCGTACTATTCCTTTTAAGCAGCCCTCATGTTTTCTACGGATAGTACCTAACCGCAGTTACTTATAGGACCCCAATCGGTGCGCGTCGCCATTTGAGAGTCCATAAAGCGGTTCGAAGAGAGAAAGAAAATGCGTTTCGAGACGCTGGACAAGATGGCAATATTGAAGGATGAGATAGAGGACGCAGGGATAAACGTGGAGATGTTTTCGATTCCCAAGGCCAAGGCGGAGATACGCCGTTGGTTGAAGCGTTGACGCGGAAGATACGCTTTGGAAGCGAAGCCTATCACTTTCTGTGGTCGTTTGCTCCTCGGCCGCAATGCGGTGGGTAAGACTCCAACTTTCCTTCGCGCAATCGCCGCTGAAGAAAGAAACGCTGTCTTGATCAACGATGTGAATACTTGGAAGATCGTCGGGGAACGGTTTTCGCATATCGAGGATTGATCGGACTCTTTCATCGGATCCCAAGAAATGGGCGATGACCTGGAGAGCCTACCTCAGGAAGGCAGGGGGTGAGGACAATGGGAAAGCTAGCAGGTAAGGTAGCAATCGTAACCGGCGCACGACAGGGAATAGGAGCCAGCATAGGCAAAGTATTGGCTAGACACGACGCAGATGCTGTTCTCACAGACATGTTGCATTCCGTGGCCATGACCTCCCAGAGTCTTCTCTTCTTGAACTTCTTCAGAGTAATCGCCTGTCGAGCCTAGTCGATGTCGTCGATGTCCATGGCTATGAGTTCTCCGCGTCTAACACCTGTCTTGGCTAGAAGCGTGAGGATTGCTTTGTCACGCGTATCTAGAACGGAGTTGATGAGGAGACTCATCTGTTCATCCACTTCGGAGATGTGCCAAATGTCCTGCTATAATCCACTGTAGAGATTACTTATGCGGGAGCTACTGACATGTCGGACAGCTAGGTGAACTTTTTCTTTTGCATATAGAGATTACTTACAAAAGGCTTTTATTTACTCCGCAGCGGCACACAGCTTTTGGAGTTTAGAATGGCAACTGGGCAAAGGTCAGTCTTCCTCAGAACGACTAGTGGCCTCGTCCGAGAGTTCAGCGTCCTCGACTTACTGCTTATGGCGACGCTCGCGATTTTTGGAATTCAGAATACTCTGCTTCAGTTTCCGTGGTTCTACGGTTACAACCCAGGAGCTAATCTCCCTCTTGCTCTTGCAATCGGGCTCATCCCGTTCTTGTTACTCAACCTAGTCTACTGGGCTGAAGGGGTCATAATGCCACGTGCCGGTAGCGACTACGTGTGGATGGCAAGGACTACCCACCCTTCGATTGGCTTCGCATGGTCCTGTGTCTACCTGTTCGGTTTCGTGGGGTGCGCCTTGATCGTGATTATCAGTAGTTTGGCATATGCCATCTCGACTTCTCTGGCAACCTGGGCGTTACTGTACAACGTGCCCAGTTTGTATGATGTTGGAACGACGCTAGCTTCACCCATTGGAGCATTCATTTTCGGCACAGTGTTGCTCTCCATTTACACGGTCATATGCATCTTGGGATCGAAAGCTGCGAAGGTTCTGCTCTATTCAGGATGGATTTTCGGCTCCATCGCAATAATAACCATGTGGTTCATCTTAGGATCCACTAACCCAACAGCGTTCGCGGCCAAGTGGGACATGTTCCTATCTAAGCAGGTGACATACCAGGGTCTCTTTGACGTAGCGAAGTCTGCTGGCTGGATGGTGACACCGTTCTCGATGGCTGCCACCGTCGGTAGCCTTCCGATCGCTCTTCTATTCCTGTTTGGAGCGAACTGGACTAACCTCATCATAGGTGAGGTTCGGAATGTCAGGCGTGCGGTTCCAGTCGCGCTGATGTTCTCACTGCTGTTGGGCTTCACCATCTGGGTCATCAGTGCCCAGACGACTCTGATGGCTGTGGGCGAGAATTGGATGTCCGCCATCGGATTTCTCTGGGACAACGCTCCCGCAGCATACGGTTCTGTCATGTCATATCCGCCCAGCCAGATTCTGTTTCTAGGCCTGGTCGCCTATCCGAACCAACTTCTCGTGGCCTTGATGATTTTCACGTTCATTGCAGGCAACATTGCATATCCGTTTATTTTCCTGCTATTCCCAACCCGATACTTCTTCGCTTGGTCGTTCGACCGCGTCATCCCAACCAAGCTTGCTAACGTTAACCAGCGATTTAGAACGCCTCACTTTGCCATCATTGTAACAGCCATACTGGGTGTGATAGAACTCGGCATCTACTACTTCACTTCATACACTACAGCTTTTGCGATTGGAACATTCGCGGAAATTGCTTGCTGGGTGGTGATCTCTCTCACAATGGTACTCTTCCTGCGCACCAAGCCAGACATCCTAGAAACGGCTCCAACCTTCATGAGAAAACGCTTCGCAGGCGTCCCGACCATCGGCTACATCGGCGTTGCTTCCGCAATTGCATTTGCTTACGTTAGCTACCTGTTCCTCGCAAACCCATTGCTATTCGGCATTGGAACACTCGGTCTTGAGCTGATGGCTGTTGTCGCAATCTTTGGGTTCGTTCTCTACTATGCAAGCCTCTACTATCACAAACGCAGAGGTATCGACATGGACCTCGCCTTCAAGGAAATACCTCCTGTGTGAAGCCAGCTTCGTTTCCAAACCTTCTTTTTCTCCCAAATCCTATTATGGTGCCCCTGCTACGGCAGTTGCCGCTGAAGGAACAGACATACGTCAACGAACCGAGCAACGGAATTCATCAATCAAGCACTAAGCTTACTTGAGGAGGCGGAACGGAGAAAACTGACGCTTCGCCTGATGGGAGCTGTCGCGATCAGAATCCATTGCCCGAAATTCGTCGAACTGCTTGATGCCATGAATCGCTCTCTTACCGACCTAGACCTTATGGGTTACTCGAAGCAACGACTAGATACAATCAAAATGTTTCAAGATCGCGGCAAGCTAGTCGATAAGTCAATGTTGCTCTTGAACGAGCGGCTAAGATTCCTAAGCCCTCCCGGTGAACCAGACATTGACGTTTTCCTAGATGAACTAAGAATGTGCCACACTATCTCCTTGAAGGATCGACTTGCGCTTGACTCACCCACCATACCATTAGCGGATTTGTTACTGGAAAAGATGCAAATCGTCAAGATCAACGAGAAGGATCTGAAGGATTCGATTGTTCTGCTACGTGAACATGCGATTGCAGATGTAGAAAAAGAGGCAATTGACTCTCAACATATTTGCAAGACATTAGCAAATGATTGGGGCTTCTACTACACGGTCACGATGAACCTGAAAAAGCTCCTGGACCTGTTACCAACGTACAGTGCCCTCTCGGAAAACGATATGAAGGATGTCTCTTCAAAGACCACTCAGCTCCTAGAGCAAATTGAAAAAACGCCAAAGAGCACAAGATGGAAGATGAGGGCGAAGATAGGGACTAAAGCAAAATGGTATCAAGACGTCGATGAATCCCCGCAATCGAAGATGCAGCAGAACTAGGATTGGTTCATCATCGATTTTCAGAATAGCCCTCGACCATAATTGGTCCAGACTGCTTCTACTTTCTCATTTCGTACAACATAGTACTTGTCATGCATTTTGGCTGTTGCATCTGAGTGTGATGGGATCACGTCAATCGCGTCGCCCACTCTGAGGTGAGTGTTGGGTTCCTTGAACACTGCCAGGGCTATTTCTTCTCGTTGCGTTATTCGGTCGACTCCGCTCATCTCCTTGAATCTTGGTCCAACAACATTATGATAGTTCTCGCCGCATTCATCTGAACACGAGTTCATTCCAAAGTCGAAGAGGGCTTCGTCAGGCTTAGGGCGGCTTATGCATCTTGTTAGAACGGTCAAAGCATAGTCGAAGGCAGTTAGTCCTTCGAGATGATGGTGCGAGCACCAGTCACTGAACACGTAGCTGCCTGCTTGTACCATGACATCTCTTAGCCGAGAATACTCCGGCGTGATGTTCCAGGTGCACGTGTACCCTGCACTTACAAGTTCAACTTCAGTGCCTGAATCCTCAATTTCATCTTTCAGAACACTGATCCTGTCTAGGATTTTGAAATGTTCCTTCTTCCTCTCCTCGAATTTTGAAATACTGCTTTCTTCACCGTGGTGCCAGATTCCTCTGAAGTGTACTCCTCGGTATTTTTCGATTTCCTTCACGAAGGCTTTGACGTTGTCAAATTCCACTCCGCAGCTCTCTCGTCCTGCGTAAAGCTCTACGGCAACGTTGACTCGAGTATTGTTGGCGATGGCTTCCTCTGAGATTTGTCGAACATTCTCAATGTTATCGACAGTAGTGGTGATGTTTGCGAGTTTTGACATGCGGCACAGTTTGCGGATTTTGTTCTTGTCTGCGATTTCTGCGGTAATCAGAATGTTGTCGATGCCTGACTGAACGTAATATTCAGCGAGTCCGAAAGAGGTCATGCATACGCCCTTCGCACCTGCAGCCATCTGCTTCCTAGCGACCAACGGCAGGCGGTGCCCCTTCTGATGAGGAAGAAGGGCTGCTCCGGGTTTGCTTCTGTAATAGTCACCCATTGTCTTGATGTTCTTTTCCAGTTTTTCAATGTCAATTAGGAGTGCGGGAGTTTCGATTTCGTTCTTGGACTTTCCAATTAGGCTCATTCGAATCGCGTCCTAAGAGAGAGCTCGTATCAGTACTATATAGATGAGATTTATTACCGCGCCTAATCAACGCGGCACGAATCACTCTTGGGTTCAGCGGAGATTCTTGAGCGGGACGAGAAGACTATCGGGTCAGCTGGCAAGATTCGTTTCTACCCTATAGTCGTAGACCGCGCCATTGGCGCAACAATCATCGATGCTGATGGGCGTGAATACTTGGATTTCGTTGCCGGCTGGGCTGTGGCGAATACGGGCTATGGTCATCCAGTGATTCTGGAAGCCATCAAACGGCAGCTTGACAAGGCTAGCTTCGCGTCGACGGGAAGCTTCACAAGTGAAACCACGGTGAAGCTTGCAGAACGACTCATCGCCATTACTCCGGGAGAATTTAGGAAGAAGGTCTGGTTCGGCCTGTCGGGTTCTGACGCTAATGATTGCGTCTTCAAAATCCTGCCTAAAGCTACTGGCCGCTCACGGCTAATGTCCTTCATCGGAGGATATCACGGTCAAACAATGGGGGCAGCCTCACTCTCAGGCCATAAAGCGCAGTCTCGTTTTCCAAGTTTCGCGAATGTAGTGAAAGTTCCCTATGCCTATTGCTACCGTTGCCCGTTCAAGTTAACCTATCCTGAGTGTGGACTGTACTGCGCGAACGACTTCATCGAGGACTATTTCTTCAAAACAATGGTGGACCCGCGAGATCTTGCGGGTTTGATTGTGGAACCGATTCAAAGCGACGGAGGGGATATTGTTCCACCTGACGGATACATGGATGAGCTCAAGAAGCTGGCTGACAGGTACGGGTTGCTTTTCGCTATAGACGAGGTCAAAGTGGGTTTCGGTAGAACCGGCAAAATGTTCGCTATTGAATATTCGTCTGTTAAGCCTGATGTGATTGTTATTGGGAAGCCGCTGGCGTCGGGTATGCCGCTGAGTGCCTGCGTATGCAAGCATGAAATCCTGGATTCCCTGTCAGGGACGCATATTATCACTACCGGCGGAAACCCTGTCGCATGCGCGGCTGCGCTAGCAACTATTGGAGTAATTGAGAAAGAAAAGCTTCCAGAAAACGCGGCGAAGCTGGGAACGTACTTCAAGAAACGTCTCTTGGAGATGGCTGATAGTCACGAATTGGTGGGAGACGTTAGGGGCAAGGGATTGATTCTCGGTGTCGAACTCGTAAAGAACAAGAAAACAAAGCAGCCAGGAACCGTGGAGACAGCGAAGCTGTGCTATCAGGCTTGTAAGAACGGGCTATTGACCGCGTATGTCGGATTGAACTCTAACGTGATTGAGATCACGCCTCCGCTCGTCTTGACCAGCCAGCAGGCAGAGGAGGGTCTTAGGATATTCGAACAGTCACTTACCGAGGTCGAAAAGGGTAAAGTTCCGGACAGTGTAATCTCGTCGTTCGCCGGCTGGTAAACTAACCCGAGCCAACTCGCGAATTACCACTTCGCCACGTTGCAGCGTTTTTGGTCGAACTTTGGATCCTGCAACGTTCGCCAACCGGCTTTGCAGTAATGAGGGCGCTGATCGGGTTTGGTTTACTGAGTGAAGGTTTTCCGGATTATCATTATGGCTTTGTCAATTTCCGCTTTCTTTATGATGAGTGGCGGCGCGAATCTAATGGTCTTCTCGTGTGTCTCTTTTGCTAGGAGTCCGTTGCGCATCAATGCTTCCGTGTATTTTCGGGCTGGGCCCGCCTCTTTCTGTAGGTCAACCGCTATGAGAAGCCCTTTTCCTCGGATTTCCTTGAACATGGGATTGTTCAATTCCTTCAGACGTTTCATGAAGTACGCGCCGAGTTTAGCGGACCGTTCATCCAGTTTCTCATCAATCAGGACATCGAGCGCAGCCATTCCGATTGCGCATGCTAATGGATTGCCGCCGAACGTGGATCCGTGGCTTCCAGGCGTGAACACTGACATGATCTCTTTGGAGCTCAGCACCGCGGATATGGGCATTAAGCCGCCTCCTAATGCTTTGGCCACGAGCAAAATGTCAGGTTTGATTCCCTCATGCTGGAAACAGAACATCTTCCCTGTTCTGCAGAATCCAGTCTGAATCTCATCTAACATGAGGAGGACGTTGTTCTTTGTGCAGATTTCTCGAACTTGCTTCAAGTATCCTTCGCTGGGAATGATAACTCCAGCTTCGCCTTGGATGGATTCTACGAGGAACGCGGCAGTGTTCGGCGTGATTGCTGCTTCCAATGCCTGAATGTCGTTGTAGGGTATGACTTTGAAGCCGGGGGTGAATGGTCCAAATCCATTCCTAGAGTCCTCGTCAGTGGAAAATCCGATGATTGTCGTAGTTCTGCCGTGGAAGTTGCTTGCGCAGGTGATAATTTCCGCATTTCCTTCAGGAACTTTCTTTATCCTATACGCCCACCTACGTGCCAGCTTGATGCCGGTCTCGACCGCTTCCGCGCCCGTGTTCATTGGAAGCGCCATTTCCATTCCGGCCAGAGCTGTCAGCTTCTTCAGAAAGGGTCCGAGTCTGTCGTTGTAAAACGCACGGGACGTTAACGTAACTCGTCCCATCTGCTTAGTCGCGGCCTTGATTATCTTGGGATGTCGATGCCCCTGGTTGAGGGCTGAGTAGCATGAGAGCATGTCGATGTATTTCTTGCCTTCAGGGTCCCAGACGTGTATTCCTTGCGCCTTCGCTATCACAACGGGGATCGGATGATAATTGTGGGCCCCATACGTTGACTCTACGTTCATAAACTCCTTCGAAGTTGGCAACTATTGTCAATCCACAAAGTTCGAAAAAAAGCTACGCCCTGTGCAGTTAGTAAACATTCTGTATGACTGCCTTGCTTGCAAGTTGACCACCGAGCAAAGAACCCTACCATAGGGCAGTTGGAACCGGACACGGTCACCGCCCAACGCCACTCTGACTAGATACTGCGCCCATTGTCATGTCCCAGGCTTTGTAGAGATCATCTGAAATTCCCAAAGCTACAACATACGTGTTAGATTGGTTCACGATTGCTCGTGGATACTCTATCTTCATATCTTAAATGGCGTTGAATCGCAACATTGCTACCGCACGTGTTTCGAGTCCGGTTCCGCGTTCTGCGTTCTGGCGAGAACGCAATTTAAGAGATATGCACGGTTCTCAGATGTAGAATGCGCTTTCTGCTATCCGTAATTGAGAAGCTAAGGGATTCATATAGTGCACAGCTTCATCCCCAAGCAATGTAACACAAGTAGCAAGACAAGGACGAGAACAATCAAAATCAGAAACAGGTCTTCGAAGTAGCGAGGATTGAGCGACTTTTTCGGTTTCGCTGAGAGCATGAAGTAGTTGTATAGTCCTGCAAGCAGTCTGATCCCGACGGCCACTACGCCAATCCCGATCATGAGCAACGTCAGGGGCGGAATAGAGGACAATCTGAATCCTTCACGTAGCTACGGCTCAATATGATGTTTTAGGTAGCTCCCCACGTTTTGAGCTTAACCATCAGGTAATGCCTTCGCACTGTTTGGCCTTCTCAGGAACTGCGTTGCCAGGGCGAAACGCAAAACGTGTCTGAATTTGCTTCAGTAGAAGATTCACGAGTGCGATTGAGCGGAGATTGGTAACTGTTCATTTTGATCGGACGCGACGGTTTAGCGGACTGAATGTGTAAATGAACTTCTTCTGTTCCAGTCTCTTCAATTTGAGATTACCATCATCATCACGGATTTGAGAATTCATTTGACACCTGCGAACTAAGCATGGTTGAAATCGAGTCAAAGAGTCCTTATATTGGTTCAAAGGCATGGGTGAAATGAGAATCTTGGCAAAGACGCGGATTTTTTTCGCGACTGATGTTCACGGGTCAGAGAAGTCTTTTCTGAAATTCCTGAATGCGCCCGCATTCTACAAGGCCCAAGTGATCATCCTCGGAGGGGATCTCACTGGGAAGATGATTGTTCCTCTGGTCAAAGAGAGTGATGGCTACCACGCAACATTTCGTGGCTTAAATCGTAAGGCTGCGAATGAAGAGGAAGCTCAAGCACTCGAGAAGGAGATTCGCTTCACGGGCTACTATCCGTATCGAAGCACTCCTGAGGAGGTTAAGGAACTTGAGACTGATCCAGCAAAGGTTCACGCGATCTTCAACGAACTGATGATTCAGACCATGAAGCAATGGATGCAGATGGCGGAGGAACGACTTAGAAAAACGGGAACCATTGTGTATATCACGGGCGGGAACGACGATTTCCTAGAAATAGAACCAATACTGAGCGGCTCAGATTACGTGGTTAATCCTGAAGGTAAGGTTGTTCAGGTTACAGACAAGTATGAGATGATTAGCTCCGGCTGGAGCAATCCAACGCCATGGAAGACGCCTCGCGAATGTTCGGAGGAGGAACTCGGGGCTAAGATTGAACGCATGGCTTCACAGGTTAAGAACATGAGGAATTGCATCTTCAACTTTCACGTTCCACCGATTAATTCCCGTCTGGATGAATGCCCGAAACTTGACGAGAACCTGAAGCCTATGTATAACGGGTCAGAGGCAATTATGACAAACGTAGGGAGCACGTCCGTTCGGAATGCAATAGAAAAGTATCAACCGCTCCTAGGCCTCCATGGACACATCCATGAGTCACGAGGATTCTACGAAATACGTAGGACGCTTTGTCTGAATCCGGGAAGCGAATCGGCAGAGGGCATTCTGCTGGGGGCAATGGTGGATATTGAGGATGACAAAGTGAAGAGTTACGTACTCACGCAGGGCTGAATCCGGAACTGGTCAGTAACGTAGACTACACTTGTACTGGATCCAGTGACTGTCTGTTAACCGTGGACTGATGAAAGAAGAGAATGCGAGTCATTTCCCGCAGTCTAGGCAGATTTCCAAAGCCGAATGTTCAGCCTGCGTTGAAATGCTTCAGCGCATCGGAGAGTCCGGAGAGAAAGTGTCCGACTTCTCGTGTGGAATTGAAGTGCACGGGGCTAGCGCGAACTGCTACAGATTTCCCGTAGGTCCTGAGGGCTCGTGAATAGAATCCTCCGTTGTTCTCCGCCAGAAGTGCTACTGAATGTTTCTTCCACATGTATTCAGCCACCTCATGCGGATCCGCCCCTACAATGTTGAAGGAGAAAGTTGGAACCCGCAGATTCAGTCTAGCAGAATCCCTCATGCCGTACACTTCCAAATCTTTCATTGAGTTCATGCCAGCCACGGTTTCTGTGCCGTTTAGCATCATCCCCGACAGTACTTTTTCGTATTCTTCAATCCAGTAGAGAGCCGCTTTCAACAGACGCTGCTTGTCACTGTAAGCAGTAATTTTGTCTTTGACTTCGTGTTCGGTTTTGCTTCCTAGCCAGTTTAGGTAATCCATTACGGCGGTTATTGACGCGAAGAGGCTTTGATCTCGGGTTCCCATCTCCCACTTTTCAGGAGGATCATTCGGTGCTGGTTCGACCTTGTATGGTCTCAGTTTCTCCAGGAGATCCTGGCGGCCGAACATGAAGCTGCCGCGTCTACTGAATAGCTTGTATGCTGAGAAAACGAGAAAATCGCAGCCTATTCGTTCTACGTCTATTGGAACATGTGCAACTGTGTGGACGGCGTCGACAACAAAATAGGCGCCAGCTTCTTTAGCAAGCTTAGACACTTCCGTGAGCGGTGTCTTGGAGCCCAACGCATTAGCGACTCCAGTAACTGAGATAACCCGCGTCTTTTTGTCTATCAGACTTGCGAGATGCGACGTGTCAAGCATTCCATCTTTGGGATTATACCTTGTGAATCTGACTTCTTTCACGACGCGTCTACGTTCCAGTTCCTGCCAAGGACTGATGTTTGCGTAGTGATCGTAATCAGTCAGGATGATGTTTTCGTCTCCTGACATTTCTCTCGAGAGCGCATAGCTGAGGTTGAAAAGCATACTGGAGGCTGATTCCCCTGATACGATGCAATGTTCGGATGGTGCGTTGAGGAAGTCTCTGACCGATTTCCTACCTTCAAGGATGGTTTCCTCATTCTTCTTCGACTCCCAGGATGGTCCACCCGTATTTGCTGAACAGCTCAGGCGCGCTTTTGATTCTGCTTCAGCAGCGCGCTTCAGAACAAGTGAACCTGCCGCGTTCTCAAAGAAAACCCTGGGCTTGCCGTTGCCATCAGTCTCAACGTAAGGGAACTCGCGCCTAATTTCCCCCAGAAGTAAATCTACGGTTGAAACCTGACTCTCTTTCAAGAAATCGTGCCTTCGCGCAGTCTCGCCCCTGCTCGTTTAAAGCTTCACAGGTCAAGTAACAGCGACGACAATCACAAGCGTGGATTGCCCGGAGTATTTAACGGTCATTTGCTGAGCGGTCCGCTATTTGGACTGTAGAGATTACTTATCTGGTATCACATGACATAATACAGAATTCTTCCACGAAGTAACAGGGGAATTCGATTTGATCGCGTTCGTCTCAGCAGCGAACATAGAAGAATTCTCATACTTTCTGAAGGACAAGCTTCTAAAGATAAAAGGTGTAAGGAGTACCGTAACCTCAGTCGTGCTAAACGCATACAAAGGATCAAGAGAAAAAAATGGAGCTTAGGGTGTATTGCCAACTGATCCGATCTGAGGTCTCGAGAAGTGTGTGCGCGCACCAACAGTACCACACATATGAAAACATCTCCCGAAGGAACCTCGAAAAGAAGCCCTAATGTGAATCTGACAACATTCCATAGTTTTCGCCATCTTTTTCACATCATTTCGTAGGCTTGCCGCTTTTCTTTCCTTTTTTCCTTTTTCATGTATTACTCCAGGATCTTGACGTATTCTGGCTTGATTCTGAGGATGATTCTGTTTTTATCATTCCATGGGTAATCTTTGCCGAGATATTTCCTCGATAAACGATTTATGTGGCCCAAAGCGCCTTCCTTCGTTTGTTGGATAACCTTTCCTCTTATGAACAAATGCCGGTAGCGATTCTTCTCCTGGGTTATGCTGATCGTTACTCTTGGATCTCTTGAAACATTCTTCTGTTTCAGCCTTCCCGGGACGGTGTTTATCAGAAGCGTATCTCCGTTGCGGTCGATCCAGACAGGGGCCACATGTGGAGAACCATCAGCCATCGAGGTAGCCAAATAAGCAAAATTCTTTCCCTCGATTATCTCAATCGCTTCTTCGTCAAATATCATATCGCACACGTCCTCGCATCGAACGCGAACAACCCGTCGAATACAAAGATATCGGGGCGATTGCCATTCGGAGGTACGACTTTCTAATTTTTGTCCTCCGATTTCCGTTGCTTCTGGTATGCAGAGCTGAATTTTACTGGAAGAGACTAGGATGTATTGGGCAATTCTACCGGAGTTGGGCTGCATCGGATTCCCTGACCTTGTGGACTGCAAGAGCGGTACTCCCGTTGTTGTCGAGAGGAAAAAGAGAATTTTGGGAACATTACAAGCGAGCCGTGGGAAAACTACAAACTGCAACTTGCAATCTATATGTTAAGCACGTGAACACGTGCTTCCTGCATTACGCTGGGCGTGAGATTAGAGAGGAGTTGGGTGAAGGCGGCGTGTTCGAACGAAACGCACGGGTGAGAAGTGTAAGCTGATCGGCGAACTTGGAGGATTATATTCGAGGAACCTCTTGACCTTCTACCAGTTCACATTATCCAGAAACTCAAGTTTACAGCGCTTTCATTCATTTCTTGTTCTTTGTACATCATGCGCAGCATCCCACGATGTACGCGATAACCTTCACTCACGAGGGTGCGTGTCGCACGCCAGTTACGTGTGTTCACCGGGACCACCAGATTTGATTTGCCCCATTTCCGTGCGAGACTTCCTAAGCTTCGTAGCATTACAAGGAATTTCGATTCGTTGCCGGGACGGATAACCAGTGCTTCTACGAAGGCATCTTTGAATTGTTCTCCGACACGCTGTGACACGGTTCTTACAACGACGAAGCCCCAGGGATTTTTCCAATTGCCAAACGCGATGATTTCCCCTTCGCCGTAGAGAACTCTAAGTCTGCCTGTCTTTGTATAATCTAGGCCGGGTTGGACGGAATGACAGATTGATAGGAATTGTTCAATCATAACTTTCTGGTCTGTCTGTTCAAGTTTGCTCCACTCCACCGCGATTTCATTGGCCCCGTGATCGAACGTAGGCAAACTCAACAGTAGCGTGATATACTTTGGACTAAACGCAGTGGAAATGTACATTCCAACATTGTAAAAGTTCTCGGGCCTTGTTTCCAAGCCGATAGTAGTGCAACCATTCCGCTCCAAGTATTTGACTGACTTCTCGAGCAACTTTTTCCCTATGCCTTTCCCACGACAATCTGGTATTACACCAAGGATACCGACCCATCCTAGTTTGCCCCATGTGTGGCTGAAGACATAACCCAGAACGTCATCCTTCTCTTCCGCAAGAAAACAACCATGCGGGTCCTCATTCCAGTTGCTCAAGATATTCGTCGTGGTGCGTAGGTGTAAAGTATTCCTTGGTTTCGCAAATTCTGCCCAGGCCAACTTGTCGGCTTTGCGAACCGCATCAAAGTCTGCTGGAGTGATCTGACGAAGCTTCATTGAAGCCTACACAGCGTAAAGATGCGCATTATCATAAAGCTCACCACAAAGTTGATTCATGACGTCTACATAACCTCGTGAAACTATCCTGCATAGCTCCCGTTTAATCTGGAAATTGGAATTCATCTACGCGCGGCATTAAGCCAGTTTCATTTGACTTTAGCTTCTGTAAAAGGTTTGAAAGCATCTTTGGCCGCCATCGTGAACGCAGGGACGCCGCGTTCCAGGAAGCCTATCGCAAGTGTTCTATATTTTCTTTCAATGCCGAGGCTACGCAGAAAGTTGAGCCCGGCTGTAATTCTGGAGTTTCTTGCTAAGAAACGGCGTAAACTTGAAGACTTAGCTAAAGACCTGAGCGACATCACCAAATCGACCAGCTGCCATCTGAACTGCGGGCTTACCTGATCAACCAGCCATAAGACATCGACAAACTAGGCCGTATTTCATATCCACATCTCTGATTGGTTTGGCCGTCGGATTTAGTTCCAGAGCAGATGGAGATTGCTTAATTAGGTTGCACTTGCGAGCGTTCGGTTATTTTCTTTCGCCAACGCTCGGGAGTAATTTTGTAGGGTTTGAGTAATCTAATCAGTTGCTGACTTGGCCTGTCATTAGCGTGCGATTCGGTGACACTCGAAGGTGTGAGCCATGTCGAGGAAGAGGTCTCCGAAATCTTCAGGCGCATTTCGAGTGGGCATCGCGTAAATAACGAAGTATCTGGAGGTAGGTTCGCAATGAAGATATATCGACAGAACATCGCGCAATATCTTCTGCTTACTTGGAAAGAATCCCTTAGGCGTCTCTTCCATCCTAACGTGGTTGTATACCGCCTTATGCGAGTTTATCTTCATCGAGTCTTGCTTGACCCGTTCCATAGTTTTCGTTCGGGCACTTTTGCTTGCGGATTTTAGACTCTTCTCGGCCTGCTCTTCAACCGTTGCAAACTTCTTCTGTGCAACGTCAAGCCTGCCCCACGACACAAACATCTTTTCACGATCCGGAAAGTGGAAGACCACATCGCCCTTCTGTCTCATGCTCTTTGGGTGAAATTCGATTCTGCAGACCTCTGGGTAATCCATCGAGAACATGTAAACAGCGAAATTCTCGAATCCTTTCTTTGTCAAGGGCAACTCTTGAAAACCGAGTCTGTGCAGCTCAACTTAACGGTTTCGCAATTAAACCACAGGTAGAATCGTCTTGAAATGAATTCTTATCTCATTAATCGCAAATTAGTTTCCCAAAGTGACGAGTGGCTCCATTTACGGAAAAATAGAAGCTTATCATGCGAAGTTTGTAAGCGAACTGCCTCGATTTGCTCCTTCGCAGTGCCGTTCTTCACGAATTTCCCTTCAAGTACTGCTCCGCCTATAGTGAATCCCCAAATTCTGTTTCGCTTCAGCTCCTTTATTCACCGTGATTGTATCATCGAGGATGACTCCTGCGGAGAAATTGCTGAGTTTATCGCAAGGGGAGTGGTATCATCGTAACGGTATGGTGGGGCGGGAGGGAATATCCTGACCATGGAAGGTCATTTTGAACCCTCGCTCACCGGTGTACTCGCTGTTCTGCATTTCTTAGGTCCCGAGACCGGTTTTAAGGCAAGTGGATGCCATCTTAGACCAAGTTGTCCCCACGATGGGTAGACTCGTGGCCTGGACCACCGCCCCTAAGCCCAGTAGGGACGCGGCACTAGCTTAAAGGCTTCACAGCCTAATCTTCGGTTTCACCGCGAACTTATCGGAAGCATTTTCTCTTTTTCGGTGTAAGTAGCCCAGATACTCGAAAGCAATCAGTGCTGAATTGCGGACGTCCTCATCGCTATCCTCGATTGCTTTCTTCAGATCAGGAACTGCACGATCGTCGCCTATGGAGCTCAGTGCTACGGCCGACTCATGTCGAACGATTGGGCTCTCGTCATGTTGCATCGCCTCTACCAATGCCGGCACGGCTGAGCTGTAACCCAACTGGCCCAGCGTGAACGCAGCTTCATGCCGTGTGAGGGGACTGGGGTCCTCCGCAAGGACTTTACACAATGGCTCCACCATTTCCTCGTTTCCAATGTGCTCGAGCATGCAAACTGAGTGAACTCGGAGTAGGAGAGGAAGCCCCTTTGAGTTTCGCAGGAACGTTTTGAAGAATGAAAGGTCTTTTCGTTCGAAGGCTTCTTCGAGTTTCGCTAGGGTACTGTAATCGTTGTCCCGCATTCGCATTTCATCCACTTGCGTAACACCTACATTATGAGGCGCTTCCTCGCATGTCGAACCAAAATAAAGATTCTCAATTGCTGTAAGTGGGGAATTTCTGAACCCCATAATGGGGGTATAGCGGTAACTACAATTTTTTAAACGTCAACGCATGCTTATGGTGGCTGCGAGCCATCTTCTAGGCGGTAATCACTTGCTTCGTTCATCGGAGAGAGTCGGCGCCGGCATCTTCGATGCCGCGTCTGCCCCGGTTAGACTACAAATTCTGCGACTTCTGTCAACCAAAGGCCCTCTTCAATATACGGAGATAATGTTCCAGCTCAAACTTGACCCTGTACGGGACGCTGGCAAATTCGTCTACCATCTGCGAACCCTAACCGACACAGGCCTAGTGAACCTTGAGAAGAAGACAAAGCGGTACGAAGTCACTGAACTAGGCCGAATGATCGTTTCCTTCGCTAGAGACTTGGACGAGTACGTTAATGTCAAGCGCGGCAAACTCTACGTGAGATCTTCAAGGCTTGCAATAGAGGAATTCCACAGGAACAAGATCGCAAGATCACTCGTAGTTGAAGCGGGCGTCCCACAAGAAATCGCAGACGAGATAGCAGCCGAGGCTGAGGATAGGCTCGTCAGATTGAAGACGACTTACCTTACCGCGCCGCTAATTCGCGAATTTGTCAATGCGATTTTGATTGAGAAGAAGCTGGAGGAGTACCGCCACAAGCTCACAAGGCTTGGTATGCCGGTTTACGACGTCGCCCAACTCATCAAAACTGCGGGCGAGAAGCAGCTTAGCGCTGGTTACGTTCAACGTTCGTCGGCGAGGTCAGTTCTCTCGGAATATGTTCTCCTCAACTGCCTACCTCACAAACTCGCGGATGCGCACCTTTCGGGTGAGATTCACATAGCTAACTTGGAAAACTGGATTCTTTCCCCAAACGAAGTGGTTCACGACATCCGTTACTTCCTAAAGAACAGTCTCCCGGGAATATCGCCACCAGACACTTTCGAAGCGGCGCTTGCACTGGTACGCCAAGTATTGGAACTCGGGGCCGGCGAGGTCTCAGGAGAGCAGACGCTTGAATTCTTCAACATTTTCCTTTCCCCATACATTCAAGGAAGATCGGCGGAGGACATTTCTAACGGCGTCTACTACTTCCTCACTTCATTGCGGAGGGATATCCCCTCAAGCACTCCTCTAGCAGGGATATCAGTCTCAGTTGACTTGGCGATGCCAACGTTCCTTTCGCAGGAGAATGCGATCGGTCCAGGCGGCAAAAGCGCCGGCAAATATTCAGATTTCTCGGATGAAAGCAGCCAGCTGGCCGGTGCGACAATCGAAGCTTTTCAGAAAATGTCACAGTCACGCCCGCCGGTTTTGCCCCATCTTGTAGTAAAAGTTAGGCGCAAGGCTCTGAGTGACGGGCAGGGTAGACTGATTCTTGAGAAAGCCCACCAACTGGCCGCAGAACGTAGCATCCCCTTCTTCGAACTAATTGGCGACGAAGAAAAGAGCAGTTACTCGGCTACGGGGCTTAGGTTAGGCGATGAGTGGACAAATCATTGGGACGCGGACTGTGTCAGGACAGGTAGCATGGACACTATTTTCATAAATCTTCCTCGAATAGCGTACGAGGGCAAGAAGAACGACGAAAAATTCCTAGCATTACTTAGCGAGACTGTCGCGTTAACTGTGGAAGGTTTCAAAGTCAAGAAAAAGTTCGTCAGCGAACGTCTGAAACAACCGCTGCTCCCTCTCTTGGCTGGGGAGGGTGGCGCCTCACCCTACTTTTACGAAAAGAACGCTTCCTACAACCTCTCATTTATTGGCCTGAACGAAGCCGTCGACGCCCACACCGGACTCAGGATGGAACGGGACAAGGCAGCAGCCGATTTCGGCCTAAGGATCCTGCAAGAGGCTTCGAAGCTGCTAAAGTCCGCCTCAGAGGAATCGGAGATGCGCATTCTGGTTTCACAACGGCCCGGGGACGAAGCCGCGGGTAGGCTCGCGGAATTGGACATGGAGCAATATGGGAGAGCGGCTATCGTAGCAGACGGATCTAGGGGTCTCTTGTACTACACCGACTTGCCGACCATTCCTTTGACAACGAAAATGACTATCGACAGCAGGTTGGAGATGGAATCAAGGTTTCAATCAGCGACGCCTGGCGGACATCTCAGCGTGGTCTGTATCTCCCCTGATTCCACGGCGCCCGCTCTTTTGAAGCTCACCGAGAGAGCGTTTGAATATGGCTGCAAGTTCTTGACGTATACAGCGAACTATTCAGCTTGCAGCGTCTGCAACCACACCGACCTTGGAATCACACCGAAATGCAGCAATTGCGGCTCAGATAGGACCACGCACCTAGGCCGTTCATCATACGGTCTGCTGCCGTTCACGCTTTGGCCTGAAGCAAAGAAGAGAATTGTGGATAGGCGAATATCTTACACGGTAGCTAGCTAGCTGATGTACCGCTGGCTGCTTCTCTCAAGGTCTGGAATTACTTCAATGTCAGGCGTCTCTGTTGGCGCATCATGAAGTGAGATTTCGGGGAACATGGCGCCCGGACCTCTTGAGGCTATTTGGGTGGCGGGGTGTTCTGGGCCGAATGTTTCCAATGAGACGTCGTACACCAGCTTTCGCACGTCCTGTTCTTCCACGTAGCCGAGTGAATGCAAATACTCGTGTAGCAGGATTGAATACACGTAGGAATTGATCTCGCGGAGTGACCGTGCGCCATGTGTCACCATATCGAGGATTGTTCGATTCATGACGATGCCGTTTGTCCCCATGGTGTGAAACGCACCAATGTGCTTCGGTAGCTTAGCCAGGTAGAGCATTAGGCCTGCTCTACGTCGCCCTAGAGAATGTTCTGCAGATTTCTTGACAATCTCGAAGACGTCGCCAAAATCACGGGAGGCGTCTAGGCGTTCAACCATTGTACTCGTCTTTCTCAGCCCCAGTCTATTCTTTGTCCGCTCTTTCGAGCAGATCCCTGACTTTCTCAACGAACGCCAAGTACTCGCCAAGGATCGTTTTGCCAATCGGAGTGAGGTCGTATAGGTCATCTGATAGCTCGTCTATGAGTTTATGTGCTCTAAGCAAGGGGACATTTTCATAGATGAGCTTAGGGTTTATTCCTTGCCTGAAATTCTTCTTCCCTTGCGGATGCTCCAACAGCGGTAGCAGCATTTTCACACGTGTTTCGTTGCAGAGCAAGTCCATGAGTTCCAGTGCTTCTCGAAAAGCTCGCTCCAGCCCTCGGTCCCGCCAATTGAGATGCTCGATTACGAATTTGCCTGAGTCAACGGCCTCGGGGAAGTAGGAACCTATTTGGTTAGAGTTCGCTTTCGATGGGTAAACGACAACGGCTTTCGAGTTCTCCGCCTCATCTATTACCCCCAGATCCTTCAGCAGCGATTCGTCCGGCGGCTTTGTTTCACAGAATACTGCCGTTAAGGTAGAGCCTTCAACCCCGACAAGGTCTGAGGTGAGTCTGTGCGAATGTTTCTCGGGGTCGTAAAGAACTGGTTCGACAAAGGTATCAACATCTCGGTTCTGGGAAAGAACCCTCGCCGCGTGGAATTTCTCTAGGAGGTGAAGTTCGCTCTCGTCCTCTTGCGTGCGAAAGTCTTCACGAAACGCCGTATAGTTCACTACGTGCCTAGATAGGACTCGGCGTTTTCGGGATGATGGGAGTACTTCTAGACGCATTTTCGTTCTGGCAATATGTTGGGGAAAATCATCATATAAGCGTTACCTTAGGTAACACTAACGCTACTTTAACGCCCCGAGAACGAGCCCGATCAAGGTCATGCGAACGAGTAGCCCGTACCATACCTGCTTGAAGTACTTTGAGTGCGGGGTATTGTCGACGCTGTACTCGATTTCGTCAACCCTAGGCAAGGGATGCATTATGATCGACTTCGGCTTGGCTTGGGTGAGATCAGCTGCGGTAAGCCGGTACGAACCGCGTACCTTCTCATAATCTTCTAATGAACCGAACCTTTCCTTTTGAATTCTGGTCATGTAGAGGACATCGACTTGCGGCAAAACCTTCGAAAGTTCCTCGGCCTCAATGACCTTGACCCGCCCGCTGACTTCCTCTAGGACTTCCTTGCGCATCCTCAACAGAGGCGGGGATACTAGGTAGAGGTTGATGCTGTACAGGGACAGGGCGTAAGCCAAGGAATGGACGGTGCGGCCGTACCTTAAGTCACCCGCTAAGGCAATATTGAGCCCGTCAATCTTTCCGAGCTCCCTACGAATCGTGTACAAGTCAAGCATAGCCTGTGTCGGGTGCTCCTCAGCACCTGTTCCCGCGTTTATGACTGGGACAGAGGCAAATTCGGCTGCAAGCCGTGCAGCCCCTTCCAAGGGGTGACGTATCACTAGAACATCTGCGTAACTCTCCACAACGCGGACCGTGTCGGCGAGGTTCTCTCCTTTTTCAACTGAAGCCACCTTCGGTTCAGCGAAACCAATACAATTCCCGCCGTACCGGTACATGGCGGATTCGAAACTGAGCCTTGTTCGAGTAGAGGGCTCAAAGAACAGAGTAGCCATAATTTTTCCGTCGAGGGCATGCGACCCCTTCCTCGCCATCGGCTCTAAGGAATCAGTTATTTTGAGAACGTAGTCAATCTCTTCACGCGAAAAATCTTTGATCGACACAATGTCTCTTGCCGCGAAATCCATCATCAACGCGCCCGAGAACCAATGTACCGACGATTAATAAGCACCTCCTCTTCCAGCGTGTGCGTTTAGCGTTCAGTTAGAAGCCCGTCACCATGCATCGCAATGGAATGGCCGGAGACAAATGCAACTACGCCTAGCCGCAACCTATAATTCAACTTGAGATTGTAGGGAGCCTCGAGGATCGCTGAGGAGAGTTCTTGAAGAAGCGTTCTCGGTTAGATATCTACGCCGATATTCTCGAGTTCCTGAAACGCCACCCAGACGGTTGTCAAGTTACAAGGCTCTCCTATGGCGCTGGACTACCCATCGATAGAATGAAGCCAATGCTTGAAACTCTGAGTCGATATGAATTGATCAGGATCCACGTCCTGGGAGTACCCTTGCAAGGGAACCTCAACCAGCGCCAGTACTATGGCATTACGAGAAAGGGGATGGAATACCTCGAGGCCTACAAGAAGATACAGGATCTAATCACATACCTAGACACAGAACCTCGACGGCCCAGTACACCGATGGACTTCTTAGATTAAACCGACTCTTGCCATCGGAAGAACTCACATCTTGTGACTGCAAATTGTAATCCTGAAACGTGCCCTGCCCTTTAATTGGAGATCTGATAACGATCGCTTCGGTGATGATAGAATGTTAAGTGAAAGAATCCCCAACTGGGCGAAGATGATCGGTTCCTTGGCCTTCACTATGAAAACAATTGCAATCCGAATAATACCTGAGCCAAACGCACTACAATCGACGGGACCATACGCAAGACACAAGACAACAGTGCGTCAAGTGGACCTTGAAACTCAACGTGAACAGGCCATGGCCACCCTGCGATTGGTCAACTTCAACCGATGAAAAATCAACGTCTGGAAAGCAAAATTAGTGAGAACATAGAACTCATGGATAGCGTCAAAGTGAGCCTTAATGGTGGTTGACTTCAGCATCAAAGTTGCGCCGAGCTACAAAGTCGCTTACATAATCCGTATTGGTGGATATACCGGCCCGAACATGTGGCGCAGGGAATTCAACCAACTCACGAGATGGGCTAAGAAACGGCGAATCAGAACGGGGAAGTGGATAGTGTTCTTCATCGACGAATGGGGAAAGAAACCCGACAGTAAACGCCGTTCCGCAGCATGCCTGGAGCTCAAGAGTAAGGCGGAGCCTGAGGGCAAAATAGACATAATGAAATTACCGAAACGAAGAGTGGTAAGCGTGACATTCAACCCTGATAAGGTAACAGACCGGGTGGTCTACCATGGGATTGAAGGCTGGCTGCAATACAGACCCTTCAAGCAATTAGGGCCGGCGAGGGAAGTTTACACTGGAAGCCCGTGGACCAGTGCCCGCGCTTGGGCCAACTGTGAAGTGCAAGTCCCAATAAAACGAAAATGAACGCTCCGCTCGAGCCAAACCGTCTTTAATGCCTCCAAGCGGACAGTGGGCTGTGACGTTTCTTAGGGTTAAATAACGGCTCTCAAAGATTGGGGTATTTGGATAGGTTTGCAAGCGCGTCAAGAACTCTACGTTAGGAAGATCAAAGACGGAACGGTCATTGACCACATTACACCTGGTTTCGCCCTCGACGTACTCAAAATTCTCGGAATCAATGGAAAGGATGGCGAGATGGTCAGCGTCGCCCTGAACGTCGAGAGTAAGCAGCTACACGATAAGGATATTGTGAAAATTCAGAACAGGGAGCTTAGGCCCGGCGAGGTCGATAAGATCGCGCTGATTGCCCCTAACGCTACCATCAACATAATACGAAATTACGATGTGGCGTCGAAAAAAGTCGTGGAACTCCCATCCACTATTCGAGGAACCATAAAATGCGACAACCCGTCATGCATATCTAATTCTAGGGAACCTGTGGAGCCTCGGTTCGGCGTTGACCGTCGGGAACCAATTCGCCTCCGCTGCTACTTCTGTGGGCATGTGATGGAGCGGGAAGATGTTCTAGCGCAATTTTGAAGCAATCGGACAGTGCGATGAGCTTTGGGACAGATAGCGCTGCTCGCGGACCGAGCCGCGTCCGCGTACTTCAGAGTCACCGGAATAAAGAAAAGTTATGCCGTGAAGGATAGGGAGGATGCTGAGAAGGTATTCAAGACCATTTACTCCGATGAAACAATTTCACTTATCATGGTCACCGAGCCCGTAATGCAATGGATCCAACCAATCCTCGAAAGGACGAGGAAAGAATTCCCGTTAGTTGTATCGATACCAGCTAAGGGCGGCCCTACGGCTCAGGTGGATGTGCTCGCCCAACTAATCAAGCGAACCGTCGGAATAGAATTAAAAATGAAGTGAGCGGAGCGGTATGGTAGCCCGGGGGAGAGGCTCGGGCATTTTCTTAATGCCATTCGAACTCCCGTCGGAGGGTCCAAAGCCCTCTATGCTTCTGCGGGTTTGAACTGTCCACTACACCACCGGGCTACTGGTTGGTGAAAATCCACGGGAACTATCTAACCTTTTGTCCAGCATGGGGATGAACACATAACCCGGTTGACATCTCATCTTAGCGGGAAAGGTTGCCCTTGAACGCTCTCAAACCGATCGGGTCGGAGCCCGCCCTTCTGCTAAGACGACGGGGCGAGAGGGTTGTGGTTCTCGGCGACCTTCACATAGGCTGGGAAGTTACGCTTTCCCAGCAGGGCATTCACATTCCATCGCAAACCGGAAAAATGCTTCAAAGGCTTAGGGTGATAATTGAGAAGGAACACCCCTCAAGAATTATCATGCTAGGCGATGTGAAACATAGCGTAACCGGCGCTGAGCTGGAAGAATGGCGTGATGTTCCAGATTTCTTTGAGGCGTTGCTCAAGCTGGTTCCTTCTGTTCAGGTTATCTTGGGAAACCATGACGGCAATCTAGAACCTCTGACTCCATCTAAAGTTGAAATTCTCCCGTCCACGGGCCTCGCGCTCTGGAACCGATTTGGATTGTTGCACGGACATGCGTGGCCGTCCCCCGAAATACTTGGATGCGAGACTCTGATTCTCGGCCACCTACACCCTGCGGTTACTTTACGCGATGCCTTGGGTTACAGGTTGACGAAAACCGCTTGGGTTACGGCCCCTTGCGATCCGAAGAAACTGGTTCGCGGAACTTTGAAGGCCGCAGGAATTCAACCTAGAGGAGACCTTGAAGAATTATTGAAAGAGAAGTTTCGAGTGAAACTCGCGACAACACGATGTGTATTCGTCCCGCCTTTCAATGATTTCCTTGGCGGGCGGCCGGTGAATTCTCGGAAGATTGAGGAAACGCATGCGGGCGAGCGGCTTGGGCCGGTTCTACGGTCGGGAGCAGTAGACATGGATGATGCGGAGGTGCACCTACTCGATGGTACTTACTTGGGACGCGTGAAGCAATTGAAGATGTTTGGATAGGTCAGCGGCCAGGCTGGTCGCAGGTTTGGCAGTACCACCGTCTGTGGTTTGCTGCGTAGTATAGGTCCCTACCGCACGTGGGGCAGACCGGAGTCTTTGGCGCCATAGCTGGTTGGGTTGGCATACCGGTCGGCATAGGAGGCATTGGACCACCCATTGGCAGGCCACCCATTGCTGGCCCGCCCATCGGACCACCCATCGGCGGCATGGGCATACCCATCGGACCCGGCATTGGAACAGGCGGAGGACCTGGCGGACCGGCCATACCTACACCTGGAACTGCTTCACCCAATACTGCCACTGGGCCGTATTTTGCTATGACTTCGCCAAGTCGGCCATAGGTCATGTAGTAGAAGAAAGCCGGAAGGAGCAGCAGAACTGTTGGGAAGAAGGACGAGGGCCCGACCAACACCAAGAATACTGGGATAGTAAACAGCACTGCGAAGAATAATGACGTGCCACGAGCTTTCTCGTAGCGCCCTTTGCTAATGTTGCGTACCGTTCCGAAGTAGACGATTCCGAGGAAGATTATGGCTACAAGTAGACCTAGCACGCCGAACCCCAAGTAAACGAACCAAGACGCGGGCAGCCCTACTCCTGGAAATGTTAGGATTAACAGAAGTGGTCCGATCAGCGGTATCCCCGTCAGCCACGCGGGCAAAGTGGGCGGCAGTATTACCGGGAATGAAAGGTAGGGGGAAGCGAGGGTTCCGTACGCGCCGATCGTGAGAACGATTATGAACCAGGGAATCGAAAAGAGAAAGACAAGTAAGTAGCCAATAACGGCGTAATCATGGGCTCCGTTAACCTCTGGGGGCCTAATCACTACCGGCTTAGATCTGTCTTCGATAACCGCGGGAGCCGGCATGAAGACAGGTGCGGGTTCCATTCTGAAACCTCAGTAAACACTAAGCCTCGGCTTACGAATCACATAACAATTGCCACTTTCACAGTAGGCAAAAACATGCTTGAATCGCATGCTACGGCAGCCTGAGCTTAGGTTAAGCAAGCATCAGGTAGTCAAAACTCGTTGACACCAAGGTGTTGATTTATAGAGGGAAGGTAAAGATGAACATCCATCAAATTTCACGCCAGACGGGAAACGTTTATGACAGCTCCGGGCGGCTTATAAGCGAAAGGTAAAGCCAAATGGAATTCATCTACTTCGCTGCACCGATAATGGTTCCGATAGAATGCCAACCTCAACCACCCGTGCTGTTCTACCCGGTTAACTACGTGAGATTCAGGTTCCCTGTACCCGTCCAGTATTCGCCTCCACCGGTAGCAATTCTCTAGATATAACGAATCTCAATAGGGCGACCCACATGGGGAGCGTGGGTCACCATAATCCCTACGCGTTTTCTCACTGAACCAGGTGCTAGGACCCGGCATGTTTCGCGACGCGCCGGGAGAAAACAGCATTTGGTGGACCGGGCGGGATTTGGACCCGCGACCTTCCGGATGCTTGGTGAAGAACTTGCAAACCGGACGTTCTTCGGCCCAGCAAACGCTTGGTATACCAGGCTGAACTACCGGCCCACCTTGCCAACAGTTTCTGACTCGCTCCTTTAACCCTTCCGCGCCATACGCGTATACGACATCTACAATTATTCCTCTCCAGCGACGCCCGAACGCGGTATCGAGTGTTGAACTATACTCGTTCATAATCGTTCAAAGGTAAGGTTCGCTACGTTCTTCGCATTCTGCAATGAAGCAAGGCAGTCTTCGCACACCCTTTTCTCAAATTCGCAGGCGACAAGCGACTCTTCGTCAAACAGCGGCGTTGCAGAGGATTGAAGGTACTGCGCAGTGAACTTCGCCTTCCTCGTCGCAGGTTTCTTCTCGCAAATTTCACAGGTACCAGGCCCGCCTCGCCTCAGCATCCGATCAATAATCGTTGCCCACCATCCTTCAACCTGTTGAAGTAGGGTTGCGTTTACCTCTTCAAAAATGGAGTGTTGAGGGCCGCCGGTGGGAGTTTCACGCCGGTTTTAGCGACGCTTTGAACCCACCCCGTAGGGTCCACAGCCGTGTACCCCAAGTAGGGCCTATACGCTACCAAGCTTCGCGGAGTTCAGGACTCCTCTACGCTACGGCGGCCATCGCGTCACGGTGCAGGTCTGTTCTCATATCAACCTTTCCAAGCTACGACGGTGGCGGCTCATGAAAACCGGCTGGGAATCGAACACCTTTTCTTTCCACACATGTTCCACTGTGCATTGTGAGAATTCTTGATCAGGCTTGGAATGCATGTTTCGATTTCTGGAACAATAGATCAAGCGGCCGACCGCGCCCGGGAATTAGGCTGTGACACGTTCCAAATGTTTACGCGAAATCCGAGAGGTTGGAAGTTCAAGAAGCTCGATCGTGGGGAAGTTGAAGAGTTCAAGCGGAAGGTTGGATCATATAACCTGTCGCCCGTGGTCGCCCATATGCCGTACCTGCCAAACTTGTCGTCGCCTAAGAAGTTGATTTACAACAGGTCTGTGAAGTCGCTAAGTGCCGAGCTTGATAGATGCGGCACGCTTGGAATCCCATACATCGTGACGCACCTCGGCAGCCACCTCGGCGAAGGCTCTGACATAGGCTTGGAGAGGATCGTAGGTGCAGTAAATCGTGCACTTTCAGAGAATCCAAACGATGTTATGCTACTTCTTGAGAACACTGCGGGCACGAAGAACAGTATGGGCTCTTCTTTCGAAGATATCAAGAGAATCCTAGTTCGCGTCGAGAACAAGAAGAGGGTGGGTATTTGTTTCGATACCGCGCACGCGTACGCGGCCGGTTACGACCTACACTCACCACGCGGCGTTGACGACACTCTCGGAAAATTCGACTCTGTGCTTGGCCTGGGCCTCTTGAAGGTGATTCACCTAAATGATTCGGAGGTCGGTTTGGGTTCAGGCAGGGACAGGCATGAACACATCGGGTTGGGATACATTGGGGAACAAGGTTTCAAGGCACTGTTCAAACATGAGGCGTTTCGAAGCCTGCCATTCATCATGGAAACACCCATCGATGACCGTGGGGACGAGAAAGAGAACATGCGAAAGGCAAGGGAGCTGTCAGCCTGAAGAGAACTCTGTCAAAATCTCTTCAAGTTTGCTCACAAATGCTCCTCGAGAGAGCACCATGTTAACTCCGACGCGCCGCGCCTCCTCCGCTAACTGGCTGTTCACGTGAGAATAATAACCAATAACTTTGCACGACGCGTTCTTGGGAAGTCCTTCTAGGCTCGCAAGTTTTCCCTCCGCGGCGTCTAGGTTCACGAGAGCAACTTGCGCTGAGGTTTGTTTCGCCTCACCTATGAATTCATCAAGGTTGCCGAAGACCTTCACTTGAACTCCCGCCTTAGTGGCGGCGCTCTCTATTCTTGATGAGAACAAAAGGTCGGGCTCAAAGGCAATCAGTTCAGTCGTTTGGGCTAGCCCTCCTCGCGAGTTCTTCCAGATAATCCAGAACACTCTTCCAGATCCGTCGCTCTTCACGCATCTTATTCTCAAAATTGTTGATGTTGACGAAGTTGGTCAAGGCTTTCTGCGTCTCCCGATCGAAGTCTCCAGTGATCTCTCCGTCGTACATTCGGAGTTTCTTCAAGTCACGTTGAATTGCAATCGTGATGTCACGGTCTATTGTTAGGAGGTTCTTTGGGTCTTCTCGTGTGAGCATTGTCATGTCGTAGATTTTGAAGACCCGTTTCAATTCGTCTATTGGAGCAACATGCTCGTCAACCCGCAGGTCTACGTACCTGTCGGAGTACCCCTCGTAGCCGCCCTTCTCCCTAACCACCAGGAGCGCAGCTGATTGTTGGCCACGCCTGTCTCCGCCTGCTGCTTGGCCGGCGGTCAGGGCTTGAAGAAGCTTCTCGATTAGGTCGCCCCGCGTCTCCTTGTATGCTGTGGCCATTGACTCGACAACCTTCGAGCTGTCTAGAATGTTTCCCTGGCAACTGACGCCCAAGCCAGTCACGTGCCCCGCCCAGCTCATGCATTCTTTTCCCGTATGAGCAGCGACCCTACCCTTCGCATCGACGATCGCAACCTGACGCACTTCAGACCTCGGGTCCGCTTGCAGCAACTTCTGGAGGACTTCGGATGCGGAGAGGCCATCCTCCAACATGCGGAGCCCTTCGGGCCCGAATGAGACATTGCACGAAGCTTGGGTAGCAATCCCCCCGACCCCTGCCTTAGCCCAAGGGACCACTGAACCAACGGCGATAAACCTGGACTGCACAGCGACGCCAAGGTCTCCATTGCTTGGGTCAAAGGCGACGATTGAGAAAGTCGAAGGTATTGCCCGTTTTGAATGATAGCTCATTGAGTGCCCCCTTTCCCCTCCACATTAAGGGAAGCGAAATTGATTAAAGTTCGCCGGCTCCCAACCTAGTTGTTGGTGCAGCTATGATATTCAGACAGGTTCCTGTCGGCACGTTTCAGAACTTCTCATACATTATCGGCGACGAAGAGACCAAGTCGGCTGCGTTAGTCGACCCTGCTTGGGAAGTTGACAACCTGCTCGCGATGTGCGAAGGGTTGGGTTTGAAGGTTACACGGGTCATCAATACTCATTCCCACCATGACCACGTGGAAGGAAACGAAGCGGTAGCCAAGCGCACTGGCGCCAAGGTTGTGATGCACGAGAAATCCTCAGTTCGAAAGGACATTGCAGTGAAGGATGGCGACATTATCGAGGTTGGGTCGTTGAAGGTGAAGGTGATCTACACGCCGGGACATTGCCCCGACCACATTTGCCTACTTGTTGATGGAAAACTGCTCACGGGAGACACTTTGTTCGTTGGTGAATGCGGAAGAACGGACTTGGCCGGCGGAAACCCTAGTGATATGTACGTTAGCCTAGTCAAGAAGATCCTTACCCTGAATGACTCAATAGAGGTCTACCCTGGCCACGACTATGGAAACAAACCTTCGTCAACCATTGGATATGAACGCAAGAACAATTACACCCTCAAACCCCGCACCCGGGAAGAATTCATCAAATTCATGGCTGAACCATAACCTCAGAGAAGCCGCAGACAAAGAGAACGGGTTCTTGCTAAGCGCAGAGAACGCTGAGGTTCTGAGGAAAATCTTCCGAGCCATACGGGATGCGCCGGAGAGCGTCTATTCTCCGAGCGATGACAGTTTCCTAATGCTAGACGCCATAGCTAAGGTGCCTGTCGAAGGAAGAGAAGTGCTCGATGTGGGGACCGGATCGGGAATCCTTGGCCTGTTTTGCGCAATGCAGGGGGCTACAGTAACGCTTACCGATATTGACGAGGCAGCATTACAACATGCTAAGAAAGCGGCTGGCTTGCTGGGGCTTGGCGTGCAAACAATTCTCTCCGATATGTTCTCGAAGGTGCAGGGCCAGTTCGATTTGGTCCTCTTCAACCCGCCGTACCTGTCCAGTTCAAGTGTGGATGATAGGACCGTTGATGGAGGCCGCCAAGGCACGGAATTGTCGAAGCAATTCTTGGCCGGATTATCAACCCACCTCAGGTCGAGTGGGACGACCCTGCTTTTAGCCAGCAGTCTAAATGATCCCTCGTCCTTCCTCGAAGGGCACTCAGAATTCCAATACTCTGTAATAGCGAAGCGCCCACTTTTCTTTGAGGAGCTACGGGTCTTATGTGTGAGGTTTCGAGAGAACCTCGCCCGTTAGTGACTTTATCGCAACATCGTCCTCGTAGAATTCCTTCTCGTCAACCGCCTTTCTCTCTCTATACCCTTCATGCAATCCATGCCAGAAGGACACGTTCTCTTCACCCAGTTTCCAGCAGAGCCAGACGCGTGTCCCGAGCCTGACGGCGGGGAGATCAATTAACCCGATGCTCATGTCCTTGAGGACACAGCCCAGTTCCTCCAGTTTCTGAATTTCTTTTTCAAGCCGTTCCATCGTGTCCGTCATCTCGTCATCATCTTTCACGCCATCGGCGTCTTTCTTGATAGCGATAATGCGTGCAACCGTCTCTTTCACTTCCGGTAGGAGTTCATTGGCTTGCTTGGGAGTGAAGAAGATGGGCAAAGTTAACTCTCCTCCAACCCTCTCCCCACGGAGAATAAGAGCTTTACATCGAAGCGGTGAGGCGGGGCATGAGAATGGAGGATTGGGCGCGCGAATTTCTCCTTGAATCCCGCTTGGCACACTTGGCTACATCAACGAAGAATGGCAAGCCTCAAGTTATCCCGATTTGTTATGTATACGACGGGGACTCGCTCTATAGCTCGATCGACGAGAAACCTAAGCGAAGAAGCCCAACGCAGTTGCAGCGAGTCCTGAATATCGTTGAGAACCCTAGCGTGTCCTTGGTTGTCGATCGGTATGAAGAAGACTGGAGCAAACTGAAGTACGTGCTCGTACGCGGCTCCGCAGAAATCGTTCACACAGGAGAGGAGCATGAGCACGCGGTTCAGCTCTTACGAGAAAAGTACGCGCAGTATCGTCAGATGAAACTTGAAGAGCGACCGGTCATCAGAATCAGGCCGATCAGCGTATTCGCCTGGAGCACAATTATCGTTAAATCTCGACCTGCCTAAGGCAATCTTGGATCTTGCTTGCCTCGTGCGAGTTTCACAAGAAACGAATTCGTCGAAGAACTGCGAAAGCTGAAGGAACAGGGTTGGATCGTCAGCAGACGTTCCAAGTTAAACGTTGGAGCGGTAGGTAATACCCTAGAGGATCTTTTGGGGATTCGGGAGAACAACCTCCCTATTGCAGATGCTGGCGTTTGGGAACTCAAGGCGCAATGTGTCACAACATCCTCCTTAACGACACTGTTTCACTTTGAGCTTTGGCCTGGAAAGGCTCGCATTGTTCCGGCGGTTCTGCTGCCGAAGTACGGTTGGCCCCATCAAACCGAGCCTGACGAGATGAGTTTCCGCGTAACTATGAGCGGTGACAGGTTCACTGATCGAGGATTCAAGGTAGAAGTTGATCGCAACTGTTCGAGGATTACCATAAAATTCGACGCAACAAGAGTCGCTCCTGATCATTCAAATTGGCTGAAGGATGTTGTAAGGAAAGCCGGCTCAGACAAAATCCAGCCCGAGCCGTATTGGCCCTTTCAAGATCTAGAGATCAAAGCGAGACAGAAACTCCGTAACTCGTTCTATCTGTCAGCAAAGACGCGGATAGTGGAGAATAAGGAGCAATTTCTCTACGACAGACTTCTGATGTTACAGAAGTTCAATTTCGATAGATTTCTAGAGGCTCTCGAAAAGGGCAGAGTTCTAGTTGATTTCGACGCGAAGACGACTCACAATCACGGGACCAAATTCCGCATTAGACAAGACTCATGGCCCGAACTCTACGATGGGGTGCGGGAGATCTTCTAGGGGGGTTTCCAAAAGTCAAGAAGGTACTCGAAGGTTGTACCCATTGTGATGTAATTGGACGGCCAACCGAAGATACCTACTCGATTAACGATATTTGTCCTGTCCCAGATGATGGTATTTCGAAGTTCGAACCCAGCGTCCAACATCGCATGATACACATACGTATGAATGGGAATTCGCCTGCCAAACTTGCCATCGCTCCACCACATGTCAGGAACATTTACGACGCTGTGTCCCTTGGGTCGTACCAAAGAAAGTAAGCCTGAATAGATCTCCTTTAGTTCTTGGGCGTAGTTTTCTATTTCGAGAGTTCCGAGATCGCGCTCATCTTGGCTATATTGTTCAACTCGAAGGTACTGCTTGTTATCGCGAAGATCGCCTCTTCGACTCTTGTTGAGCCTCTTTCTATTCAGAAGATTGGCATAAGGCGGAGAGGTGAAAATCAGTTGCACGCTATCTTTTTCCAAGTAGTTCGGAATATTTCTCGCGTCGTCGCTAATTACAAACTGTTGGGCTGTTCCACTAAGTTTTGTCTGCGATAATCGTTCTCTACCATATTTGCAGTATTTTTCGCTAATATCAAAACCTACCCCATTTCTGTCCAGGTCTTTCGCAGCGAGAAGAGTTGTTCCTATCCCGTTAAATGGATCAAGAACTAATTCGCCTCTATGGGTAAACAATTCGATAGTTCGTTTTGCTAGAGCAATCGGCATTACCGCCGGGTGAACATCTTTGTCTCTCACATCGCGCTTTTCATAGAATACTTCCCAAACCCCGATTTGAGATTTGATCCATTCTTTGGCGGACAGGCAGTTCATATGATTTAAGGGGCATTTGCAAGTCCTTGCATTTGAGATCCGGAGTTTGCTTATAGCTTGCACTAGTTTACCCCTTGCCTGACAGCCTGGACTCCTGCTGTCATGCTATCCTCACCTTTTACTTTAATTGCGCAGGTTTCAGGAGACCTTCTGGTTCTCTGCCAACGTGCCTTTGCACCTGACCTATCAGGATGCACCTGCGTCAGAATGGCCGACCTTTGTTCCGCATGGGTTCTTGCGTCAAACCAAAAGCATATGTACGGTGCAACTCGTTTTTGTGCGAAACCTCACTGGAATTGAGGAGCCATGACCCAGACTACGGAGAGTACGAGTTCTCTGTCACGCGAGTTGGCCGTGGTTGGCAATTTCTTCTTTTGCGAGGTTTGCAACGCCGTCTGCGAGTATGGCGACTATATTTGGCTGGAGCACCAGAAGGAAATGAAGTTCCATAAGATGAAGCGAATGCTCCTTCTCCGATGCTGGAAATGCGGAACCGTTGTTGTGGACGCCTACGCTGAGTACTCCCTTGAGCGTAACCAGTTCTGGTGCAAGAACTGCATCGAAAAAGTCGGCTACCTGAACTTCAGGTCGGCGGCCTAACCCGAAATTCAACGCCACCGTTTCGTTGTTCCCTTCCAGTAAGCTCTCCAATACGGGTCGAAACTAGGGTAGGTGAGGCGAACACGCCCCCGCCTCGTTAATGCATGCGCTGAACGTGACTTCGTCAAACGCCCGATAAGCTGTGAGTGTATTCCCGCCGATCTTAGTTGGTTCAAGACTTTCGCGGTTTTGTTCGGCCGGGATGCGATTATGAGAGTTCCTTCGCTGAGCGAGGTCAAGGGGTCGATTCGAAAGAACTTGCAGATCTCCCGCGTCTCTTGGGAAATCGAAATTTGGTCGAGGTCGATTTCTGTTCCGAGGCCTGATGCCGTTGCAAGTTCTAGGACCGCGGCGATGATCCCGCCCTCGGTTGCGTCATGCATGGCGGTTACGCCCTCCCGGTGAATTCCAACAGAGGCGGCTGTGAGCGAGTCTTTGACTGTCGAGACCTGGTTCAAGTAGCGGAAGGCTTTTTCGAACAGTTTGACGCCTAGTACTTTCTTGATTGTTCGAGGGAATGCGCGGGTGAGGATTGCGGTCGTCTCGACGGCGACGCCCTTCGTGAGGATAATATCGTCTCCGCTACTAGCCATTTCAGATGTGAGGTACCGGTCTTGTTCGCAGACCGTATACACGACGCCCCCGCCGATTATCGAGTAATCGCAGCCTAGGTATTTTCCCGTGTGGCCGCCTACGATCGCGACCCCGAGCCTCTTGCATTCGGCATGGAAGGCTTTCCAGTAGTCGGCAAATTGGTGGTTACTCATTTGGGGAGGGAGGTTGAAGTCGAAGATACCAAATTGAGGAGCGGAACCACACGTGGTTAAGTCGGATGCCAGGAGGTTGACAGAGAGCCACGCGGATTCACTTGGCCGCAAGCCTGGGATGAAAGATAGCGGGTCGGTTGTGGCCACCAATACTTTTCCCCTGCCAACCCTAACGACTGCGTTGTCAACGCCGAATTTTGGACCAACGATTACTTCTCGCCGTGCGGCGCCGAGCCTAGGGTAGATGACTCTGTCCAAGTAGCTTCTGTTGACTTTTCCAAAGTAACGAGCCAATCTTCACCTAAACACTCCATTCAAAAATTGTACGTCCAAGAGGGGGAAGGGGGGAGTTTGCTTTGTTCCAGATTTCCTTGTGGTGGCTCAGAGGTAGAGCTGTAGAATGTGCCTTCTTTGCAGTATGAACATGAACACAGAGCTAACGATGAGTTCTGGAACCAGATACCAGGCGTTGTATATTGCGGAGTAAAGTGCCGGGTTCATCCCAGCTGGCGCGTATGTAGCGAAGAAGATGAGGCCTGATGTAAAATGGCAGAGGAATCTGCCTCCTATTCCCACTGCGACGCCGAGTACTGGTGAATTGCGGAAGAAGCCAGCTAGCCCCAGCGCACCGAAAGCCAGCGGATAGTCCAGCAGTACTTGAACCGGGTGGTAGATGAAGGGTTCTTCCACGAGGACTACTAGGCCGAAAGCAATACCTGCCAAGATTCCAATGCGCGGGCCTCTTCTTTGGGCGACGAAAAAAATCGGGACCATGGCTGCAAGGGTTACTCTGCCACCTTCAGGCATTTGCAAGGGTAGAAATCCAGAAACGTACTCAAGGACTCCCGCCAGAGCAACCATAGCGATTACCTCCGTCAGTATCTTTGTTTCAATCTTCACTGTCCAACTTCACCTCCATGATTTGGGTGAAGGTTACCGAGGACAGCGACATGAAACGCCCTAGATAGGTTGCAGAAGAAGTCTGTGCGACTTGAGTTCACTTAGCACACTCCCTACGCCGGCATTACCCGGATCAGGTTCACGGGGTCGACGGCCTCAGCCGTCCTCTCAGCCGGGACACCCAGCTCCCCCGGTACCCTCATGCAAGCCCATAAGAAACGGAAATTTAGGGTTAACTCTCAGTTAGCGAATTACGTATCAAGTTTCGTGAGCGAACGCGGGTTCACATCGTATATGAAATGCACGGTGGATTAGCGATAGTTAAGAACGCCGACCTTGCCCGGGCTCCGCTTGAGCCCTAATGTGCGTACTTTGTTTCTGTCGGGACTCTGTGAACGTCCACTCTTGGTGAGGCGTACAGGGTGATGAAGGGTTCCGGCTTTGAAGTTTCACCGGCCAAAATTGAACCCGACGAGCTTCCCAAGTCGGCGAAGAGAACGCTTCCATCTTCTAGGCCGAAGATCGCGGCGTGAATTCGTGAAGCAATTATGCGTACGCGGCTGTCGTATTGTTCAATCTCAGTCTCATCCTTGGCTGACCAGACGATTAGTTTCGAATCGGAGGGCTCGCGCCTACCCATAACGTAAACGCTGCCCGCCTCAATAGTGACCGAGCTGAGGCTACCTGATAAGAGACGGCGTGAGGCTTTGTAAAATAACGGCGTAGTTCGGCCGAGAATTATTATGACTGGGTCGATGGTTTCGCTGATCTTGAAAGGCTCATAGACCTTCACAGCGCCCTCACCGTACTGCGCCGAATAGGTGCTAAAGGATTCATCAAACGACGAATACTTCCTTCGGAACTCATCTACTACAGTTCCGAGTTTGGATTGGAGAGAGGGGAGAGTTTGCATCAGCCTCAAACCAAGATGGAAGAGGACGCGTAATTAAAGCCTAAGCAATGCGCGAAATGGTTTCTCAGAGCTGTACGCTGGCTAGCTTGTCGAAGCCGTCGCCTTGAGTCTTCAAATTCGGATTAGGTATCAGGGTGGATGCGTAACGCCAACCTGAAGACCCGTAAGGGGCGCGGAAGGGCGCGAAGATCATCATGCCCAGAATTTTCTGTGAATCACGATCGAAGATTCTCCTCGTAAAGGAACGAGCGAGAGCGATCTTGCTCATTGCTTTCCTACGGTCGGCAGAAATCGAAGTGGAGAGCACTACGAGTGAGGCTTCTTTCTTCGGTAACTGTTTGAGGGAGTGGGCTCTTAGTCGAAGTAATTCCCTTAAGAAATCTTGGCGGTAGGAAAGGCGCCGACGCCGATCGGATATGCCGTTCGCCCTGGTTTTCACTTCGATGTAAGTCCAACGGTCACCTAAGGCGACTGCGAGGTCTGCGTGTTTACCGCCTGGCAGCGTGGGCTCGGATTTTACTGCAATTCCACGTTGAGCATAAGTCCTAGCTATCCCGGATACCAGGGCGCTGTGATCGAAACTGTTCGCGTACTTAAGTGCGGAAACGTATATTCCGTTTTTCACCCTTGCATCTCACGCCTCAAGGCTTTGCATCGCACGGGTTAGGCTTATTGAATTTTTCCCAAATGAACTATGCAATTCGTATTGACGAACGTGCCATTCGTGGCATCTCATAAGGGACCTGCGCTCAAACCTTCAAATAGCATGACTGGCGTTAAGCGGAACTAAGTCGCGTCCAACCAAGGATTTGGAGTTAATGGCCATGTTACCCGACGCAGTGAAGAAATTCATTCAAGACCGGTTCGATAAGGAATACAATGGGACCGTCGGAGTCCTATCCTCCTTGAGAAGCGATGGAACACCCAACGCTTCACCGAAACACTTCCGTGTGAGGGATGATGAACACTTGGAGTTCACGGATGTGTTTTCCACTACACTAAGCGAGATACTCAAGAAGAACCCGGATGTTACCGTCGTTTTCTTCGACCCTCAGGCAGTCATCGGGTTCAGGATGAGGGGGAAGGCGGTTATGGAGACTTTCGGCCCACTCTTTTCACAAGCGACCAGGAACTTGGAAAACTTGGGTTTCAAGCCTAAGGCGGTGGTAAGTGTCAAGCTTGAAGAAGTTCAGTCCTTGGCATTTAGCCCCAATACAGGCAAGAAAATAGCCTGACAAGCCTTACTCCGAGACTAGGCATGTATCTCTGAATATGCCGTTCTCAATTCTTCTTCGGAAAATGCTTCAATGTGCGCGGTCAGGTAATGTTCGTTGAGCATACCCCTATCCTCGAACGGACACTCACAGAACAGGCACCGAATCGTCTGCTTTTGCGTTGACTGTGCGGCCCCGACGAAGTATACACCCATCCCGATTCCCAGCTATGCAAGTTTCGCGGCCCAGCGTATTTATGATAGCTTGGAAGAATAGTCGTGTTTAGAGAAAAATCCACTTTTCCACCGGAGGGCAGTGGTCGAAGATGAAATTCATCGTGTGCATAAAGCAGGTTCCGGCGGTTTCGGAACTCAAGTTCGACAACGAAAAGAAGACGCTCATTCGGGAAGGCGTTCACAACGAAATTAACCCCTTTGATAGACGGGCCATAACATTCGCCGCTGCAGCGAAGGCTCAACACGGGGGTGAAGTGGTTGCCATCACAATGGGCCCGCCCCAAGCAAAAGACGCCCTGACCGAGGCAATGGCCATGGGTGCCGACCGGTCCCTTCACCTCCTAGACAAAGCATTCGCGGGATCCGACACTCTAGCCACGTCACGTGCACTCTCCCTAGCTATCCAGAGAGAGAAGCCGTATGACATAGTGCTCTGTGGAAAATACAGTGTAGATGCTGAAACAGGGCACGTCGGCCCTGAGGTTGCTGAATTCCTTGGAATCCCACACGTAAACGGAGCCACTAAAGTGGAGCTGCCAAACCCACGCAGTCTAGCAATCATCGAAGCGGAAACTGACTACGGCTTCCAGCGCATAGAAACCACGATGCCATTTCTCTTGACGGCTGCTGAGCGACTAATCAAACCGCACACCCCAACTCGAGACGAGCTGGAGGCAGCCACTTCGAAACCCTACACAGTTGTCTCAGCATCAGACCTAAGCCAGGACGCCTCGCTGTTTGGGTTCAATGGTTCGCCGACTTCTGTCTCGGAAATCTACTCAATCGAAACTAAACGGAAATGCGAAATTATCGACGGGTCGACGCTCGAGGAGAAAACCAAGACACTCGCACAGAACCTAGTCGCACGTGGCCTGTTTTCCGAATGGAAGGAGGTGGGGGAGAAGAACGTCAAGCCACCCGCGTCCCGCCCGATGCGTGGCAACAAGTCCTTTTGGGTTGTAGCTGAACTCGTCCAAGGGCATGTAAGAAACATCACCTACGAACTGTTGGGACGGGCCTTGGAGCTGGCCACGAAGCTGGAATCCGAACTGTGCGCCGTTTTCCTCGGCGATGCCTCGAAGGAACACTGCCAAGACCTCATCGCCCACGGAGCAGACAGGGTCTACGTGGCGAGACATGAGGAATTGTTGAATTATTCAAGTGACGCGTACGCGGCTGCGTTAGCAGAGGCCATCCAGGAGTACAAGCCGTATGCGGTTATCGCAGCCGCTACCTCGCTGGGGAGGGATTACATGCCACGAGTCGCCGCCCGCCTAGGCTTGGGGATGACTAGTGACTGCATTGGTTTAGAGCTAAACGAGAAGGAACAGTTGGTTCAGTTGAAACCGGCCTTCGGCGGAAACATTGTTGCACCCATCCTTAGCCGAACGCTTCCACAATTGGCGACTGTGCGGCCGGGCATGCTGGTTGCAGCCGACGTAAACACATCTAGGCAGGGGGCAGTCGTTGAAGTGCACCCGACCGGTTTGAAGGCTATGGCTCACGTGGTGGAGGAGAGGTTTGAGGCTGACCGCGACGCCTTGAGGTTAGATAATGCGGATGTCATCGTGTCCGCGGGATTTGGAGTCGGCGGCCCCGAAAAGATGAGGAGCATAGAAGCGCTGGCCGAGGTCCTCGACGCGCCTATAGCGACTACGAGGAAAGTGGTGGATTTGGGTTGGCTTCCGAGACAGCTTCAGATTGGGTTGACGGGCCGGTCTGTGGCGCCGAAGCTGTATGTAGCGGTTGGTGTGAGAGGTGCTTTCAACCACATGGTCGGCATTGGCAAGGCAAGGATAGTAGTCGCCATCAACAAAGATCCGAGTGCGCCGATCTTCCAGAACTGCGACTACGGCATCGTGGGCGATTACGCAGAAGTTGTCCCAGCATTGACCCAAGTGCTCCGCAAACGCAAAACAGAACTAGGGAAGACTTAAAACCGCAACAACCTCGCAGAAACTTGACGGCCTTATGCCCACTGTAAAGGTTTGCAGCAAGTCAGATGTTAAACCTGGCGGCCTCAAACTCGTGCCAGCTGGCGGGAAGGACCTTGTTGTCGCCAACATTGACGGCAACTTCTATGCGATGGACAATTGGTGCACGCATGAGCAGGGGAACCTCTCCGAAGGGGAGCTCAATAAGAATGTTCTCACCTGCCCCGAACACGGAGCTCAATTCGACGTGACAACTGGGAAGGTGCTAGGTGGACCGGACGGCGAACCCGCAGACACCATTCCACCAGAACCCGCGTACAAAGTCATAATTCAAGGAAACGACGTAATGGTCGACATACCATAGCAGCCGCTTCTCGGCTAATGATAGCTGAGTTGCCCGTCTACGAGTTTAGCGCATTGAGTGTATTCGTGCTCCTTAATGTGCTTCTCGTCGAGGATGTGTGTCACTTCGACCCTTTTCGATTTCAGATAATCCGATATCATGGACCGATGACATCTCCAGTAAACTGCTTCCGCACACATGATAGCTGGCGTCCCTTCCCGGCCTAGTTGCGTAAGTTCATCGATGCCTTCGAGGAAAGCAGGCGTTTCCATGTAGTCCGCGTAATTTCTGAATGACTGGTTCTTCCAAGAAAAGTTCTTCGACTCCTTTCCCAACCCTTTTCTTCGCCCGCCAAGTTTCTCCATCCAAACGTACCGGATGTTATGCTCCCCGAGTTTGACACCAATGACTTCCTTGTTGAATTGTGGGTTCTTGAAGGACCGCGGAAAACTGCGTACGTCGATTAGTATGTTCACTTCGTAAGCTTGCAAGAGTTTGACGAGCTCGTCGAAGGTTCTTGTAGAATGGCCTACAGTGAATATTCGCAACACAGTACGCCAATTAGGTTAGCAGCGCTGCGGCGGCTACATTACCTCTACGTCGTGTGGGTAGCTTTCCTTCAACCCCGCCGGCGAAATTCTTACGAAGTCGCCTTTTCCGCGGAATTGTGAAATTTCAGTTGCGCCGCAGTAACTCATTCCAGACCGCAAACCACCGACCAGTTGGCTAATCAGTTCGGATGCGTTCCCCTTGTATGCTACGAACGCTTCAACGCCTTCGGGCACGTAGTCTAAGAGGTCGACTGCCGCGTCTTCGTCCGCCTGTTCGGATTCTCGCGCACTCCGATCGTATGAGGCGGCGACTGAAGCCATTCCACGCACGAGTTTGAATTTTCTGCCCTCCCTCATCACAGTCATGCCTGGGCTTTCCTCCGTCCCCGCGAGCAGGCTTCCGACCATTACGGTTGAAGCTCCGGCAGCGATAGCTTTCGTAATATCACCAGAGTTGCGTATCCCGCCGTCAGCAATTATCGGGACGCTCTTCTGATCGGCCACTTTTGTGCACTCGATGATTGCCGTCAGCTGGGGCACGCCTGCGCCGGTTACGATTCGGGTGATGCATATTGAGCCGGAACCGATTCCAACCTTCACAGCGTCCGCTCCCGCGGTGATGAGGTCTTCCGTTCCTTCTTTGGTTGCGACGTTTCCCACGATTAGTTCGGCTTTCGGTATGGATTTCTTGATGTTGCGTACGGCGTCTAGGGTTATGTCGGAGTGGGCGTGGGCGACATCGAGAACGAGTACGTCAGCGCCAGCCTCATGCAATTCCCCAGCCCTCTCCAAGTAACCTGCCTTCACCCCAATGGCGGCGCCTACCATCAAGCGGCCTTTCTCGTCCTTCGACGCGTTAGGATATTCTTCGAGGCTGAGCATGTCGCGGCTTGTTATGAGCCCACGCAGCTTTCCGTCCTTGTCGACGAGCGGGAGCTTTTCGAGTTTACGTTTGTGCAGGATTCGCTCCGCCTCGTCCAATGATATCCCAGGCGGCGCTGTGACCATGTCTTTAATCCCAGTCATCAGGTCAGCAACCTTCCTCTCTGGGTCCCGTTCAAATTGAATGTCCCGAGTCGTTAGGATTCCTTGAAGCCGGCCACGTTCATCAAGGACTAGAAGGCCGGATACTCCCCGCTGGGACATCAGCCGTTTCGCATCCTTGAGTTTCTGGTCAGCAGTTAAGCTGTAGGGTTGCTCGATGACGATGCTCTCAGACCGTTTCACCTTCAAGACTTCCTCAACCTGCTGCTTTATGGTCATGAAACGGTGGATGATTCCGATTCCACCAGCCCGCGCAATCGTGGCCGCCATGGCATGCTCGGTAACCGTGTCCATGGGCGCGCTGACCATCGGAATTCGTAACTCGATGTTTCGCGATAGCCGCGTCGTAGTGTGTACGTCTCTTCGAGAGCGGACCGTCGATTTCTTCGGGACTAGTAGGACGTCGTCGAACGTTAACCCATCAAGAATCTTATCTGACAATATTCAATCACTCAATTGTGGAAGCTAGGCAACGCAGGGCCATAGAGCGCCGAGTAAGCCTTGGAAAAATCCTGATTCACCGGGCGTCAATAATGTGCCCGTTACTGTGCTGCAGCTTTCCGTTCGCATTTAAACTTTGGCTGGCGGGTCCGCGTGTTCACGCGAACGTCTGGATGGCTTTAGGGTGAGGTTAAATATGCCATATGGCATGACTTTCTTCGATCGCAGCCTAACCCATACGTTGTTGTCGAGGTCGTAGAGGGCGTCTTCCGGGAAATCGCAGTAGTTGATCTGCAAGTCGCGTTTGGCCCTTGATCCGGGTTACTAGTCAACCCGAAGAGTTGAGAGAAACCGCTTCGGCTCGTACTTCACGCCGCCAACGATGCGGGGAGTTTCAAGACGCTGCAAGAGAAGTTCGTTGATCTTCAGCCTGCAGGTTGTGTCCGTCTCGGGTTCGAAGCCGGTTATTCCGAGAATGGCTTTCGATTTCACGGTTACGTTTCGCTGTTCACCGTACGCCTTCTCGATTACGTTCACGATTGCGGAAACCTTTGCACCTTGTTTTTCGATTAGTTGTATGCAGGCGTTGCGGGTTCGCCCCGTGAAGCCCACGTCGTCGAATATTACTACGCGGTCTTCGGCGGTTATGGAGCCTTCGGGTACGGCGAAGTAATGTTCGGTCTTCTTGGTCGCGGAAGGGACTTTCACATCTCCTACTACAGTTCCCCGCCAAGTTCCAGGAACCTGCGGCCTCGCCTTATCGTACACCTTCACGGCGCGCACGAAGCTGAGGCCGGCCATACTTGCATACACGGCAGCCAGAGGTGGCCCAGAGGCTTCCGGCGAGAGGACTTTGGTTGAAGTTCTGCCGAGCTTTGGCCTGAGCACGTATCTTACTAGGTCGCCGAAGAATTGCGCATCAAAGTTCTGATTGACGAATGCAACATCTAGGCCGCCGTCGCCCAGCACTGTGAATTGTTGCGGGTCGGTTAGGTGGGCTATCAGCCTGTCTTCGAGCTTGGAGATTCTTTCCTGAAATTTTGAGAGAAGGGTTACCTCGTTTGAGGCTACGAGGAGCGAATCATTAATCTTGGGAAAGAAGACTTGAAGGGTGAAACCAAGTATTTCAGTCTCGCGGGGCTGTTTAACTAGCTGCTGGTAACGGTCGACCGCGATAATTCCCTCGGAGAGCTGAGTGGACTCGCTCAGAAAACGGTTGATCTTAACAATCGTCCCGACTTCCCCGCGAACCGCTTCCGGTGCGATGATAGCGTCGTCGTTTACTCTTACAGCGTCATTTTCCCTGAACGCGACAACCCCGGACTCACGTCCTCCCGTTTCATACGTCAAGTTTCTACCCCGCGGACGACATTAGGCGACTTCCCTTAAGAAATATTGCACCGGCCGAGGTGGACGAAGCAAGTGTCGTGTGAGGCTACAACCTATTTATTCAGCGTTCTGAGGCTACGGAGCAGATTCGGCCATGAGCCTCGGAAAATACCTCTCCAACCTTCCGAGTGGCAGGTATTTCTGGTTCCTCATGGTGAACGTCGCCGTTACGGGCCTAGCTTCCACAATGCTCGGCCCGTTCCTTCCTATCTTCCTATACAAGCAGCTCGGCATCTCCGTGGGTGCCGTCTCGTCCCTGTACTTCGCAAGTGGCCTAGCTGGAACTTTCACAGTCCTGATCATGGGTTGGCTTGTTGACAGGGTTGGACGGAAGAAAGTGTACGCCTTCGGCACATCGAGCGCTGCGATAATTCCTGCCGCACTGGCCACAGCCACCACCTTCAGCCAAGCTTTCCCGATCATCACTATCTCAGGAGTTATGGATTCAGCCAGCCGGGCTTCGCAGACAACTATCATCGCGGACCAGGTAGAGGAGAGTAAAAGGAATACGGCCTACGGCGTAAGCAGAATTGTCAGCAATGCCGCATGGATCGTTGCCCCACTCATGGGCGGAGCCATATTGGCGGGGCAAGGAAACTTTCTGCCCCTCTTCCTAGTCTCCGCATTCATTGGCCTCATCGGCTTCCTAGCGTTCATCGGCCTAGTACCCGAATCACGCAAGACAGGTTTAGCGACGCCCAAACTGCCAAAAATCGAAGTACTCCGCGATAGGGAATTGCTGGTTCTCTGCGTTGCCTCGCTGTTCACCATGCTGTTCTACACACAGTTCTACTCATTGTTGCCGATTTTTGCAACACAAGTGAAAGGCCTAGACTCTTTACAGGTTGGAGCATTGTTCTCGATATCAGGGGCAACGGTCGTAGTTCTACAGTTTCCCACTTCTAGATGGCTGGAAAAGATTCCCAAGCAGAGCGGTTACATCCTCGGCGTGGTGATTTTGGCCGTTGGTATTACAAGTTTGGCGTTGGCCCCTAACTTTTACTGGCTTCTGGTGGCGGTAGTCGTCATGACGCTTGGGGAGAACATGTTCTTCCCCATCGCACAGACGCTCGTGACTGAAATAGCACCCGAAGCTGAACGTGGAATGTATGTTGGCGCCTTCAGCCTCTTCCTGAACATAGGGGGAAACGTTTCCCCGCTGCTCGGCGGGGCAATTTGGCAACTTACAGGGAACGCAAACCTACCCTGGCTCCTCAGCCCAGTCTACGCGGCGATTTCCGTGGCCCTAGCAATCGTCTTCAGGCTGAAACGTCCAAGCCAGTAGGATGCGAACGGTTGCAGGATTGGGTAATAAGTAAGATGAGCATGGCAGTTGGAGAGATCTGACCAATGTCGGTTGCCAAAACCGTCGCCAAAGGGCTTGAAGGAGTTGTCATTGACGATAGCAGCATTTGCATGATTGATGGAAACGCAGGGCGCCTGATTTACCGGGGTTATGATATTCACGACCTAACCGCGAATCTGACCTTCGAAGAAGTAGCATACCTTCTCTGGTACGGGGAGCTACCCACAAGAACTCAGCTCGACGACCTGAAGAAACAACTAAGCGCGGAACGCGCTATCCCTGCAAACCTGAAGGCGATGATTCGGAACCTTCCCCGCTCCTCGAACACCCTAGATGTGCTTCGAACTGCCATCTCAACACTTGGAACGGGTATGCCCCTAAAGAAACCTGACATTTCGGACGCGATCACAATCACCGCCAAGATACCAACCATCAACGCTGCATTCGACCGCCTTCGCCGAGGCCAAGAACCAGTAGATCCGCTGCCCGAGCTCGGGCATGCCGCAAATTACATTCACATGCTCACAGCCAAAGAACCGGATAGCATCAAGGCCGACGCTTTGAACAAGTACCTGATCCTCCTCGCGGACCATGGCATGAACTCGTCCACCTTCACAGCCAGGGTTGTGGCGTCCACTTGGTCGGACATGTACTCGGCCATAACCGCTGCAATCGGCGCATTGAAGGGCCCACTGCACGGCGGCGCCCCAGCCCCCGTTCTGCAAATGCTGAAAGATATCGACAACCCCGAGCGCGCCGAAAGCTGGATTAGGAATGAGTTGAAGGCCGGGAGAAGGCTGATGGGGTTTGGGCACAGGGTCTACAGGACAACTGACCCACGCGCTGAAATCCTCCGAGACATAGCCAGCAAGACAGCGGACAAGAAATTCTTTGACCTAGCCCGACACGTTGAAGAAACCGCACTTCGCATCCTCCAAGAGGAAAAACTCCGCAAGAAGTTGTATACGAACGTGGAATTCTATTCGGCAGTTGTGATGGATTCCGTCGGCTTACCGTCGGACCTTTTCACGGCAACCTTTGCTGCGAGCCGAAGCGTCGGATGGTCCGCAAACGTGCTGGAACAAGTCGCTAACAACCGGTTGATCCGGCCGGAAATAGAGTACACTGGGCCCCTGAACCGGAAGGTCGTGCTCATCGAAAAACGCTGAGCAGAGTCGTTCCGATAGACGAATGCCAGATGCCCTTTGGGTAACAGCTTCTAGACAATCATCCGTAAGTGGCGCAGTAGGGAAATGTAGTCGCCTGAGGCCGCGTACAGAACTGCGATTAGGAGCGGTATGCGCGGCTCAAGCTTCCGCCATGCAAACCAGGTCAAGATGCCGTTCAAGTGAAGCTTTCCGACTTTGTGATATGCGCCTTTGTCGAACAGTTCATTCAAGCCGTCACAGTCGAGGTTCAACTTAGGGCACCTGTAGTTGTGTAGCACATTTCAACGATATAAGGCGTTAGGATGATTGCCGATATAGCGGACTTAGAAGGCCCTCCGGCCGATTCCACTGTTTCCAACAAAGGCCTTAGGGAATTTCATGCAGCTGGGCGGCATATGTGGAGATGAGAGTTTGAGTACTCCTAACGCCGAGCCGAATAGGGAACCGACGCCAGAACCAGCAGTGGAAATTGCGCAACCAGCTGCGCCCCATGGGCCCCTTCCCCAGTCATTCAAATGCGAGAAATGTGGCGCTGCCTTCGACGACGAAGGCTCAGCGGCTGTACATATTCAAACCTGTAAAGGGCCTGAGGCGGTTCTGGAAGAACCCAGGCCTAGCTAGCCAACCGTCCCGTACAAAGTAGAATGATTGTCTCGCCGTGTATTGTGGCTAGACGCCTGGGAGAAGGCCTTTCAGTGCAGCTGCAGCGAAACCAAGCCCTACCAAGGCGAGGACGAACGCGACTACAATTGCTATGACCACAGCCAAGATCGCGATTACGATTGCCTTCAACCATCCGACCGCAAAGAAGTGCTTGATCAGCAGAAGGATGATGATGATTTCGATGATGGTTGTGAGCCAACCTAGGCCGCTCAGGAAGTAGCCTATGATATCGGTGAGGATTATCGCTGTAATGACGATGAGAATTCCATGCCAGTATGTGGCTTTAGGCGCGCCCAGAGCTTTACCAGCTAGCCAAACGAAAATGCCGCCTATGATACCTGCTATGATAAGGTGGATTATTAGGCCAGTGAGGTCCGCTAACATCGTGATGCCGCTCCGCCTGTAGGAGCCGCGTTTGCAATATTAAACTAACTGTGGTCGCGCTGCCGGTTGTTTTGGTTTAGAATAGTTCTATCCAGATTCCGTTGGGGTCCTCTACGTAGGCCCAGCGGGTTTGATCCGATTTTATTTCCGAAATAACCCTGTAGCCGCTTGACTGGGCTTCCTGCAAGGCTTTGGATAGGTCTTCGACGCCGAAGGCTAGGTGGTCCAAGGCTTCTCCAACCGTGTACTCAGCATAGTACGGACTGTCCTTCTCGTAGTAGTTCAATTCAAGTTCGAAAGTTCCGCCCTCACTTTCCAAGCTGACAAGTTCACCCTTGGTCCTCTCCATCTTGCTTCGGCCCTTCACCTTCATGCCGAGCAGCTTCGTGTAGAAGTCGATGGATTTCTCCAAGTCTTTGACCCTAATCCCAACGTAGGTGAATTTTGATTTCAAGTTGAATCACGCGTGTAAATGGCCTAGGCTCATATAATTCTTAGTAGGTGGAAAGAGTATGATATGACGTTCCCAACGTTGTGAGATGATGATGGTTTGAAGAACTTGGTGCTCGGTGGGGCGGGGAGAATGGCCCAAGTTACGATCAACAAAGTCAATCACGAATGACCTCCGCGCATCCATCTGAAGTGCAAGCTAAACATCATGGAGAACCCAAAACGTTCCCATTTGAACGTCATGCGGACGCATTATCTATCACCTAGCAATAACTCCCCCGGGTTTGAATTGAAGACTCTTGTACTTGGGGCGTCAGGCCAAATCGGGGCTTACACCGTTCAGGATCTAATCGAGTTTTCCAAAGCGGAAGTAATAGCCTCAAGCCGAAAACTCGGCAATGTGAAGAAAGCCATGACCGACCTCAGCTTAGCGGACCGAGTGAAGCTCATGGAACTTGACGCTAGCAACACAGACGCCGTCGCGAAGATAGCGAAATCGGAGCAAGTTGACACGGTGATAAACTGCGCATGGTATCAAACCAACATAGCCGTCATGAACGCATGTCTTCGAGCAGGCGCCCATTATACTGATCTGGGCGGGTTCTTCGACACTTGCCTGAAACAACTCGAGTTCGACAAGGACTGGAAGAAAGAGGGGTTGAACGCGACCATAGGGCTCGGGAGTACCCCTGGGTTGACGAACATAGCCGGTGCGGCAGGCGCAGCGAAACTTGACAAGGTCGATACGATCAACATCTACTGCTCTTGGGGAAACACATTACCTGTGAAGGAACCCGGCTGGCCAGGTTACTCCATACGAACGGTCATGGATGAGTTCACGCAAGAACCGGTCATGTGGCTCGACGGCAAGTACTCGAAACAACCTGTGTTGTCAGGTGAGACCACGGTGACAATGCAAGAACCCATCGGCAAGGTCACGGCATATTATGTGAAGCACTCCGAGCCTGCAACCTTAGGAAGATATGTGGGGAAAGGCTGCCGCAACGTGACATTCCGAATCGGTTTCCCAAGTACAGACTTTGCTACATTCAAGACCCTGAAGAGTCTCGGCTTCGGTGAAACCGAGGCAATCCAGTTCGGTGACCAGCAGATCTCACCTCTCGATTGTTTGACGGCTATGTATCAGCGAGCCATCGCGAAATCGAGACACGACCCTCAACCGCGCGAGGAATACGAATATGATGCGTTCAGAGTTGACGTGTTTGGAGCTCGCAAAGAATCTCCTGCGACGGTTACATACCACATAATAACATGGAACGACCCGCAACGAGGAATATCTTCAGCGCGCGACACTTCTGTGCCCCCAGCGGTTGTCTCACAATGGCAGGCTGCCGGAAAGATCAAGGAGCCGGGTGTCTTCCCGCCCGAAGCGATGGTTGATCCCGAACCGTTCTTCATAGAGATGGGCAAGAGGAAGATCAGAGTAGAAGAACGCTTCATCGAGACAAAGAAGTTCCATTGAGTATTGGAGACCTGAGGTGCTCTTATCCGATTCCGGCGAGTTCTTGAAGGAATTGGCGTCCGGCAAGCGCGGCATCAGCGTAACTGAAAGATTAGAAAAGATTTCGTATATTTCGTAGAGAGAGTGCAAAAGGTCACTCTTTCTTTTCCATGGCCTTACCCGCGTATTTGGCGATGAAGAAGACGACGACTGCGACTATGAGGAAATCGACTATCACACCCACAAAGTCGCCAACAGCAAAATTCATTCCCTGTCCGATAGGCACGGTGAATACAGCTTTTCTCCAATCACCCCCAGGTATCAAGGCGCCGGGGATGGGCATTATGATATCCTGCACAAGCGCGGAAACCACTCTGCCAATGTAGGTACCCATAATGAAACCAACAGCCAGCCCAATTACTCCCGCTTTGCCAATGAAATCCATGAACTCAGCCCACATACCCTTCGGCTTCGCGGGCGGCGGAGCTGGTTTCGGGGAAACTGCCTCACGAATCTTCCTTAACTCTTCCAGAATCTCTTGATCGTTGTTCATAGGAATCGGACGTTTACTTACGGCAATCAGATTTGTGGCTTTCGAACCATTTGTAATGACTCTCTTTACAAGAGATAACTGATCTATGGAAGTTATCCTAATTCCTTGTCAACGAACACAGCGCGTCCCACAACGATAGAACCACTGGCTCAGTGTCAAGGATTTTCAGGAGTTCTGGAGACAGATACTCTTTCCTCACGACAACCTCGAAGAGGTATTGGTCGAACCATTCATCCATCATGCTCATGTATCCTTGATCCCCTATGGCGGCTCCCCAGCTGTTTTCAACTCGCCATTTTCTAGGACTGCCTTTCTCATCGAGGTCAACTCCTGTAATCACCATGGCGTGGGTCATCTCACTATCTCCATAATCCAATCTTGCAGCCTTATCGAGCTGAAACTTTGCGCCATAGACTGACTCGTAGTCATAGATGCTCAGATCCATTGCACCCATCCTAGTCTGCAGCATCTTAGCTACGTCACACCCGAACCATACAGCATGATGACCCTTGATCATGTCTATCGTTGCTTTCTTCATTGCCTTCAAGTCGACATTTAGGTAACGAATATCTTGTCCACCGACCACGTTGCCGAGATACTGGATTGTGTACAGTTTGTTGAAGGGTTTGTTGGGGGAGTTGATGAGGCTCACGAAATCATCGAGCTGCAGACCGACATATTCATTGTAGAACTCAACCGGAGTAATGTTTCCTCTTCTGTGGAAAACGCCATCCTTGTCCTGCCACTCCCAGTAAAATTTCTCTGGAGGAACGCCAAGATCGATGCACAGCAACTTGTAGAATTCTTCCATCAGTCCTCCTTTTTTCTCTCTTAGTTCAGTCGGGGAAGCCCCTTCCTCGTTCATGTCACGTAGCACCTTAGCATATTCTCGCAGTTTGGAGGCCAACAGAGCGTTCATCGGATCAGAATTGCTGCTGTTTGCTGTTTCCGGCATGAATGCTTTTGGCATGACCCCGTATTTTCTTATGAGATTGACAAACATGTTCCATTGACCGCCGTCTGATATTGGATCTGAAAGAAGCGAATCGACTAGCCTGCCATCCAAGGGCTCCTGCCTTGTTTCAATGATGGTTTCTAGGAAATAGTTGGCTTTCTCTAGCTTGTCCCAAAACATCTGGTATATTTCAGAGAGCTCGAATGTCCGCAGATTCAGCTTTTTCATGGCTTCAAGAGCCAGTATACTCAGTCCAGAAAATAACCAGCATCTTCCTGACCTTTCTTGGTTGGTGGCATCTGGAGATTCGATAAGATCGCTGAAGGTGAAGTTTTGCCTGTCCACTTCTTTTCTGCTCAAGGCAACTGCGGCTATACCATTTGCTGTGACCGCATTCAACGCAAGTGTGTTCTTGGGGTCCTTGTTGAAGGATTGTGAGAAACGTCTTAGGTCTTCAAAGGTCAAACGTTTTTCCAACGGTTTCCCTGCGGATGTGGACTTTCAGGCATGTCTAAAATATGTTGTGTGGTGGACGTGAGTACACTCCATAGACCATTTAGCTCTCTGATCATGTGCTATAGTCTATGATAGCTAGATTCTGGCGAGGCGTCACGCCGAAGTCGAAAGCCGACGAATATTTCCACTACCTCGAAAAGACCGGCCTGAAAGAATACGGATCCACAGAAGGTAATCGCGGAGTCTACGTCTTCCGACGCATCGAAAATGACCGCGCAGTGTTCCTCCTAATGTCACTATGGGAATCGTACGACGCGATCAAAAGGTTCGCTGGACCGAACCTCGAAAAGGCCGTGTATTACCCCGAAGACAAGAACTTCCTGCTCGAACTTGAACCAAACGTAATTCACTACGAAATCCTAGCACAGCCATAACCAAAGGGCACGTCACTGTGTGTGTAGCTCTCCTAACATTTGGCACGAAGAGGCTTGAACAATCGGTGCACGTAACTTTTCATACGTCTAAAACCTAGTAGACTGGCATGGACTCGTTCGTGCGTGTTTGCTCGAAGAAAGATTTCTCAAATAACAGATACCTCGGCCAAGTAAGCTAGCGTCTGATGGTTCGAAGCGGTTCATCCGCTAAGATCCAACCTCCGACGTTTTCCCGCGATTCGCATTATAGAGCGGCAATGAAATCGTCTCTTGTTATGTTGCAATCGCTCAGTATCCTTTTCAAAAGACCGACTCGGATCTCCTTCGTCGGAACCGTAACGAATGTCCCATCGCGTTGCAGAGTCACGTGGCTGCCTTTCTGCCTAACCTTGACAAAACCGAACTTGTTACAAAGAATCTTGATGAGCTCTTTGCCTTCGATCGGCTTAAGACGCGGCAAGAGTTCGCCTTTTGGTTCAACGAGCTATGACAGCGGAAAGTTCGTGGGTGGCTTTGTCCCTCAGAACAGACAAGTGCAGATCTAGAGCCTGCTCGAAATTTCGCTTTGCTTCTCTTAGAGTCTTCCCCACTGAATAGACGCCGAGGGCTGAACACATTACTGCGTAAGTCCCATTATCTTCCCGTAGGATTTCTGTCTTGACATCCTTCAATTTCAGCGCCATCCCTAAGACCCCCAAAGAACATAAAACCCTACGCAAGTTCTTCAACTTATTGCATGGTTCCGCCCACTCACCAAACAAAGACTTGACAGAACCTACGCACGTACCTTTTCATACGTCCAAAACTTACTAGACTGGCATGGAGTCGTTCGTGCGTGTTTGCTCGAAGAAAGATTTCTCAAATAACAGATACCTCGGCTAAGTTGACGGGAAATCGGTTGCGATCTTTCAGATTGATAATGGCTACTATGCTATTTCGAACGTGTGCGCGCACATGGGTGGGCCATCCCCCCGCAAACTGGCGCGTCCGCACCTAACAATGCGAAGTAATGATCAATCATAGTTATGTACTGTCCGTGGAATTACTTCATTTATTGCTGCCGCATTATGGTTACAGTTTAGGATTTCAGAGTGCCATCGACCGAAGCATTACCACACGAGCCGGGCGAAGCGATGGATTCTAATGACCTCACCCGCCACACCAAGACCTCAAAACCGACTGACTGAACCGGACAATGTGAGTAATGTAGCTGAACGGGCCGCATTGAGTTTTTGCTAGGATATTGAGGATACTACGATGTAGTTGCCTGGGCAGGCAGCGCCGTTGGAGGCCGTATTGGAACCTCGGTATGATTGCCCTGTTACCGTCACCCAACTTCCGAAGGATGGGTGGGACGCAGGCAGATCTTGCAGCGTGTAGTACTGGTATGATGGTTGCGCATATGGGGTCCATATTGCAATTACGAGTTCCACACAACCGCTCGGGTCTTGGTACAAGTACCCGGAGCATTGAACTGTATTGTTACTTTGCGTTTGGCAGACGTTGAAAAAGTCGCACTGGTTGTAGAGGTAGCAATTTGCCATTTGGCAATTATTGTAGTAGCATGGTTGCTGACAATTGGGTGGACAATACTGTTGAGCATATGGATTTCCCACCGAGGCAGCGGCAGTTGTCGTTACTAAGCTGGTGAAAGTGTTAGTGCTAAGGCTCGTGACAGTTTGAGTGCTCGTAAGTATGGATGTGTTTGTTGCGTAGCTCGTTGATACTGACGTGACCGTGTGAGGCGCCATACCAACGTAGCTGAATAGGCCAGCGCCAAGTGCGACTACGACGAGGGCGATAGCCCCTAGCCAAAGAGCTTTCTTGCCACCAGATTTCCCGCTCGGCTGAGTTCCGCTTGCTTGGGACATTCTTACTAGAGCTCCACTAGACGCCCAGATAGCCCAGTTGACTGTTAAAGGTAGTTCCACTTGGTAGAAATCGCGAAGGTCAAGTAGAATCTTGAGAGTTGCTTGAGTCGATTAGCGATTAGTTTCGTGGGCGTTTCCGGAGGAGTACGGCCGCGCAGGCAGTAACGCCGAGTAGGAGAATCACGGAGGGGAACGGGAATTCTGGAATTGTGAAACCTTGAGGAGGCTGGGCGAACCCTATTCTTCCAGCTGTATTGGGGCCTAACCCGTCAAAGTAGAGCATTAGGCCATTCTTGCCGATTGTTAGGTCGGCTTGTTCAACGCCGGCGGAGTCCCAAGAGCCTGAGGGGCCGGGGCTGAGTATGGGGTTGTCTGGGGACCGTGTCCATGTTGCGCCGTCGGGTGAGGTGGCGATTCCGATTCGCGGGTTCAAGAAACTCTGGCCCAAACCGGTATACCACATCCAGAATATTGTGCCGTTCCAGTAAAGGGAGGGCGAATAGACGGCGCCTGAATCCCACTGCATTGAATCTGTTGAAGGCGTGAATACAGGGTGAGGCCACTTGGTCCAGTGAGTTCCGTCGTAGGAGGTTGCGAACAGAATTTCTGTGTATGGGCTAGTCTTGGGGTAGGCTGCACTTCTCGCTGTATACCACATGCCGTACGTTCCCGTGGGTTTGAGGACGTATGGGCTGGCTATGTACTCCTGATCAACCGCAGTCGCCTTCAGCACCGGGTTGCCGGAGAATTTTGTCCAGGAAACTCCGTCGGTGGAGGTCGCTAAACCTACGGCGCCGGTTTGGTAGGTGGTGGGGTTCGTTCCCCTATACCACATAAAGAAGAGCGTTCCATTCCAGAGGACCGACCCTAGAGCCACGGATGAGCTATCCCAAACGCCCGCCGAACCAGGGGATAGAACCGGACCCACGGGCTCACTCCACGAAATCCCATCCGCCGATGTCGCGTAACCAATTCCATTACTGGCAGGCCTACCCCCGCCGCTAAACCACATTCTGTACTCGCCATTCACGAGGAGTATCCTGGGGCTAACCGCATAGTCACCGTCCCAACTGCCTACCGAAGGCCCAAGCACGGGGTTACCCGAATACTCGGTCCATTGTTGCCCAGCACCATACGTTACCGCTGGTAGTAGGATCATTATGAAAATTAGCGCTGCAAGAGTTAACGGAATTTTTCTCAAACTCTTGGACGACCAGGCTTCTGTACGAAGATGGGAATTGCTGAGAATAAAAGGCCTTACCCTGTGCTGGCAAGCTTTGCTGCTTTCTTCAGCAGCCGCGTAAATTCGGCTGGTTGAACATCTTCCGGTTTGCTCACCTTGATATGCCGCATTCCCTTGCCGGTTCCTTGAAGTAGTTTCGAGGATAGCCGCGCCCCTTAGAAATATAGGTTGACGTGTTTGCTGTAGTCCGCGATGGAAGCGAAACTCTTCCCATTAACCGAGTAGGTTGGGACGCCCATCTTGATGGACTCTGACGCGCAGAAATGGGAGTCATAATTTAGGGTATTTCTAAATAGGTTACCACACAAACGCCAGAGCCAAGCAACTGCTAGGTCTTCCGGCTCTACGAGAGGGGAACGCCTAGCAGCGCGTTCGAAAGCTATGAAACCGGAAGTATTACAATGGCTCAGAAGAAGTTCAGGCTCTCGGCACGTATAAGCAGTGATAATCCATCCGCCATCAAGCCAATTCTTCAGAGGCTTATCAATAATAAGGGAACGTTGAAACCGACCGAGGAAGGCTTCGAAGTTGAAGCGGATCTGGAAGGTGAAAGCGCGCGAGACCTCAACCGCATGCTATTGTCGGAGATGCGCAAAGCGGAGAAGAGAACCAGAATCCGCGCAGAATGGACTTCAGGCAATACGATCGAAAAGTTCTTCGATTACGTGCCAAAGGGAACTCGCAAGCTAAACCAAGAGCGTAGTAGTTGCTAAGTCAGCAGAGTTGTTTATCAGATATCCCTAGCCTAGGCTCGCTACGAATTCCTTAACCTTCTTGGACGCATCCGTAAGGATGGGTGGGCCGTGACCCGGTAGCAAGAGCTCGAATTCATAGGACGCAATCTTTCTTATGGAATTCTTCGCCTCTCCAATGTTGAAGGTCATGGCAGCCGAAGGAAGTCTAGGCATTCTGTTCTTGTCAGTTCTAAGAGCGTCGCCTACGAACATGGCTTTCAAGCTTTCACTATACAAGCATATGCTACCTTGCGTGTGGCCAGGAGTATGAATCACACTTAGTCCGTCCACTTGTTCTCCATCTTTGAGTAGAACATCTGGCTTCACAGGCTTGAGCTTCATGAATGGAGACAGCGCCTTGAATAAGGGCCGGCAAGTCCTCGCACTTCTTTGAGGGGCTTTTCTCCGGTAAGGCGTGGAGCGTCGACTTCATGAATTGCTACCTTCACGTTTCCCAGCTGCTCTTTGAGTTCTGCAACGCTCCCAGAATGGTCTATGTCTGGATGTGTGAGTATAATGGTGCAACTGGCTGTCTGCTCTTTCCCCAGCGACTTAAGAAAGTCTACTATCCTTGTAGCGTTCCCTGGCATTCCAGTATCAATCAGTGTTAGGTGGCCGCCTGCTCCAGCCCGAGGCTCTTCCAAGACTGCGTAGGTGTTTGCTCCTCTTATCTCGGGTATCAGGTGGATGCCTCGTCCAAGCTCCATGAGTTACACCCTGGAGACTGATGCAACCTGCCTTGTCTCCTTGCCCCTTGCTAGCGAGAAGACCGCTGCCAATATTAGCAGGCCTGCGGAGAGTTCGAACGCGAAACTTTGTCCCGCAAGGTAGGCGGTTGCATAGTTGGGTCCTAGCGTTCCAGAAAAGGTTCCTATGAATAGCTGATAGATTACGTACGTCGGAATTGCGCCAGTCAGAGCAGACAGCGCAAGTGCGAAGCTCATCACCATACCGCTGTTTCGAAATGTGTTCATGATGCCTGACGCCACTCCGTAACTTTCGGGAGGAGAGGATGCCATTATCGCGCTAGTGTTCGCTGGCCAGAAGAGGCCGCTTCCAACGCCGTACAAGGCTTCGATTACCCCGACTTGTAGTAGCGTGGTATTTGTCGTCAGCCTGCTCAGCAGAAGGAGAACAATCATCTGCGCAAGCAAACCAATTGAAGCTATGATTCTCGCACCGAATCGGTCGGAAAGCACACCCGCGAATGGGCCGATGATGGATGATGCTAGCGCCATCGGAATTATCAGATACGACGCGGTGAGAATGGAAAGCCCAGCTATGCCTTCAAGGTAGAAGATCAGTAGAAAGTTGACGCTGAACAATGCTAGCGACTGAATCATAGCTGTGATGATCGAGAGCGTGAAGACTCTGTTCCTGAAGAAGGAGAAATCTACCACCGGATCCTTGCTGCGTTTCGTCTCCCAGTAAACGAAGAACAGGAAGAAAAATGGTGAAACGGCGATTGAAACAAGGGTCGTTAGACTTGTCCATGAATAGATGATTCCCCAAGTAACCCCCAGCAGTAGAGCAACTAAGCCAAGCGTGAACGTCAACGTTGCAGGGAAATCGAAAGACCGCTTCCTTGCATTGTTCTTAACGACTCTCAGCGTTCTATATGCCCAAAACGTGCCAAATGCCCCTATCGGGACGTTAATCAGGAAAATGAGACGCCAGCTTGTGTAGGTGATGATCACGCCCCCGAGAATTATTCCCAGAATTGTCCCTGAACCCCAGACAATAGAGCTCCCACCGAATGCCCTACCTCTCTCATTCTTTGGGAAGGCTTCGGACAATATGGCGAAGGAGTTTGCGGCGAGTAACGCGGCACCCACGCCCTGCAGGGCCCTAAACCCCACAAGTGTCAAGCCACTGGCAGCAAGACCGCACAACGCCGAACCTACAATGAAGATAACAAAGCCGAAATTGTACATCCTCTTTCTCCCATACATGTCCGCTAGGCGGCCCAGGCTTAGAACTAGGGCTGTGTTTGCTAGAATGTATGCGATCACGACCCAGACCATTGTCACGTAATCTGAGCTGAGCTCTTCAGCAATGGGAACTAGGGCCAAGAGAACGATTGTGCTGTCGACTGCCGACATCAGGGAACCGACGGAGGTTACCGAGAAGGCCTTCCACTTGTATTCCATCGACGTACGCCTAATTGCGAAGCTTCTTGGATAGGTTATTGTTATTTGAGGTTAGGCAACACTTCTTCTGCGAAGTGTCGCAGACCACTCAGATCGGTGGCTACTCCCGTCGGGATTATTCTTGAGCCGTAGACGCAAAGTGGCCTGCTGTTCAGCCTCCCTGCCAAGCGCAGCTTCCTGCCTATCTCACTGACCAGTAACACTTGCCATCCACCGCCATTGCCCTAGATGACAACTCTCGGGTACAGTTTGGCGCCGATGGCAACGTTCACCGCGGTGGCAACCACTAGGAATAGTAAGTCGAAGGGCACTCCGTACGCGGTGGGTCCGTTGCTGAGCATTAATGCCCGCAGTGCGTCAGTCTCATAGGTTAATGGGTTAACTTGGGAAACGGCCTGCAGCCAGCTTGGCATTATCGAGATCGGATAAATCGCATTGCTCGCGAAGAATAGTGGCATCGTGAGAATTTGGCCTATTCCCATGAATCGCTCGCGTGTTTTCACCAAGCATGCTATGATCAAAGAGAACGTGGAGAATAAAGCGGCCCCCAGAATTACGACCACCACAACCAATAGGAGCGAAATAATGTTCCAACTCAAGTGGACACCGAGGGCAAGAGCGAGAGCGTAGACGATAGCTGCCTGAGCTAGGCCTCGTTCTCCCGCGGAAAGCGCTTTTCCAAGAACTAATGCTGATCGAGGGGTCGGTGTGGCCAAGAATTTGTGAACGATACCGAGATCACGTTCCCAAATGATCGCTATGCCGTAGAAGATGGCGATGAAGAGGACGCTTTGTGCTAAGATTCCAGGAGCCATGAAATCAATGTACGGCAGGTTGCCGGTTGGGATGGCCCTGACCTGAGCCAATACCTCCCCGAAA
>Ga0187886_1000065_pt1 | contig 154425 bp, 109 predicted proteins | sample June2016WEW_20_1_FD_133001 | JGI IMG/M metagenome (GOLD analysis project Ga0187886, IMG submission 133001) | Peatland microbial communities from SPRUCE experiment site at the Marcell Experimental Forest, Minnesota, USA - June2016WEW_20_150 | ecosystem: Environmental > Terrestrial > Soil >...
AAAACAAACAGCCATTTCAGGATGCCCCGTAGGGGCAGCGGAAAGAATTCGCCATCAAAAAAAACAAACAGCCATTTCAGGATGCCCCGTAGGGGCAGCGGAAAGAATTCGCCATCAAAAAAACAAACAGCCATTTCAGGATGCCCCGTAGGGGCAGCCTGTTTGTAGCATTATAAACAGCAATCAAAATTGTAGCACCGTAGGTGCGACCTATGTAATGGCTGTTTTGTTCATTAAATCTGTTTTGTTATAGGTCGCTCCTAACGGAGCTCGACTATTCTTCTTCTGTATTATTTTCTACAAGTAGGCCGTCCCCCGACGGTCTTGCGACTCGTCGGGATCGTAGACCTACGGGACTAAGGAAAGTTATGTCTCATTGATCATTGTCAACCATAAAGTAGACTGCCATTTGGCATTATCATTGGCAGATTTCGGCGGGTAGATCACAATTCATAATTTACTCCCCCCTCTTGCATTTTAAAAAGTTATTTGGTATTCTCTCCTCGCCTACCAAAAGATCCCGGCTATTATAAATGAAATCACCCATGAGAGAAGAAGAATGACGACTACCCAATCGAAGTTTCGCCGAGAAATTATTGTACTTTTAGCTATTCTTTCACTTCCCCACTCTGTCGAAGTTGTCGAGAAAATATAAGCGTGATTATGTTTATAAAACTGGCAAAGCAAATAATACATAACCACTGCCATAGGCAGTAGGTTTCTGCATTGCACTAAAAATCTGTCCTGTAAAGAGGTTAGAAAAAGTGGAAATTGTTTAATCTTCTGCATATCTTACCCAATACAAGAATCTTTCACACGTGTTTCTGATAGTTGCTAAAACTATGTGTAAATATCTTGCGCGCCACGTAATTTTTTTTACCGGTATTTTCCTGGCAGTCGTTGCAACAAGCTTCGGAAAAACAATCGTATTTTTTGAGAAGGACTTCTCCCCTGTCGAGAACGGTGCTATCAGTCGCACTGCGCTAGAGCGTGCATTTGCATCTTTGAATCCTCACTTTGTCAATCTTGCTGATCTGCAGAAGAGTGATGCGCTCGCAGAAGGTGATCTGCTAATACTTCCTTACGGGTCGGCATTTCCTGCAGATGCCTGGGAAACGATACGCAATCACCTGAACCATGGCAATCTGCTCGTGCTGGGCGGCCGGCCTTTCTTTGTCCCGGTTTATCGCGATAGTACCGGCTGGCGGGTCGGACAACCACAGAACAGCTACGCCCGATCTCTCGGCATTGAGCATTCCTATGCTGTACCGCAGCATGGACCATGGAGTCTTCAGTGGGATGAAGACGCTCCCTGGTTTCACGACCTCGCTCTGAATCCACGCCGCGTTTTCGTAAATGCAGGATATGGAGAAAGGTATCGGGGTCTTGGATTTCTTGTCGATGCTGACGGCAATCGCCTTGCTGCTCCTGTCGTTGCCGAAGATCTGACGGGCTATGCTCTTCCACCGCGGCGGCGTGTTTATCTAAGCTTCGACTCTGAACCGGCTTTCTGGGATTCCGACACAGGAATTGAGTTGTTACGTAAGGCTGCCATATATGCGTCTTGCGGAGGCATTCGACTCTGGCTCAATCTGCAACAGCTTACACTGGATTCAGGTGAACACGTGTCGGGGACAATAGATGTGCTGCGATCCAGAGAACCCGGACAATTGACTCTTGAATTGATGTCCGGCTCGAATGTTCTTGCTGCGAGAACGATTACCTGCGGCACTTTAATACACGAAGAGATCGGACTCACACAGCCGTTAAACAATCCCGGACTATATAAACTGCGTGCTACTTTATCCATCGGCGATACACTGTTTGAGCGATATACGTCCGGAGTATGCGTGCGCGATTCCGCACTGCTGCGATCAGGCAAACATCTGGAAGCCGGGCGCGATTACTTCCGGCTCGGCGGAAAACCGTATCTGATGGCGGGAGCAAATTATTTTTGCACCGATCCTTACACGACGGGTTTCTTCGCTATCGGCAGCCTCGGTGGGAATGTATGGGTCTGGGAACGGGACTTTGCCGAGATGGAACGGCAAGGCCTGACCATCGTTCGCACGGGAATCTGGATCAATCGGGGATATACCCTGGACGTAGTCAGCGGTGCAGCGGATGAACGTCTGTTGCGGGCCATAGAAGCCTACCTTTGCACAGCAGCACGTCATAATATACAAGTCATTTTCACTTTCTTTGCTTTTGAGCCCCAAACAGAAATGCAACAGGGGCCGGGTCAGGAAGGAAACCGTTTGGGACCGGGATCCAACCCGTACCTTGATCCAGTGTCGATTGAAGTTCAGATTGCCTACGTCCGTTCGATCGCCGCCCGTTTTCGGGATATACCATTTCTGAGTTTCGATCTCATCAACGAACCCAATTTCTCAAATCCCAAGCGTCTCTGGAGCGGTAATTCACCAAACGGAGATCCAATTGAATTAGCTGCGTGGCAGCGCTGGCTTAAAAAACGCTATGTTACAATCGACAGGCTTGCGCAGGCATGGCGTACATCACCTGCTGACCTGGGCACTTTTGACAGAGTGCCTCTGCCGGCCTTTGCGGACATGGGGCCGGCACGTTACGGCAATCCGCGAATCGTACGTGCAGTCGACTATAACCTTTTTGCACAGGATGCCTTTCGACAGTGGGCCGATACTATTATACAAGCAATTCGAAGCACGGGTGCTCAGCAGGCAATCACAATCGGTCAGGATGAAGGGGGTATATCGGATCGTGTACTCAATCAGTTCTGGGCAGATTCTCCGGTAAGTTATACGGTGAATCATAGCTGGTGGCGCGATGATGCACTTCTGTGGAGCTCGGTAGCGGCAAAGACTCTGAACAAACCAAACATTATCGGTGAAACAGGTCTGCAACCTGTATGGTCCATGGACGGCTCATGGCGTTTAGATGACTTGCAGGGAATGCCGCTTCTTGAACGGAAATTAGCGTTGAGCTTCGCCAATGCGAACGCGGGCGTTCTGCACTGGGATTGGACACACAGTGATACTTATGGCCTGATGCGGCGCGATGGTTCGCAAAAACAATGGATGGATGTCCTCAAGGGCATAGCTTCCTTTGCCCGCGATGCACAAGCATACACGACAGAAGCGCGGCTGCCCGACATTGCATTGGTGCTTCCGCAATCGCTACAACTCTCCATGTTTGGCGGCTGGGGGGTTGCGGCACAGCAAAACGCTGTACGTGCACTATATCATCACGCTCGGGCGACAGCGTTCGTGATTGGTGAGTATCAGTTGTCACGAATGACCGACGCTAAATTAATCATCGTTCCCGCGCCCTGGGTGTTTCATCAGGAGGCATGGGATCTGCTCATGAGCAAGGTAAAGTCCGGGGCGACGCTGCTTATTTCAGGGAGAATCGATGCCGACGAGCACTGGTTCCCGGTTCCTGAACGTACACGCGAATGGAATACTGAATATACCTCGGCGGCGTTGACCACCCGGGAAGCGGTAGTGAATTGGCCTGGGGGCACAGCGCGTTTGAGTTATTCAGGCGATAAGACAACCTATATCGAACGGGGTGTCCTTGGCAGCGGCCGGACATTCCTCGACATCCCGCATGGCAAGGGACGGATACTCTACTTTGCTCTACCGCTCGAGCTTGCAGATCAACTAAATGAAATCGGGCGCATTTACAAATATGCTATGGAACGTGCAGGAGTGAGTACTACCTACGAAACCTCTTGTGGAGATCCCGGCATTTTGATCTGCCCGACACAATTACCGGAAGCGACACTATATGTTCTGACTTCCGAAAGTACGAGCACCACCCCGGTTGAGTTTCGAGACAGGATGAGCGGCACACATTTCCACGTCAACCTCGCCCCTGGAAGAGCGGCGCTGATGCTTATAGGTAGGGATGGACGTATCCTCGCATCCTATAATGCCCGATAAATGGATTGTATCAGACCAGTGCTATCCAAAATAAATTAATACTTGTCAAAGAACCGGTGAAAACATGAAGTATTGGACATTGTGATGCCAGCATTGCATAGAAGGCCCCGGTATGCTGTCCAAAACATGGTAGAGAGAATCATTCAAGAATGAAAATATGATTAATGATCTGCCTTGAGAAATATCTCACCCCTTCAGGGTTTTTTTGATGTCCATTCTTTTAAGATTCAAGGGGCTACGCCCCTTGCGGACATATCCCACCCCGCCTGAATCCCGATAGAATCGGGATGATGGTACTTTAGTGTTGGGGTTGTTTTAAAGGCATATCCATACTGCGAAATTCAAAAATTACATTGCATTCAGACCCTGTCACTAAAGTGCTGTCGTCCCACATCGTATGTGGGACTCTCGAAGGGTCGGATACTCCGGCTTGGGATGAAATCCCAAGAAATGTTAAAAGAAAGTTACTTCTGCACCCTGTAGGGGTGCGATATCTATTTTGGGCAAGTCTGGTATCAGACATTCTTTAAAAAAAGAAGAAAATGCTGATTCGGTGAAGCAAAAATACATATAGGAGGAAAGGGCGATGCAAACTGAACCCACTCCGACTTACGACGATAATATTCACACCAGTCTTGTTATTCTTCAAGAGGTTTTTAATAATTATCATCCGCGCAATTTTGCAATACGTTTCTGGGATGGTACGACGTGGGATCCTGAGTACAGACAACAGGCACTCTTCGCACTAATTCTTCAGCACCCCGGTTCGCTGCGGAGAATGTTCCTCCATATAAATGAAGTGACCCTTGGCGAGGCATATGTCTATAATGACTTTGATATTGAAGGCGATATCGAAGCGGCATTGACAATGGCTGATTATCTTCTCGGCATGCAATTAAGTCTGGCAAAAAAAATTCATCTGGGCAGACTCCTCTACAAGCTCCCTGCAGAAGGAAAGCCTCGCATTGGCCGACAGGCTGCGGCATTAAGGGGTTCCCTTCATTCCAGAGAGCGCGACCGTCAAGCTGTTACGTACCATTACAACGTATCGAACGATTTTTTCGCGTTATGGCTGGATAAACGGATGGTCTATTCGTGCGCATATTTTATTTCACCCGAAGAAGATCTTGATATCGCACAAGAGCGGAAGCTCGATTATATATGCCGAAAGATGAGATTACATCGCGGCGAGAGACTTCTCGACATCGGCTGCGGTTGGGGCGGACTGATTATCCATGCTGCAAAAAAATATGGCGTCGAAGCTCTGGGCATTACTTTGAGCGAACCACAGGCCCGGCTGGCAAACGAGCTTATCCGCCGTGAGGGATTAGCACATCGATGCCGTGTAGAAGTCCGTGATTATCGCGATATCGGGGAACCGGACACTTACGATAAGATTGTGAGCGTGGGAATGTTTGAACATGTAGGCGAGTCGATGCTTCCGGAATATTTCGACAGAGCACGGCGTTTACTCAGACAGGGCGGTGTATTTCTCAACCACGGAATTGCATATGGACCGAATCAACCGGCAAAGAAGGCGGCATCGTTTTCCGATCGTTACATTTTTCCCGACGGCGAATTATTGCCGATCAACACCACATTGTGTATTGCCGAGAAATGCGGCTTCGAGGTACGAGATGTTGAAAGCATGCGGGAGCACTACATGCATACGCTTCGTCATTGGCGCCGGCGTCTGGAAGCGCATCATGAAGAGGCGGTGAAACTTACTGACGAACCGACCTATCGTATCTGGCGGCTAAACCATGCAGGCTCGGCTCATGGATTTAAGACAGGACAGCTTTCTATCTACCAGTCACTTCTGGTAAAATCCGGCAGGGATGAAAGCAATCTCCCATTGACTCGCGCCGATTGGTATAGTTAAAATAGGAACTCTCATTATAGAGGATCAACACCATGAAGTCAAATAACCCCTTAATTAGAAATCCCATCTTTCCATTCATATGGATCGGTATTTCAATATTACTTCTGATTGCCGATTATTTCGCAGGACCGTTCATCCAATTCCCTATCTCTTTTTTAATACCGGTTGCTTTAGCATCCTGGTATAACGGCCGGTGGTGGGGACTCACGTTTGCATTAATCATGCCTCTGGTCCGCTTCTATTTCAACATAGCACTCTGGACAATCCCATGGACCACGGTCGAAGCCGGTCTTAATGCCCTGATCAGAATCACGGTCCTTTCTGCATTTTCACTTGTTATTGACCGTACTGCAAATCAAACACGCAAGCTGTCAAAGGAAGTTAACATGCTGGAGGGATTGTTGCCCATCTGCTCTTTTTGCAAGAAGATACGTGACGAAAACAATGAGTGGCAGCCGATGGAAAAGTACATCTCAGCTCATAGCACGGTGGCTTTTTCCCACGGTCTCTGCCCCGATTGCCTGCAGGAGCATTATCGAGATCTAGCCAGGGAAAAGGGGTAGTATTTTTTAAAAATCTATTCTGGGAAACGAAAGACGCTTCAGGGTAGGACCACATTAGCACTTCTCATCGCTTTATTTTTAAACAATATAACGAATGCATAATGGATCCAAACAAACGGACCCTATGCCAGTACTATATACCTAAGACTTAATAATGTAATCGAAAACCCATGCATCTAATGGCATGTGGTTTTAAAATGCTCTTTACGACCTCTCCTATAAAATGTATCTGCATCCCCGTGATAACGAGTCAGATCACATACGCAGATTTTGTGATAGACGACATACCCGGTTATTATAATTATCTACAATATTCATACATCCAGATAGATGGGGGAGTCCTAATATGCTTACCGTACCATTCGATGTTAATGATGCGAAGCTCCGGCATTCTTTTCTCACAGAGATATTACCCGACTGTATAAACGACCTCGAGGAAAATGCACAACCCCTATGGGGAAAAATGTCAGCACAGCACATGGTGGAACATCTTATCTGGACTTTCGAATTATCAACAGGAAAATATTACGTTCCATACGACACTCCGGAGAACTACATTGCACGGGTGAAAGATTTCCTATATAACAACAGGGCGACACCGCATGATTTTAAAAATCCTTTGCTGGGCGAAGAACCACCTTCCCTTCTGTACGCGGATCTTGTAGAAGCGAAAACGGGATTCCTGGAAGAGTTGACCAGATACATCAATCATTTCCGAACACAGCCGGAGGCAATCCATACTCACCCGCTATTCGGTCCGGTCGGAGCAGAGGAGTGGCAGCGAATAAATTTCAAGCATTGCTATCACCACCTGCTCCAGTTTGGTCTTATAAACGAATCGGAGAAAGAATAATAAACGCATTTGATTTTTTTCCTAACTTCATCATGACAGATAAAATACGGCTGATTGCTTTAACAATTCTTTTGGTATCGGTTTCCGGTATGACATTTTCACAGGGATTGAGTCCTGTGATATCGACTCAACCGGGCACGATTGTGGATGTCGGCGAGGAAGTCTTTTTCAGTGCCGACAGCACAACATACCAGGGAGACGTAACGCTCCTGAGAAAAGCGCGGTATGAGTGGGACTTTGGCGATGGATACTCGTTCAGATTCGGATTCCCCTACTACTACACCGCATGTTCGGGGCTGGGATCTGTTCATTACTTCATGCAACCCGGGACATTCGCCGTGAAACTGATCGTTTCGGTGTACACCGATTTCGCCGGTGAAGGAAATCCGACAGGACCTCCAATCGCGAAAGATTCCGTTACGAAATTCATCACCGTGACGGGTGAAGCGCCGATGACGGGCTTCGAACTCCTCCATGCCCCGTTCCATGTGCGTCTGGCACAATATCTCTATGCAGTAATTCCTCCATCCTGCCAGGGAAATCAAACCACACTTCGTGTGACACTGGCGGGACCGGGAGAACAATCAACAATACTTTTTTCGAAATCCGTTTTAACCTCCGAGGAAATAATTCTGCTCGATCAGAAACAACTTGCCCAGGGCGACTATGTGGTGATTGCAGAACTCCTCGATGCGGACGGTCAGCGACTACCCGGAGGCTTATGGCGCGATAAATTTTCCAAACGATACCCGGGCATACCGCAGGTCGGCATCGACGAAAATAATGCTATTCGTGTGAACGGACAACTTTTCTTTCCGATTATGACCTACATGACCGACAACGATAATGTCCAGAAATATCTCGACTCGTCATCGATCAATTCACTGCATACCGAGGGTTGGTATCCTTCGCACAGCGTTTCGACGTGGACGGACTATCTCAATAAGGCTGCGGCTAAAGGACTGATGTGCATCGGTCCGACTCGCGGCGATTATGACTGGGGAGAAGTCGAACCACGCCGTCAGGAATTCAACCACGACATCAACAGGATGGCGGAATATATAAGGGCAAACCGCGATAGTCCGGCGCTGTTGATGTGGAGCTGGGAAGACGAACCGAATCTGGGAGGTTGGCCGCAAAAAGCCTATCAGCCCGTGTTAGCTGCATGGCAGTACGTCAGTCATCGTGAGGATCCCCAACATCCACATTACAATGAACTGGCCTGCTACGATTGGTTGAAGTATTATGGAACGGGTCTGCGACTGTACGATTATCTCCAGAGTGATAAATTTTTCGGAGGAAAGAAATGGACCGAGGATGTCATCGGCGGCGATATTTACCCGATCCAATACCGGCTGCATCCGACACTGAATTACACCGACATGGGTCCGTATTCTGCCTACCTCGACGCTCTGGATCGAATGCAGACGAACAATAAAAAACTTGTGCCCTGTATCCCGGCGCTGCAGGTGTGTGAAGAGACCGAGGGTGACAACACACCGCCGGTTACGGCAGAACAGGTGTACCTCGAAGCATGGATGAACGTCATCCACGGCGCTAAGGGAATCAACTGGTTCCCCTACTTTGTATACAGCTCGATACGATGGCCCGCCATGAAAAAATTCGCCGATCAGATGGAGATACTGGCTCCAGTTGTTCTTAGTCCCGAACCCTCGCGCACCGCTTCCGATGATGCAAATATTCCGCTTAAACGAGTCGACTTGATGATACGCGAGAGTGGAACCGATGTCTATATTTTCGCCGCCCGCATTACGGAACCCGATCCGATCACCGGTGCAAATTATACCGGCATCGAACCCGAGCTGATACAAGTCAACGTATCGGTAAGCAACCTCGTCGGTACCATGGAGGCGGATATCATCGATGAGAGCAGGACCATTCCCGTGGTGGACGGCCAATTTCAGGATATATTTGGGAAAAATGCCGTGCACATTTATCGCATCAATACCGTTCCAACCCAAATGAGCGGAAACAGCGGTAATATTCCATTCGAGTACACACTCGGCCAGAATTATCCTAATCCCTTTAATCCGTCGACAACCATACGATTCGGCCTTCCGGCTCCTTCTTTCGTGACGTTAAAAATTTTCGATGTCACGGGCAGAGAAGTGACGACCGTCGTATCGGAAGAACTCCAGACAGGCTATTTCTCGCGCCAGTGGAATGCGGAGGGTATTTCGAGCGGCATTTATTTCTATAGATTGTCCGCTTTATCGACGGCACCGGCCGGTAATCGCAGTATGGAATCCAGATCTTACACGAAAACGATGAGGCTGGTAGTCGTAAAATGATTTAAATGGAATGCATCATGAAACCAGACACTGTTAAAACGGATATGAGTCTAATGACTCTGTTAACGATAGCGTTATTTTTACCATTCACTCTAATAGCCGGCCCTATCATAGCCGACCATACATGTACAAAGATAAGCGAGATACCGCTACAATATATTTCCCAGGCTAAATCCGCTCTTCACATTGCATACGGACACACTTCTCATGGCAGTCAACTCATTGATGGAATGAGCAGCCTAGTAGCTTTCATGAACGGCTTAGGATATCCTCAAAATCTCTATGCCTTCAACAACGGGGGAACAAATGGCGCGTTGGATCTCAAAGACGGACCTTTCAGCGGAGCAAGCGATCTCGGAAACCCTAATCGCACAGCATGGGAAGCCTCAACAAGGACTTATTTAAATGCACATCCGGAGATCAATGTAATTATCTGGTCATGGTGTGGCCAGGTGGATGGAACGGAATCAGATATAAACCTCTATTTGAACCTTATGTCTGGGTTGGAACATGATTATCCTAATATAAAGTTTGTTTACATGACAGGTCATTTAAACGGGACGGGGACTTCGGGGAATGTCAATCTTCGCAATCAACAGATTAGAAATTACTGTACCGGCAATAATAAAATATTATTTGATTTTGCCGATATTGAGAGCTATGATCCTGACGGCCAGATTAATTACATGCAGCTTTCGGCCAATGATAATTGTGATTATGACAGTAACGGCGACCACAACCTTGACGCCAACTGGGCTACAATATGGCAGAATTCCCATACTGTAAACGTTGACTGGTATAACTGCTCTTCTGCTCACAGCCAGCCGCTCAATGCCAATAGGAAAGCATATGCAGCGTGGTGGTTATGGGCGCGGCTTGCAGGCTGGGATGGAAATTCCGGCTACACAGATACAGCGTCATCCTCGATGCAGAAATATGAATTTGTTTTAAGTGCGAATTATCCGAATCCGTTTAATCCGAATACCACCTTCAGATTTTCGATTCCACAACCAGGATTTGTTACGCTGAAGATATTCGATCCGTGTGGAACACTCATCACAACGCTGGTGTCAACACAATTCGATGCCGGGACGTATCACACAGTATGGGATGCATCGGGATTTGCGAGCGGCGTGTATTTCTATCGACTCGAATCGGGCAATCTTATGGAGACTAAAAAACTTGTACTCCTTCGATAATATACTGAAATAGTCCAGAGCATAGTTTAAAGTTGAAGGTTGGGAGGTTCGAAGGTTTATAGCCAATGGGATAGGTCGTTAATATTGATTTTTTAACTTTTCCATTGTTATTTTGCCACTTTCTTGCTTTTTATTGAGCTCCTTTATACACTGCCACTGCCTCCCGATACTCTTGACTCCTTAAATACCAAAAGGGGCTTTTTTCTTATTTTTAAAGTCCTTGACCCTAAATATCGTAATCTATCCCGAGAAAATGCCGATAATACATTAGAACGAGATATTCGCTGTATCGAGTTCTTGATACTACATTATCGATAGGTGATTATTAGTGATCACCAACGAGAAAAAGTCCAAGGCCTCAGCACGCATTATGTGATTTCCCGATAATAACCGGTGAATCCTTCTGCTCTGGATGGTTACGGAAGAACGGCCATAACACCGTCACCCGCAATCAATCGTGTTTTTATATTTGGTGGGATTTGAGGAAAAATTACGACGGAAAATAAATTTGTTTCGGATAAGCAAATTCAAAGCGCGGCTTTTGGTATTAGCTTTGTGCATCATAAATGCGGGATAGGAAAAATAACCTCTTGCCTAAGCGTAGCGGGCTGGTTGATGAAGAAAAAGGTGCTGGTAGTAGATTTGGTCAATTCACACGACTACCATCGGAAGGATTCTCCAAAGCTATACTAGAACCGAATGCGAAACACCTCCGCGTTATTCGTGTTGAAGGTGTTAGCTGGAGCGACTGGAGAAATCAAGACCGAGTCGTGAACGATCTCTCAAAAATGGTAATTGCATTATAATACTTTTGAAGAGTTGGAAGTTCGAAAATATAATATACATAGCTTGTTCTATTCAACCGTAGGTAGCTTGGAAAGATGTTCGCCATGAAAAATCCTGACCAAAGAAAATCGAACCGGGTACATATTTCTCCTGATTTTTGTCCACGTCTCTTGTGATATGATCTCAGTGTCTCGAACAGGACTCCTAATAGGAGGACTCGATATATGAAGAATGATAGGAAAACGAAGAACGAACTGATTGAAAAACGGGAATCTGTTCGTACAAAAGTGAAGAAGCTGGAAACGCTGCTGAAGAAACGTAAGCACAGTGAACAGGATATCACCGAGCGCAAGCAGGCGGAGGAAACTTTGAAAGCTCAGTATGCATTGCTAGATGCTTTGATTAATAGCGCAAGCGATATCTTTATTTTCTCATTGGACAAAAATTACTGCTATACCACATTTAATGAAAAGCATCGTAAGGAAATGAAACGAGTATGGAATGCTGACATTAAAATTGGAATGAATCTGCTTGAATGTATGCGGATACCTGAATTACGTATACTTGCAAAACAAAGCATGGATCGTGCGTTAAAGGGAGAAGCCTTTTCGGAAATGCAACATCAACCAGAGCCGGATATTTATTATGAGTTCAGTTGGAATCCGATACATCAAAATGAAGAAATTGTTGGAGTTACAGCTTTCATAAGAGACCTCACCGAGCACAAGCGGGCTGAGGAGGCTTTACGGGAAAGCGAAGAAAAACACAAGGCCTTAATCGAGATGACCGACACAGGGTATCTCATTCTAGATTCCCAAGGCAGAGTCATCGACGCCAATAAAGAATATATCCGGCTCACAGGCTACGATACGCTGGATGAGATCCTCGGCCGAAGCGTGGTTGAATGGACAGCCCCACATGACCTGGAGCGAAATGCCACCGAAGTGAAGAAGTGTGCCGAGCAGGGTTATGTCAGAAATCTTGAAATCGAATACATAAACCGTAGTGAACAAATTACTCCCATTGAGATCAACGCGACAGTAGTAGGCAGCGGAGAATCCATCAGGATCCTTTCGCTGTGCCGCGACATCACCGAGCGTAAGCAGGCGGAGGAAGCATTGAGTAAGGAACGGAATCTAGTGAGGGCACTCATGGATAACGTTCCTGATAACATCTACTTCAAGGATGCCGATAGCTGCTTTATTACAATTAGTAAGGCGCTGGCTGAAAAATTTAACCTCAGCGAACGTGCGCAATCCATGGGTAAGACAGACTTTGACTTTTTCACGGAGGAACACGCCCGGCCAGCGTTCGAGGCTGAGCAGACGATCATCCGAACAGGCCAACCCATTGTGGGTATCGAAGAAAAGGAGACGTGGCCCGACGGTCGAGAGACGTGGGTTTCAACAACCAAGATGCCTCTGCGCGACAAGGAGGGCAACATCATCGGTACATTCGGCATCTCGCGTGATATCACCGATCGCAAGCGGGCAGAGGAAGCCCTGCGGAAAAGTGAGGAACTCTACCACTCTCTTATTTCTGCATCTCCTGAAGCCATCATGATCATAAGAACGGATGGAAAGATTTCCTATGTATCGCCCAGGGGGCTGGAAATGTATGGGTACGAAGATGGATCTGAAGTCATCGAGCACTTACCGATTGAGTGGATATTTCCCGAAGACCATCAGAAAGCAATGGTTAATATTGCGGGTGCATTTGATGGAAATTTTGTACCGAACGATCAATATCGAATGCGTAGAAAAGACGGTTCAGAATTTATTGGAGAAATCAATTCAGCTCTCTTGTTCGATACAGAAAAGAAGCCAACCGGATTGATGGTAGTTATTCAAGACATCACCGAGCGCAAACAAACGGAGGAAACACGGGAGCAGGAACGTGTACTTCTTAAAACGCTGATTGATCATTTACCGAACTCCGTTTTTGTGAAGAATAAGGAATACAAGAAAACGGTCGTCAATACGGCCCATCTGAAACGTGTTGGGGTCACGCTCGGCCGTAAAGAGCCGCTGACCGAGGCCGATCTTCTCGGAAAGACTGATTTTGAGGTTTATCCAAAGGAGCTTGCAGAAGAATATTTTGCCGAGGATCAAAGGATTATCAGAGATGGGGAAACAATATTAGGAAGGCAACAGTGTTCGGTTGACTCAAATGGCCAACAGCGGTGGGAACTTATTTCCAAAATATCACTGCGGGACAAGGAAGGGTCACTCCTCGGTATGGTCGGAATCGCTCTAGACATAACCGAGCGCATACAAGCAGAGGAAAAGCTGAAAGAGAGCGAAACCCGCTATCGCCTCATTTCCAATGTGGTTTCCGATTATGTATTTTCAACAAATGTAGGAACAGACGGCAGGCTTATCCCGGAATGGGTCGCCGGAGCGTTTGAAGCGATGACCGGATACACATTCGAAGAATATGCATCCATTGGCGGTTGGCGCGCAACTGTTCATCCGGATGACTACGCTATCGATGATCGTGACATGGAAAAACTGCGCTCGAACCAACAGGTTGTGACAGAACTGCGCACGATTATGAAAAGCGGCAAGGTAGTCTGGGTGCGGGTGTATGCTCATCCTGTATGGGACGAAAAAAGGAATACATTGGCCGGGATTTACGGCGCTGTGCAAAATATCTCCGAACAAAAACGCGTGGAAACCGAATTGCGCACGAGAGAAACGCAGTTGGCGACCGCTTCAAAGATTGCCCGTATGGGCTACTGGGAATACGATGTCGATAAAGATCTTTTTATATTTAACGACCACTTTTATAATATCTTCCGCACAACAGCAGAACAAGTCGGTGGATATGCAATGTCATCCGCTCAATATGCCCAGCGATTCGTTCATCCTGATGATCTATCCGTGGTTGGTACCGAGATTCAGAAAGCACTGGAAACAACAGATCCCAATTTCTCGCGGGATCTAGAGCATCGAATTATTTATGCAGATGGAAGTATCGGCCATATATCCGTCCGTATCTTTGTCATCAAAGACAATAAGGGCCGCACGATAAGGACTTATGGCGTAAACCAAGATATCACGGCACGAAAGCAGGCAGAGGAGGCATTGCGTGTGAGTGAGGAACGCTTCCGATCTCTGTACGAGAACAGTACCGTCGGTATCTATAGAACAACACCGGATGGTAAAATTCTACTGGCAAATCCTGCTCTGATCAATATGCTTGGTTATTCATCGTTAGAAGAATTTGCAGCCAAAGATATCCAGAGAGAAGGACTTGATCATTCATATGATCGTTCTCGATTCATCAAGAGTGTAGAAAGCAGGGGTGAGGTGAAAGGCCTGGAGTCCTGTTGGGTTAAGCGGGATGGGACAAGGGTTTTTATTCGAGAGAATTCACACGCAATTCGAGATTCTCAAGGAAAGACACTGTACTATGACGGAATCATCGAAGATATCACGGAACAAAAGCATACCGAAGAATCTTTGATGCGATTAAATCAGGCGGTTGCAGCATCGGGTGAAGTAATTTTCATGACCGACCGTAGCGGAATTATAACATTTGCGAATGCGGCATTCGCTCAACTCTACGGTTACGAACCGAATGAAGTAATCGGTAAGGTGACTCCGCGCATCCTGAAATCAGGTGTACAACAACGTGAAAAGTACACAGCTTTCTGGCATACCCTTCTGAGCAGACAGATCGTGAAGGAAGAATGGATTAATCGGACGAAAGACGATCGTCTCCTTAATATCGAGATTACCGCTAACCCAATTCTAGATTCTCAGGGAAAAATCGTCGGATTTCTGTGTATTCAGCGCGATGTCACGGAGCAGCGAAATCTCGAAAAAGAAATACATCAGGCGCAAAAATTAGAAAGCCTTGGAACTCTTGCCAGCGGTATTGCACACGACTTCAACAACATCCTCGGTATTATCATGGGACATTCATCGATAATATCGATCTCTCATAGTGATCCTCAAAGGCTGAAAGCGAGTCTTGCTGCGATTGACAAGGCGTCGGAGCGCGGTGCATCATTGGTCCGGCAGATGCTCACATTTGCCCGCAAGAGCGATGTGGAATTCACTCCGATTCAAATAAATGATTCCGTCAAAGAAATCGAAAAACTCTTCCACGAGACGTTCCCAAAGACGATGACTTTCGTGTGCCGCTTATCTGAAAGTCTCCCTCTCATTACTGCCGATTCAACACAGCTTCATCAGGTATTACTCAATCTCTGTGTCAACGCCCGCGATGCGATGTCGGGGGCCGGAACACTCACAATTTCAACCGGAATTATTACCGGTGAATCTTTACGTTCCCGCTTTATCGACGCAACGTTCGAACAATATGTTTCCATCAAGGTGGATGACACGGGTGTCGGTATGGATGAGGCAACTATTCAGCGTATCTTCGATCCCTTCTTCACAACAAAGGAAGTCGGAAAAGGTACAGGGCTGGGCCTGGCGGTTGTCTTCGGTATTGTAGAAAGTCATGAAGGATTCATCGATGTCCAGAGCAAGGTCGGACAAGGCACAACATTCTCTCTTTACTTTCCTGTAAAAGAATTACAATCGGCGATGAGCATCGATCGTGAAAAAGAGGTAAAGAAGAATGTTACCGGCGGTACAGAAACCATCCTGGTTGTCGAAGATGAGGAATTATTGAGAGAGTTGATTCATATCAGCCTTGAAGGAAACGGCTATACTGTCCTGACGGCTTCAGACGGTGACGAAGCAATCGAATTATACAAGCAGAACCAACAGAAAATCGCACTGGTACTCTCTGATCTTGGATTACCTATTTTGAGCGGGCGAGAAATTCTTAAAAAGTTGAAGGCACATAACCCGGCAATCAAATTCATCATGGCTACAGGTTACACCGATCCGGGTGAAAGATCGGAAATATTCAGAGATGGGGCAAAAGAAATTGTACAAAAGCCGTACAATATGAATGATCTTCTGAATAAAATACGCGATGTATTAGATGCATAAAATACGATGTGCTTTTAACCCGGGATCTTGTGCCTGATATATTACAGAAATATCATCAGCCATTCTAATTACTGCGACCCGGTTCCTCCACTTTCTTGCTTTTTTAGAAGCCTTTTCGTATCATACCTTTGCCTGCCTGAAACTCCCGACGTATCTGATGCCGGAAAAGCTTTTTCTGAAAATGCCGAGAAGAATATAAGGAAAAGAAATGTCCATTAAAAAGATTTTGAAATTTGGCGGTTCATCGGTTGCTACTCCCGAGCGAATACGCGATGTTGCATCAATTATTCTCAGTAATGCAAAGAAAGAACGCGTTGCTATAGTTGTGTCTGCATTCGGTGGAGTGACAGATCAATTACTGGAATGCGCCCGCCTGGCAGAAGCAGGCGACAGGAAATTTCATTCGATCTACCAAAAGCTGGCTGAACGGCATTCAAAAACACTGAGCGTTCTTCATAACGCTCTTCCGCCAAAACGTATCGCATTAGAACTCCAGGTCATGCTCGCGGAACTACGCGATGTGCTTCAGGGGATTTATATGCTTCATCATTGTTCTCCGCGTACGCTTGATTTGACGGCTAGTTTCGGAGAACGCCTGTCGGCGCTAATAATTACCTCCTTTATACAGCGATCACGACCTGCGCGAAATATCGATGCACGCGAGTTTGTGAAAACCGACGATCAATTCACACGAGCAGGTATTCTGTTCGATAAAACCAACCGGGCGATCAGAACATATTTCCAACACCTATTCGCCGGTTCCGGGAAACGGTTGATTCCCGTCATTACCGGATTCATCGGTTCGACCGAAGACGGCCTCACGACCACGATCGGCAGAAACGGATCCGATTATTCGGCAGTAATTATCGGGGCGGCACTTGACGTGTCTTTGATAGAAATCTGGACCGATGTCGATGGTATCCTTAGTGCCGATCCGCGTGTAGTTTCCAACGCGTCTGTTCTGCCGTCGCTATCGTATGAAGAAGCGATGGAACTATCCTACTTTGGGGCAAGAGTGCTTCATTCATCATCGATCGCCCCCGCTGTGGCAAAACGTATTCCAATCATTATAAAGAATTCGTTAAATCCATCCGCTGCCGGAACCCTCATTTCTCGCCGCGTGGATCGATCGGAAAAAGTTGCAAAGGGAATTACAGCTATCGACGAATGCACTCTCGTCACATTGCGCGGAATGAGCATGGTCGGTGTTCCTGGAGTTGCAGAACGGTTATTTCGTGCACTTGCATCACACGGTGTAAATACCATTTTGATATCACAAGCGTCGTCGGAACACACAATATGTTTCGCCATTAACAGTAAAGACGTCACAACAGCGAAGAAAGCCGTTGCAAAAGAGTTTCACTATGAGCTGAAATCCAGACTGACTTCACTCGATGATAAACCCGGCCAGACGATCGTCGCTATTGTGGGAGACGGAATGAAGGGCACTCCCGGCGTTTCCGGAAAAGTATTCCAGGCGCTGGGACGTAACAACATCAATATTTCCGCAATTGCACAAGGAGCGTCGGAACGAAACATTTCTTTCGTTATCGATGAACAGCAGAAATACCGTGCATTGAACGTTATTCACGAAGCTTTCTTTGAACCGACGAAAAAGCTTGGAGTGATTCTGATCGGTCCGGGAAATATCGGCGGCACTCTTCTGAAACAGATCCAGCAACAGCAATCATATCTTCATTCGCAGGGATTTGATGTCCATGTATGCGGAATTGTCGATATCGACCGATTCGTTCTCTCTTCGACAGGAATCGATCTGAAGAAATGGAAGGAGGCCTTCAACAACTCGCCCTATCGGACCGAGCGTTCGGAATTACTGCGGCAGCTTGCATCACTCCAGCTGACAAATGCCGTTGTTGTTGATTGCACGGCAAGTTCCGAGATTGTCGACATGTATGAGGATTTTGTCCGGCTGAACATGCACATTATAACGCCGAACAAGCGGGCGAATGTACTTCCGTGGCGGCGATATAAACAGCTGACCGAATTAATGAAGAACCGTCAGAAATATTTCCTGTATGAAACAAACGTCGGGGCAGGTTTGCCAATCATATCCACACTAAAGGATTTGATCGCGAGCGGCGATGAAATCGTAAAAATTGAAGGAATGTTTTCCGGAACGCTGAGTCACCTCTTCAATCATTACGACGGCGTGCGCCCGTTCAGTGCATTCGTTCGGGAAGCTCTTGAACTTGGCTACACCGAGCCGGACCCGCGCGAGGATTTGTCGGGAGGCGATGTCGCCCGGAAGCTGTTGATTCTCGCCCGTCAAATCGGATTGAAAATGGATATGAAGCACGTTAAGGTCGAAAATCTGGTTCCTCAATCGTTACGGGGAGGATCTTTGCCGAAAGATTTCTTCCAACGATATGCCAGACATGATGACGCGATGAAACGCCTTTTCGAGACAGCACACAACCATGGTTCGGTGCTGCGGTATGTCGGTGTGCTGCAAGGACGGACAGCATTCGCAGGCATCAGGGAAATTCCGGCCAATCATCTTTTTGCTACGACAAAAGGGAGCGATAACATCATTGCGTTCACCACCCACCGCTACTCGCAAACACCACTGGTTGTCCAGGGTCCAGGCGCCGGTGCAGACGTAACAGCGATGGGGGTCTTTTCCGATCTTCTGAAATTATTGCATTATTTACCCCAGTAAAAGGAGTATATTCATTGAGCAGGAAATATGTCATCGTCGTACCTGATGGAGCCGCCGATAAACCGCTGCCGGTGTTCGATGGAAAAACGGTGCTTGAAGCCGCAGAGAAACCGAACATGGATGCAATTGCCATTAATGGCAGACAGGGTTTGTGCCACACAGTCCCCCCTTCTCTTCAGGCTGGCAGCGATGTGGCAATGATGGCGGTGCTCGGCTACGATCCGGTGAAATATTACAGCGGCAGAGCACCAATAGAGGCTGTCGCACAGGGTATTGACGTCACAGAAGACGACTGGATATTTCGCTGCAATCTGGTAACGATTATCGATGAGAAGATGGCCGACCACAGTGCGGGGCATATCTCAAGCGAAGATGGTAAGATATTAATAGAGGAGCTCAATAAAGCATTCGGCAGTAAACAGGTAAGATTCTACCCGGGAGTCGGATACCGGCACCTGATGATAGTAAAAGGATATGATTATACGAAACTCCATACGCAACCGCCGCATGATATGATCGGCAAGAAAATAATCAGCATACTGCCGCGGGGGAAAAATTCAGAGTTTCCTATCACTCTCATAATAAAGAGTCGAGAACTTTTCAAGAATCATGAAATTAACCGAACACGCAGAGATCTCGGAAAGAATGAAGTAAGCTCGATCTGGCTCTGGGGCCAGGGCAAAAAATCCAGAATGGAACCATTCGAAAAGAAATATGGATTGAAGGGAGCGGCTATAACAGCGGTCGACCTCGTTAAAGGATTGGCGAAGCTGATAGGCTTTGAATGGATAAAGGTAGAAGGTGCGACAGGATATATAGACACCAATTATAGGGCCAAGGGGCTTGCGGCGATAGAGGCGATCGGGAAATACGATATCGTCCTCGTGCACGTGGAAGCACCGGATGAAGCGGGGCATGCCGGCGATGCAGCCATAAAGAAAAAAGCTGTGGAAGAAATCGACAAGCATATCATCGGACCGGTAATGGAGGAGCTCAAGAATTACAAAAGCTGGCGAATACTTGTGATGCCGGACCATCCGACCTCGGTACTATCCCGGGGGCACTCCGGTGAACCGGTACCATTTGCCATGGCCGGAGAAGGAATCACGGGTAATGAACATCTCCCCTTCGGTGAGACAAATGCCGCACGGACGGGCATTATCTTTAACAACGGCTATGAGCTGATGGAGTTCTTCCTAAAAAAATAAGAGATAAACTACTCCTTCAGGATTGCCGCCAGTTCATCGAGTGATGGATTGATCTGACGCGGTGGATTTGAATAGCGATGATTCGGTTCACGATCATGATATTTCGCAATCGCATCTGGATCTTTCAGAATATGGCCTGTCAGGAGTCCGACAACGGTCTCTGATTTTTTAATCACACCGTTTGCGACCAGTTTCTGTACGCCGGCAATGGTTGCGCATGAAGCCGGCTCGGCTCCAATACCCGAGGAATCGACGATTCCTTTGGCATCGAGAATTTCCTCGTCGGTCACCTGCTCGGAAATTCCGTCGGTCCAGCGGAGTGTCCGAACGGCTTTCTCGTAATTCACCGGATTCCCGATCTTAATTGCCGTCGCAATAGTAGAAGCTTTTACAGTTTGCAGCGATTCGAAATTGCGTTTGAACGCACTATAGAATGGATTTGCACCTGCAGCCTGTATCACCGCAAAGCGCGGCATACGATCGATAAGTCCGAGCTCCTTTGCTTCATAAAACGCTTTCCCGAATGCACTTGTATTTCCAAGATTCCCGCCGGGAAGGACGATCCAATCCGGAACCTCCCAGTGGAGTTGTTGAAGTGTTTCCCACATAATTGTTTTTTGGCCCTCAAGGCGAAACGGATTGATTGAATTCAGGGGGTAGGCTTTAAGTGATGCTTCCGCTTCCTGAATCAACCGCATACAATCATCGAAATCGCCGCGCACCATGAGAGTCTTTGCTCCATAGGCAAGTGCCTGAGCGACTTTACCGATGGCGACATCCCCATGTGGGATAAGCACGATTCCTACCAAACCGCCTTCAGAAGCATATGAAGCGAGCGATGCAGAAGTATTTCCAGTCGATGCACATACGACGGCGGGTCTTTCGAGGCTTTTTGCCTTTGTCACAGCAACTGTCATTCCCCGGTCTTTGAACGAGCCGGTTGGATTTTCTCCCTCGTGTTTCAGAAATAATTTTTCGAGGCCGGTCCATTTGCTAATCTTTTTATTTCTATAGAGCCGTGTATTTCCCTCGGATTTCGTGACTATCGCTTCATCGGCGACTTCGGGCATTACAAGCTCGCGAAACCGCCATACTCCACTCGATAACGGGGCATCAACCAAGCCCAAACGATCGTCGAACATATCACGAGAGACCATCGATTTCATCATTCCCAGATCGTGTACTGCATCCAGAAGATGGCCGCAGCTACAGCTGAAACGGATTTCGTCAATGTCGTAAATTGCATTACACTGAACGCATTGAAGCCAGGAGATATTCATTCTTTTCGACATAGTAAAATGGAATTGTTGAATCAATGATAATCTATCTATTTAAAATAAGAAAAAAAGGAGGATAGTCAATAAAAAAATCAATTGCCAACATGACTTTGCGTCCTCTGCGCTAAAATGCACTAGAGAAGTCCTTTGTGTTCTCTGTGTTTATATTTTATCCTTGATAAAAAGAAAACCACAGAGGACACGGAGGAGAAGACAAGGACACAGAGTCTAAAATGTCCCAAATTTCAATATAATCGTACCGGTTGCATTGCTCAGTTCTTTATTTGTTAATCCGCAGGTATTAACACCGCTTACAAAACGATAACTTGCTCCAAGACCGATCCTGAAAAAGCTTGTTATATTCATTTCAACGCTTACGGCAGGCTCGAGCACAAAGACGGCATCCCAGTTATGATCGTTCCAGTCATAAAGACTGTCACGGTACTCTACTCCGCCACCAGCAATCATAAGTTCGATTGTATAATGTATCAACTTGTCGGAATTACCTATAACTTCCAAGAACAAACCGCCATATCCAAAGCCAAGGTATGCCGGCTGGCCATTGATTGTGATATCTTTAACACGCACATCATTCGCAAGTCCATACCCCCCACCACCCAGAACATACGTATGATTAATGATCCATCCACCGCGTCCGCCGACGAACACGCCGGTCGTTCCCAACATTGGACCTATTTTGACCTCCGGCCCGCCAAAACCTCCGCTGTGGAATTCCTCTCCTATCAGAGTTTCTTCCTGTGCCAGAACCGGGATGGTGAGTAAAACGATTGCAAGCATAAAAATGAAAGATTTCATAGACCTCCTTGTGATATTGTGGTTTAAAAAAAAGTATGGTTATTCTAAATGCAGGCTATGTTAATGATACGAATTTTTGAAAATAAAAGTTACAATTTTTTTATTGTGTTGTAAATTAATAAAAATGTATTATCTTGAAAGTAACACAACAAAAACCTCGGAGGTCATTTTATTCATGAGCATAAGCAGACTTGCCCAATCCATTGTTGAGTCGCCGACCCTTCGGCTCAACCAGGAGGCGCGGATACTCAAAGAGAAAGGTGAAGCTGTCGTTCATCTTGGGGCCGGAGAGCCGAAAAACAAAGCCCCGATGCACGCAATATCGAGTGCCATCGAGAAATTGAATACTGGCGAGGTGAAGTACGCCCCTTCGGACGGCTTACCTTCCTTAAAAAAGGCCATTATTCAGTACACCGAAAGGAACTACGGAAGAACGGTCGAGCCGTCAAATATAATTGTCTCCGATGGTGCCAAACAATCCGTATTCAATTTGCTCTATGCTCTTATCGATCCGGGACAGGAGGTCATTATTTTGGCCCCTTACTGGGTGAGCTATCCGGAAATGGTAAAAATGGTCAACGGTGTCCCAGTGATCGTTACACCGGCAGACGGAAGCTTCTGCCCAAAATTGTCGGATATTGAGAAGGCTGTTACTCCAGCGACTCGTTTAATTATCGTGAACAGTCCTAACAATCCATCTGGAGCTGTCTTTCCTGATGAATTTATCGGACAGATTGTTGAATACTGTGAACGAAAAAATATCTATCTCGTCATGGATGACATTTATCATAAACTTGTTTTTGACGGGAAGAAGATCGCACCTGTATACAACTTTACGAAAAAGGATGTCGAATCAACAAATGTCATTGTCGTTAATGGAATTTCCAAGACATATGGAATGACAGGATTCCGGGTAGGCTGGGTCGTCTCCAACCGCAGGCTTGTCAAGGTTATGGCGAATATACAGGGACAAATCACAACATGCAATTCTCCGATATGTCAAGCTGCCGCCGAAGCGGCATTAAACGGCGACCAGAGCTGCGTCGATAATCTCATATCTACGCTCGAGAAAAACCGTGATATTGTTATGAAGGGATTACTATCGATTCCCGGAATTAAAATGGTGAAACCGGAAGGAACCTTCTACTGTTTGCCCGATTTCAGCGCTTACAATAAGGATTCGATGGCAATGGGAGAATTTTTATTGAAAAAAGCCCTTGTGGTTACCGTGCCCGGGAAAGATTTCGGAGCGGAAGGCCACCTGAGAATTAGTTATGCCGGAGCAGCCGGTGAAGTTGCCGAAGGAATGTCCCGAATCAAGTGGGCATTAGACCCGAATTCACCACGGGAGATCAAAATAGGTAATCGCACGGTAGTTCGCGATTGGTAGATTCTCTCCGATCCTGAAAAAACGATACACCAATATTATTTTTTCATTATTTAATAATGACAATTCCATCATACATAAGAAATGAAAAAGCAATAGCCTGGATAAAAGAAATTGCTGCACTTGTAAAACCGGACGAAGTATACTGGTGCGACGGCTCGCAGGCCGAATATGATGATTTGTGTCAACGGCTCGTAAATGCGGGGACGTTTTTAAAATTAAATGAACAGAAAAGGCCCAATAGTTTCCTAGCCCGGTCGGATATCAATGATGTGGCACGCGTGGAAGATCGCACATTTATTTGCAGTGTGAAGAAAAGCGACGCCGGCCCTACAAATAACTGGGTTGATCCACGTGAGATGAAGGCGACGCTTAAAAAGCTATTTGACGGTTGTATGCGGGGACGTACGCTCTATGTCATTCCATTCAGCATGGGACCGCTTGGATCACATATTGCTCATATAGGCATTGAGCTGACGGACTCTCCTTATGTTGTGGTCAATATGCGCATTATGACTCGCATGGGCAAAGCCGTATGGGATGTACTGAGCGATCATGGTGAATTTGTTCCATGTATTCATTCGGTAGGAATGCCACTGGAACCGGGCCAAAAGGATGTTCCATGGCCGTGCAACAAAGAAAAATATATTGTTCATTACCCGGAGGAACATGCCATTTGGTCGTTTGGAAGCGGTTACGGCGGCAATGCCTTGCTTGGCAAAAAATGTTTTGCTCTTCGTATCGCCTCCACTATGGCTCGCGATCAAGGCTGGATGGCCGAGCATATGCTCATTGTCGGACTTGAATCTCCGCAGGGTCAGAAGACATATGTGGCAGCCGCATTTCCAAGTTCCTGCGGGAAGACAAACCTTGCTATGCTTATTCCACCCGATACCTTTAAGGGATGGAAAGTCACAACTGTCGGCGATGATATTGCATGGATTAAACCGGGAAGCGATGGCTGGCTCTACGCTATTAATCCTGAATACGGCTACTTTGGCGTAGCACCGGGTACTTCCGAAAAGTCCAATCCAAACGCTATGGCGACTATTAAAAAGAATACAATCTTTACTAACGTTGCACTCACTCCCGATGGCGATATCTGGTGGGAGGGTATGACAAAGACGCCGCCGCCCGAGTTAATCGACTGGACCGGACAACCATGGACACCGGATTGCGGACGTAAAGCGGCGCATCCAAATGCACGCTTCACAACTCCGGCAAGCCAATGTCCTTCTCTCGATCCCGACTGGGAAAACCCTAACGGCGTACAAATTAAGGCATTTATCTTCGGTGGGCGCCGAAGCGATACAATACCGTTGGTCGTTCAATCGACTAATTGGGCACACGGCGTATATCTTGCTGCAACCATGGGTTCCGAAACGACAACAGCAGCAGCGGGCAAAGTGGGACAGGTACGCCGCGATCCATTTGCGATGCTGCCGTTCTGTGGTTATCACATGGCTGATTACATTAACTACTGGTTGACGATGGGAAAGCGTATCGCTTATCCACCGCAAATCTTTGGAGTCAACTGGTTTCATGTCGATGAAAACGGCAATTTTATATGGCCGGGCTATATAGAAAATATGCGTGTTATGAAATGGATTGTCGATCGTATGAATGGATGTGCAAGTGATTCGGAAAGTCCGCTCGGCTGGATGCCCCGGTATGAAGACATTGATTGGAAGGGACTGGAATTTTCAAAAGATCAATTTAACGATTTGATGAATGTAGATAAAGAATTGTGGAGAAAAGAAATCCAGCTCCATGATGAACTCTTCAAGAGCCTTTACGATAAACTGCCGGAAGAACTAAGTTCGATTCGTGAGATGCTTATTTCTAATTTACGATGTGAATAAATAATTCATACATGAGAGGATTGTAACTCAAGGGGCGATGCAGGGTTTTCTGCATCGCCTTTTTTTATTGTGATATAAATTACTCATCGAAGTGATTCGCAGCGATAATCTTAAACACCGGGTTTCAGTATCAATCCTTTGTTGCGATGCCCGTTCATTTTAACTACGATCGGCTTATCAAACCGCAGATGCCGGGTGAACTCTTTCTCTTCACAGATCGGCTGACTCAACAGCCAATCCCAGTCGATGAACCCCTGCCCCACCCGCGGATGAACCGTAAAATATCCGACCATGAATGACGTGATGTTCTGGAAAAAGTGCGAACCCTGCGACGGCGTTACATCCATGTCTTTGAATCCCGATTCAACTATAGCTTTTGCGCCCGAAACATTATCGTACTTAATCGGAATACCAAGCCATGGATCGAGCGTTCCCCACCGGCCGACGCCGATGATTAAATAAGGCCGATTCTCCCAGATGAGCTTTTCATTAAATCGACTTACCTCAACGGCAACCTCACGGCTACGGCCCCGGTCGAATTTATGGTAATCCACGACTATAATATCATACAGATCATTGATGACGCCGTTGCCCAACACATGACTGCTCTGGCAGATAATTTTTTCCTGCTCGACGTCTTCAACGTTGAGTTCTTCGAGCTCGCGGTTTATGACAAGGGGTCGTACCTGTAGCAATCCGAATTCTCTCCCCAGACGCGGAACCGACGTCATATTGACAGCAAATTCCAGCTCTACCGGCGCACCCATTCCCCAGCTACCGAGATTCAGGAGAAGTTCAATTATGTTCGGCAGTGGAAAGATACGCTGTCGCAGGATCGGCGCAAACGTGACAATCCGCCGGCCCGGACGCGATAATCCATCGTAGACGGCGTCGTTCTCTGATGAGTATGTAGAGCCGACATACGTCAATGTTCCATCCTGTTCGGAAACGGAGAGATTATATTGTTTTAAAAGCATATCGTGAGTCTCACTGACATCGAGGGGTTTTCCGTTCAACTCAAGTGCATAGAACTGGCTCTGGCTATAGTGTAGCGCCTCTTCCGCTGAAAAGAGTTGAAATAGGTGAGTGGGATACTTCGGACAGAACCGGACGGTTATTCCTCCCTCAACAATGGTCTTTCCCAATCCCAATGCGACAGAGGCGATACCATCGATCGGTGTTTGCGGCGCTATCGGATAAAAATTATATGAACGTGCAACACCCGCAAAATCGGGATAAAAGCGGTTCTCATGCGGGTTCCCGACCATCTTTTGAACAATGACCGCCATTTTTTCTTCTTCAAGGCGGTATGAAGTGACTTTCATATAATCTTTTGCGCTCCGATAGAAAGTCGATGCATAGACCCGCTTGATAGTAGAAATAAGATCGTTCAACCGGTCCTGAGAATTCTCCAGATTATTCGGAATCATATACGTTGCATAAACGCCGGCAAACGGATGGTACTGTGAATCTTCGAGCAGACTCGATGAACGGACTGCAAGTGGTACGCGGATAAGATCTATGAACGCCGAGAGCGCATGGAGAACATCGGGCGGAAACCAGGGCGCCTCCACAAATCGTCTTGTGATTTCTTCATCGTTCGTGGCGCTGAGGGCAAACTCCCGCAGATTATTTTCCTCGATGAACTGATCGAAAATATCCGTAGCAAGGACAACCGCCGGCGGGATCATAATTTTTATACCGGGGAATCGGTTGCGAATATCAAAGCTGTGGAGAAGCCGGTTAAAAAAGCCCAGCCCGCGTGCTTTTCCGCCCAGCGATCCGCTGCCTATGCGGGCGAAGCTCGTGTAAGGGTCGAACGTTTCTTTCGTGAAATCGGTGATCTGGCCGCGCTGACGTATATGGCGATAACGACGCAGCCATGATACAAGGTCCTCACGCATGGCCGTAATCGATGGATACTCCGAGGCTTTCTGCGGCCGCAGCCGGTGGGCAAGCCAGAATTCTGTCCGTGCCTTCAGCCAGTTGGAAAAATGATTCCGTTCAGCGTGGTAGTAGATGCTTTCATCGGGGACAATCCTCAGCTGCGCTTCGAGCGATCGCAGATCCGTCGCCCGGCCGACTTCTTTTCCATCCGGCATTCGGAAAATGAAATCGCCAAAACCGAAATTCTGTATCATAAACCTGCGGAGCTCATTAAGAAGCGTCGGCGAATCTTTCAGGATGAACGATGCACCCATCGTTTTCGCAATCGATTCCTTCGACGGGTCGTTCGACTGGAGCAAAATCGGTATATCGGAGAGCCGCGCCTTCACATTCTTCGCAAATTCTATCCCGGCGGTCGGATCATGAACACCGTTGCGCATGAAGTCGATATCCGATATGACACCAAGTATATTTTCCTCGTATTTTTCGAAATATGACCATGCTTCCTCGTAGGTCGTACAGAGAAGAATTTTAGGCCTTGCCCGCATGCGGAGATATTTATGCGAGAGATTTACACCCTCCGAAATCAACCGCTGCGACTGCGTCACGATCTCAGTATAAATAATCGGAAGATATGAAGAGTAAAATTTTACATTATCTTCGATGATGATTATTGATTGAACACCGATGAGACGGGTATCTTCCTCGACGTTCAAACGGTCTTCAACATATTTAATAATTCCGATAAGGATTCGATAATCACCCTGCCAGATAAAAATACGCTCGAAGACCGAAATATCGTGCGAGGCAATGAGTTCGGCCTCTTCTCGATTATCGTACGCAAGCAGGACAATCGGAATGTTCAGACCCGATTCACGAACCATTTTTGCGAACCTAACAGGATGGACATCTTCGATGTGCAGTGTTGCAATAATCAAATCGAAGCGGTTTCCCTGACTTGCCAATTCAATTGCTTCGCGCCCGGTGCCAACATGGGTAAATTCCGGGGTATGGCTCAGATCAAGCCCTTGATATTCTTTTCGAATGAGCTCATAGAGTCTTCCGTCTTCTTCGAAAATATATGAGTCATATAGACTGGATACAAGGAGGATATCCCTGATCCGGTAGCGCATAAGGCTCTGGAATCCCTGATAACTAGCGCTATCGGTGACATCCAGATTCTTACCGCCAAATGGCGGATGAGATTTAGTCAGCTGATCGGCCATAATTGTCACACAAGTCCCTGGTCCATCATCGCGTTTGCAACTTTAAGAAAACCGCCGATGTTTGCACCATTGACATAATTCCCCGGTGTGCCGAAGCGTTCTGCAGTTTCAACGCATGTCTGATGAATATTTTTCATGATTTCTTGGAGACGTCGGTCAACTTCCTCTTTCGGCCAGGGCAGCCGCATGCTATTCTGTGACATTTCGAGTCCCGAGGTTGCCACACCGCCTGCATTCGAAGCTTTTCCGGGTGAAAAAAGGATGCCGGCCTGCTGGAATATCTTTACTCCACGCAATGTGGTCGGCATGTTAGCACCTTCACAAACGCAGATGCATCCATTATTCACCAGCTCTTGTGCATCGTTCTCATCGAGTTCATTCTGTATTGCACACGGCATAGCGACATCAACTTTAATTCCCCACGGATTCTTGCCGGGGAAGAAATCGACCTTGAACTTTTTTGCATAATCCTGAACCTGATCCTTCGCGCTTGCACGCATTTCGAGCATGTAGTCGATCTTTTCTCCCTTCACCCCGTCTTTATCATAGATGAATCCATCCGGACCGGAGAGTGTGACGACTTTGCCGCCAAGCTGGTTAATTTTTTGAACAGCACCCCAGGCCACATTGCCGAATCCCGACACTGCCACAACCCGTCCTTCTATTGTCTGGCCTCGGGTTTTCAACATCTCCTCTGCGAAATAGACTGCTCCATAGCCGGTCGCTTCGGGTCGTATAAGCGACCCACCCCAGTTCAACCCTTTTCCTGTTAGCACACCTGAAAATTCACGCGTCAACCGCTTATATTGTCCAAATAGATATCCGATCTCACGTCCACCGACGCCGATATCTCCTGCCGGAACATCTATATCCGGACCGATATGACGGAACAGCTCCGTCATGAAACTCTGACAGAATCGCATCACTTCGTTTTCGCTTTTTCCCTTCGGATCAAAATCCGATCCCCCCTTTCCCCCACCCATTGGAAGAGAGGTAAGACTGTTCTTAAAAACCTGTTCGAATGCCAGGAACTTCAGGATACTCAGGTTTACAGAGGGGTGGAAGCGCAGGCCTCCCTTGTACGGCCCAATGGCGCTGTTCATCTGAATTCTAAAGCCGCGATTGATGTGAACCTCACCCTGGTCATCAAGCCATGGGACACGGAAAATGACAACGCGTTCCGGTTCGACCATCCGTTCCAATATTTTTGCAGCACGATATTCTGGATGGCGTTCCAAGACAAGATCAAGCGACTCGGCAACCTCCTGGACTGCCTGATAAAATTCCTGTTCTCCCGGGTTTTTCGCTCTGACCTCATTCATCAGCTTCTCAACATATTCAGACATAAGAAAATCTCCCATAAACGACGTTAATAAATTTAAATATAGAGAAGAAACGCTTATACTTCAAGATCTCTTCGAGTCAGGAAAAGGGCTTTCATTCGGAGATTTTGTGCAAAGCTTTTACTGGTGATTCCAGCAGGCCTGGTTTTTCCACTCTTTCTTATATTGGAATTACAATATAAGACATGTGAATAGGCAGATATTCATTGGGATGGTACTGTATAAGAGGGTGAGCGAATCGTTATTCTTCTCGCCTATTCAGTTAGTGGTTTCGCCCTGAGTGAGTTCCGTTCGATTTTTGACTTTATTTCCTATAGACGAAGTGTTGGATTTTCCGTCTAACCCGGATATTATGCGCGGCGGAGGACCGACGTCCCGACTGCGTCGGGATTATCCCGACAATTTTCCCTTCATATATTGAGCTGGCGGTCGGATTTGGACCGACGACCTGCGGTTTATCCCGTCCCGACTACGTCGGGACGGGACTGCTCTACCGCTGAGCTGAAGGTGGGATTTGAACCCACGACCTGCGGTTTACGAAACCGCTGCTCTACCGCTGAGCTACTTCAGCAATCGATAATAGGTTTATTAATATACAAAAAATTGAAACTCTTGGCAATATAAAAAAGCCGGCATATACTTTGCATGCCGGCTTTTGGAAGCGGATTTGTAAAATATTTTACATTCCGTTCAAAAAGTATGTTACGATTTTCAGGAGTTTGGTATTGTTCAGGATGTCTTGGTTATGGTAATCAGTCCAGAGATACTTACCGCCGTTAGGGTTGGGGTTCGGATAGCATTCCACGATGACACCGACCTCAGGATTGGTCCCTTTGATTACTCCATAGGTATGCGAAACCGGAGCTGGTGGTAGATCCGAAAATTTTTGATAACCTGAAAGATGGCGTGAATCCTCCGATTGTGTCCAATCGAGGAACGTGCCAACGGCTTTCTGCAGGTTATTATCGACGATTTTCAACGTATCTGTCAAGGCATCACCCTGGTAATCTCTGTGGGTGAAGTATGGCGGCCAGATAAATTGCAGGATGTAGTAGTTATAATGTCCACCATAGATTTTTCCTCCGCCGGTAACATAGCGACCATAGACACGAGCAAGAAGCGGATATTGATACTCATCGCCGCCGTTGCAATCAGAGAAGACAAGCTTGTATTGTTTCAGATATTGCAACAACTTAGTCGAATCAATGGCTGCCGAATCGCGCAACGCATCGACGCTTATTGAATCAAATGTCGTATAGCCGATAGCATGCAACACATCTTCGAGTTTTTCGGCGCTCGCCAGAACGACAAGTACTTTTCCTAAACTAGTATTCTGATGCACTTGAATTGGTGTCGTCACGATTGTCGGAGTCGAAGAGGCTGCAACAGTCACGTTCAGCGTTCCCTCAAATACAGTCCCGAATTTTGCAATCAATGTTTGCTGCCCGGCTGGAGATTGAATCGTGGCTTTTCCCGTGGAGTCCGTCAGCGACGTGAATTTTGGATCTTCAAATGGTGGATTTAAGAGCGTCAGTGTCGCTCCGCCCAGAGGGTATCCCTGCGGATCGAGAACCTTTGCGGTCACCGGGTATGTAGGAATATCTGTATCCGGTCCCGTCGATGATGATTTCTTACAGCCGCCAACCATAAGAGCAATAATCAGCATCGGCACAACAAACCATCGAAAGCGTTTGAATGAATTATTCATACGTATCCTCCTATCCTTTATTTATGAATATTGTACTGTGAATACTAATGTTCAAGTTCTTCCTTCGCATCCCGGGTCATCAGTTCTTCTACCGCGACATGAGGATTTTTCCCTTCGAACAACATCTTATGGACTTCAAAAAAAATAGGCATTCCCACTTTATACTTCTGTGATAACTCGGTGGTTGAACGCGCAGTTTCGACACCTTCGGCAATCATTACCATTTCTTTCAATACGTCATCCAGCCGCCGTCCTTTGCCAATTTGCTCCCCTACAAAGCGGTTTCGGCTGTGCCTGCTCATGCATGTTACAAACAGATCGCCCACACCGCTCAGTCCCGAAAACGTATGAGGATTTGCTCCCATTGCGACGCCCAACCGCGTTATCTCTGCAATTCCGCGTGTCATGAGGGCAGCTTTTGTGTTGTCACCGTAACCCGCTCCATCTGAAATACCGGCGGCAATAGCAATGACATTTTTCAGCGCTCCGCCAAGTTCCACACCCCGAAGATCTGTATTGGTATAGACGCGAAATGTTCGGTTCATAAAAAATTGTTGAATCGATTTCGCAACCTGACCATTGGTGGCTGCCGCAACGACAGCAGTGGGAATATTCCTGCTCACTTCTTCAGCATGACTGGGACCTGACAGCGTCGCAACCCGATTCGGTGCGGCTGTCGGTATCACTTCGATAAGAACCTCGGACATGGTTTTTAAAGAGTGATGTTCGATCCCTTTGGCTACGTGGACAATCAGCGTCTTTGAAAAATCAATACCAGCTGCCTGAGTGGCGACGGAACGAAGAAATTGAGTCGGAACGGCAAAGACGACCATATCTTTATTGGCTGCCGCCTCGACAAAATCCGTTGTCACCAAAATCTCTTCAGGAATTTTTATTCCCGGCAGGAATGATAAATTTTCGTGATGATTTGTAATCTCATCTGCATATTCCTGGGAGTAAGTCCATAATCGCACGGTATGACCGTTTTTCCAGAGGAGAACCGAAAGGGCAGTCCCCCAACTTCCTGCTCCAATTACCGCAACATTCATACGAAATTCACTTTATGAAATACCTTCTCCACCGTCCGACATGGATCAGGATGATATTCGGTTTCCTTTTTTGTAAGAATTACGGAAATGCGTGAGTCTACTTTCGGTTCCTTCGACCAGTCTCTTGATATTGGCACGGTGTGTAAAGATGACGAGAAGTGAAATACCGATGATAAAAACGATGAGTGTATGATATCCCGCAATTTCGACGTTGAAAATATTTACCCGCACCACCATGGTAAGCGGGAATGCGACTGCAGCAGATAGTGAGCCGAGAGAGACGTAGCGTGATGCGACGAATACGATCGTGAAAATGATTAGTGAGACCAATACTTCAATGGGTGCGATGCCAATCATCATACCGCCCGCTGTGGCAATCCCTTTACCGCCCTTGAATCCTGCAAAGGCAGTCCAGATATGTCCTAAAACGGCGGCTGAACCCGCAATAATTTGCAGTACTGTAAAATCTTCGAACGGTGTTCTATTATTGAAGGGGAGTGCTGAATCAAAATACAATCGTGCGATAATACTGGTAGCAATAAAACCTTTAAGGATATCGAATAGGATGACGAGAATGCCGGTTTTCCAACCGAAGACACGAATAATATTGGTTCCCCCTGCATTACCGCTCCCGAACTTTCTAATGTCAATGCCGCTCTTAATTTTACTTACAATTATGCTGGTTGGAATCGATCCAACCATATAACTCAACACAATCATCATACCAAGCGCGAGCATTACATCCTCTTCGAATATGCCATCTGAGTAATATTATTAATAAAGATAGAGAGACCAAAAGAAAAAATCAAGGTCTTTTTCCCTACGCTATCGCTGTAAATTCTCCTGTTTTCGACGTAAAAATAAGCGCTCTGCCAGTTCAAGATCATCCGGTGTTGTTATTTTAATATTATCGGAACATCCGGGGATAATCTTTACCTTCGCTCCCAGCCGCTCTACAAGTTGCGCATCGTCGGTGCCATAGAATGAATCGTTGTGTGCTTTTACAGCCGCCTCAAGAAATACCTCCCATTGAAACGCCTGTGGAGTCTGAACCGCCCAGATGGCTGCACGATCCAATGTCGCATCATAAAATATTCCATCACCCGAAATTTTGATTGTATCGTTCGGTTGGACACCTATGACGGCAGCACCGTATTTTTCAGCACCCTCAGCAACCGCAAGGATTTCACTCTGGCGTATAAAAGGACGAACAGCATCGTGAATCATCACGATATCGTCTGACAAATGAGAAAGCGCCTGCAGTCCGTTAAACACCGAGTCCTGCCGATGTACGCCTCCAGGGATCACATCTTTGACTTTTAAAATATTCCATTGTTGAACATATTCCTTCACACTAGCAATGGAGGTCAGAGAAGTCACGACAACAATATGCCGCACCCTTTCGCATTCCTGAAACACACGAAGCGTATGGACAAGAATGGGAACGCCAGCAAGCAGCATAAATTGTTTGTTAACGTTCCCACCCATTCGTTTCCCCGCCCCGGCGGCGGGGATAATGACAGATATATTTTTCATTATATTAGAGAACCATCATTGCATCGCCATAACTATAAAATCTATATCCTTTTTTCACGGCAATTTTGTATGCCTTTACAACGAAATCACGATTTGCAAATGCACTCACCAGCATAAGCAGGGTCGATTCCGGCATATGAAAATTCGTGATCAGGCGGTCGACAATTTTGAAATCATACGGTGGATAGATGAACTTGTCGGTCCAGCCTCTTGTCGGTTTTACATGACCATCGCTGGTAACGCTCGATTCAAGGGCACGAACACAACTTGTTCCTACCACGTAGACTGTCCCTTTATTATCGATTGTCCTGTTTATGATGGTGGATGTCTCTGGGGATATTTCATAGTACTCGGAATCCATTTTATGCTTTGTTAGATCTTCCACCTCGACATTTCGGAACGTCCCTAGTCCGACATGGAGAATCAGCGGGACGACACGAGCATCTTTTTTCTTCAACTGATTCAACAGTCGTTTGGTAAAATGGAGTCCGGCTGTCGGGGCGGCAACCGCACCGACAACGCGGGCAAATACGGTCTGGTAGGTTTCTTTATCTTTCTCGGTCGGCTCGCGCCTGATGTAATAAGGCAACGGCGTTTGTCCGATCCGATCGATCAATCTAAAAAAATCGCCTTTATAATTAAACCGTACGGTTCGTCCCCGCGACGTAGTATTGTCGATCACTTCGCACCAGAGTCTCCCGTTATCAAAAAATATTTTATTGCCGATTCGAACTTTTCGGGCAGGATCAACGATCACATCCCAGATACTTTCTTCGATATTAAGTTCACGCAGAAGAAACACTTCAATCTTTGCATTCGTTTTTTCTTTCCTGCCAAAAAGACGGGCAGGGAACACCCGGGTTTCATTGACCACCAGACAATCCCCCTTCTTAAAATATCTGGTGATTTCATGAAATCGAAGCTCGGTAATCGACTCATCCGCCCTGTTCAGAACCATCAATCGTGAGTGATCCCGCGGGTTTGCCGGATACTTAGCGATGAGATTCCGTGGCAATGGGTATTTAAAATCCGAAAGCTTCATGGAGATACTCTCCTGTTTTGTACAATGTACATCTTATCTTATTTTCTCCGTGCCTTTTTCACTTGTCTGCGCACCACTGCCTTCTTCATTTTTTTCACCGGTGTAATATCTTTCAAGGCAGCGCGAGCGGCTGCCAGGCGCGCAATGGGTACACGGAACGGCGAGCAGCTTACATAATTCTGTTTTATTTTATGACAGAATTCAATACTCGCCGGATCACCTCCATGTTCGCCGCAAATACCGACCTTAAGATCCGGACGAACAGAACGTCCTTTCTTCAAGGCGATCTCCATTAACTGACCGACACCGACGGTATCGAGTGAATCAAACGGATCCTTCGCATAGATTTCCATTCCCACGTATGGAATAAGAAATCGTGCCGCATCATCACGGCTCACACCGAGAGTAGTCTGTGTTAAATCGTTTGTACCGAAACTGAAAAATTCCGCAACACCCGCAATTTCATCGGCAGTCAGTGCACCACGCGGAATTTCGATCATTGTTCCGACAAGGTATTTGAACTTGACCTTCTTCTCAGCCATCACTTCTGCTGCAACGCGCCGGACAATCAGTTCCTGATTCTTTAATTCCTTCACATTGCCGACAAGCGGAATCATCACCTCGGGTTCCACCTTTTTACCGCGTGCAATGACATTTGCCGAGGCTTCGAAGATGGCGCGAGCCTGCATTTCTGTGATCTCCGGATAAATGATACCAAGACGGCATCCGCGGAAACCAAGCATCGGGTTAAACTCGTGCAATTCCTCAACACGCTGGTGTACTTTCTCATACGGAACATTCATCTGCAATGCGAGTTCACGCTGTGCTTTCTCTTCATGTGGGACAAATTCATGCAATGGCGGATCGATAGTGCGGATTGTAACCGGACGCCCGTCCATTACCTCAAAAATTCCCTCGAAATCCACACGCTGCAGCGGCAATAATTTGGCAAGCGCGGTTTTGCGCTGCTCGGGCGTATCCGCGAGAATCATCTCGCGCATCGGTTCAATCTTACCCTCACCGAAGAACATATGCTCCGTGCGGCAGAGGCCGATACCCTCGGCGCCGAACGCAACGGCATTGGCCGCTTGATCGGGCTGATCGGCATTCGTACGAATTTTGAGCTTACGATATTTGTCGGCCCACGACATGATTTTTGCATACTGCTGATAGATAGAAGCCTGAGCGGGTATCAACGATTTTTCAATGAGAACCTGGATTACCTCCGAATTCTTCGTTTGTACCTGACCGAGGATTACTTCGCCCTTCGAGCCATCCAATGAAATATAATCGCCTTCTTTCACAGCTTCCTTGCGGCCGGCGATTTTCATAATATGTTTCGAATAATCGATCTCGAGAACTGAACAGCCTGCAACGCATACTTTTCCCATTTGACGTGCAACGAGTGCGGCATGCGACGTCATACCGCCGCGTGCGGTGAGAATACCTTCGGCTGCATTCATTCCTTTGATATCTTCGGGTGAAGTTTCGATACGGACGAGGATTACTTTCTCACCGCGCGATTTCCATTCTTCGGCGTCGGGCGCATTGAACACAACGCGGCCGTATGCAGCACCCGGACCGGCGTTCAATCCTACAGCGATCAGACGACCGGAGTTTATTGCCTCTTCTTTCTGCTTCTGATCGAAAACAGGACGGAGGAGCTGATTCAATTGATCTGGTTCGATTCGACGAAGAGCCTCTTTATCGTCGATGAGTTTATCGCCAACCATGTCGACCGCAATCTTGATTGCTGCAAATGCCGTTCGTTTGCCGACACGGCATTGAAGCATGTACAATTTTCCCTGCTGAATTGTAAATTCTATATCCATCATGTCCTTATAATGCTTTTCAAGAGCCTGACGGATTTTTTCAAGTTGATCATAGATCTTTGGATTTTCAACAGCCAGTTTCGCAATCGGCAGAGGCGTTCGTATTCCGGCCACGACGTCTTCACCCTGTGCGTTCATCAAAAATTCGCCATAGAAAACATTCTCGCCAGTTGAAGCATCGCGTGTGAATGCTACACCTGTCCCGGAGTCGTCACCCATGTTACCGAATACCATCGACTGCACATTGACGGCCGTACCCCATGACGCCGGGATATCGTACATTTTCCGATATGCGACGGCACGTTCGTTCATCCACGACCCAAAAACCGCACCGACAGCTCCCCACAACTGTTTCATCGGATTTTCAGGGAAATCATGTCCGGTACGTTCCTTGATCGCCTTTTTAAATTCTGCAACGAGCTCTTTAAGATCGTCAGCCGTAAATTCGGTATCGAGTTTGATGCCGCGGGCATTTTTCTTTGCTTCAAGAATTTCTTCGAACGGATCGATTTCATCTTTATGCTGCGGTTTCAAACCCAGAACGACATCACCGTACATCGATACGAAACGGCGATATGAATCATAAGCAAAACGCGGATTCCCGGTTTTCTCAATCAATCCTTCGACCGTTCGATCGTTCAAACCGAGGTTCAGAATAGTATCCATCATGCCGGGCATTGAAGCACGTGCGCCAGAACGAACGGAGACGAGAAGCGGGTTCTTCGGGTCGCCAAATTTCGCCCCCATTTCCTTTTCGACTTTCTTCAAAGCCGCAACAACATCCTTCTGTAAAGACTTCGGATATGATCTCTTATTCGAGTAGTAGTATGTGCATACTTCGGTCGTCATTGTAAATCCCGGCGGGACGGGGAGACCGATATTCACCATCTCGGCAAGGTTTGCACCTTTTCCTCCGAGTAGATTCTTCATAACCGCTTTACCTTCCGCCTTCTTCCCTCCAAAAAAGTAAACATACTTATGTGCCATGTTTTCAAATCCTTCCTTAAATCAGTAAGACGTGCTTTATTTTTTTCTTCATCAATGAATTACTAAACTTGATCTGTCAATGCGCCAGTGCATACTGCCGGGCGGCATCCAGAAACCCATCACGCACACCCATCGAGAATGTATTCTCCACCGCCAGACGCTCAGGATGCCATTGAACAAGCAGCAAAAAATTTTCGCGTTCCACTGCTGATTCCAGCGCTTCGATCACACCATCGTTGGACCATGCCGTGCTGCGAAGCTCTTTGCCCACACGGCCGACTGCTTGATGATGTGAGCTATTGACAACTCCCTGTGTTGCCCGGACACAGGCCTGTAACCGTGAACCGGGTTCTACGACGATCCGATGCATCCGATCCCTACTTTCCACCTGCTCCCCATTACTCAGTTGAGACGGGTCGCCCGAATCATTGATTATCCCGTGTTCCTTCTTCCCGAATTTCATCAGATCGAGAATAATATCTCCACCATGATGTATGTTGACAACCTGCAACCCCCGGCAAATACCGAGCAGCGGAATATCCCGCCTGACTAACCGTTCTATGATCTTGAGCTCAAACTCGTCCCGGTATTCATCAACTTCCTTCGGATCGAGTTCTTCAACAGCATCCGGTTTACCAAAAAACTTTGGATGAATATCACCGCCGCCGGTCAGCAACACCCCATCACATCGATCCACTTCACCGTAATTGTGCAATGCCGCGGAAAGCTTTATGATCTGCATTTGCCGGGTCGATGTTTCAAGCCAGCGTGTATAGTTCTCGAACTTTGCACCGCAGTCCGTCACTCCGATCACTATACTCTCCGGATTGACGTTCATTGCATCACCTTCCGCAGCCTCGACCAGAGAAGGTCTTCCCCTTCGACGTATCTCACAGCCATTTCAACGGCCACCAGCGGCACTTCTGCTTTGAATCCCTTCATTAACGACCCCGATAACCGCACTGCATCCTTCTCGGTTGTAAAAATCATCTCCACTCCCTGAGCATACGCAAGTTCGACGATTTTTTTTATATCACTCGCCGTGTAATAGTGATGATCGGCAAATTGAACTGCCGATACAATCGAAACTCCAAGCTCACCGAGTGTCCGATAGAATGTCTCCGGTGATCCGATGCCGCAGAACGCAATACACTGTCGTCCACGGGCCTGATCGACATTCATGGCAATGTTATTGATCATGTCATGCAACATTATTGGAACATAGCGGCACACCACGACCGAAGCGTCAGAGTACCTATGCAGACATGCCCGGATTTTTTCCAGGTCGATCCCCTCCTGCCATTTTGTAAGAATAAATATATCAACTCTTTCCAGCGACCGTAGAGGTTCCCGCCGCATCCCGGCAGGAAGAATACGGGTCTCGTCCGGCAACATATTAGCATCAACGACGACACAATCGCAATTGCGATAAAGCGCCCGATGCTGAAACCCGTCATCCATCAGAATCACATCGGGTTTCCATTGTCGTACAATCATCCGGCTCACCCGAACCCTCCTTGTATCTACTGCAATCATTGCTGCCGGAACTTTTTTAGCAAGTTCGACAGGCTCATCCCCTCCCTGCACAGCATCAGCAAGGATGGCATTGCCGTTACTGACTATCACCGGACCCGCTGATTTTCGTCTGTAGCCGCGGCTTACAATCGCAACGCGCTTCCCTTCTTTGCACAACTGTGAAGCAATCAATCCAACCAGCGGTGTTTTTCCGGTACCCCCAACCGTGATATTTCCAATCGAGATTACCGGTACTCCGACATCGACTGATCGTAGAAACTCATGATCATAGAGCCAGTTTCGCAACATGATGATGAGACTGTACAACAACGAAATCGGAATCAGTGCCCCGCTCAGCCAACGGCGTTCGGCAGTTCGCTCATTAAAAACAAGCGGACGGGCAGAGACAAGCTTCCGCGTCAGAATGATTTTCACGTCACGACTGCCATTGCTTATCGATTATTGACCACCCCTATTTTATTTCAACCCCGGTTAAGCTGAAAATTAATGAGTGTTTCAGCAACTCTTCCCGCCGCCCCTGGAACACCGAGTTTTCCCTTGACTTTCGCAAGTTCACTTTTTATCTCAGCGGCGAGGAGTGGTTTATCAAAAAACTGATTTATATTAAACGCAATTGCTTCAGCATTCGCTTCGTGCTGGATAAGTTCCGGAACAATCCTTTTACCGGCAACGATATTCACAAGTCCGATGCTTTTCACCGACACCAATAAGCGGCCGATAAAATACGAAATCCGTGAAGCTTTGTACACAACCACCATCGGTGTTTCGAAACACGCGGTCTCGAGGGTCGCCGTCCCGGATGTCACAATTGCCGCATCCGAATATTTCATCAACTCGTATGTTTTGTCTTCCACCAATCGTGCGTCCGGTAAGCGACGTAGAAAATTCCGATAACATTCAGCCGGCAGATTCGGGGCCTTGCTCACTGCAACCTGGATATTGTGATGCTCGCGTATCAATTGCACCGCATCCAGCATCACCGGAAGCATTCGTTCGATTTCTTGTGTGCGGCTTCCGGGAAACAGCCCCAGTAATTTATCCCCGTTATCGAATCTTTGTTCTAAAAAAAATTCAGCACGCGTCAATCTCACACGCATAACATCGAGCAGAGGATGACCCACAAACTCCGCGGGGATACGTTCATTCTCGTATAACTCCTTCTCAAAAGGGAAAACAACGAGCATTTTATCAATTACATGCTTCATTTTCTTCAATCTTCTTTTGCCCCAAGCCCACACCTGCGGACTGATATAATAAACCGCCGGAATTCCATGATTCTTCACTCTCCGGGCAAATCGCAGGTTAAATCCGGGATAGTCGATTAAGAGGACAATGTCCGGCCGCCGCGAGACAAGATATCCCTCAAGACTTTTCTCGACCTGACGGATGAACGGTAAATGTTTCACAACCTCAGCGAATCCCATGAAAGAGAGGTCATTCGCATTGTATATTAGTTCCATTCCCGCATTTTTCATCCTGTCACCGCCGATTCCGTATAGATCGATATCCGGGAGACGGCGGCGGAGTTCATCGACAACCCCCGCACCATGAAGATCGCCCGATGGATCACCCGCAACAATAAGAACACGATTGATCATGCCCCGCCTCGTAGGAGCCCGATCAAAATAAGCAGGAGCGTAATGAGAGCAACTGCCTGAAGGGTTCTTCGCTCCGATTGAAGCCCGCGCTGTATATCCGCAGATTGCCCTTTTTGTTGTTCCGACACCCAGGGGACAAACCGTGGAATAAACCGTGGAACATTTCTCATATACTCGGTATATTCTTCCCCAAAATTCTGCGCAAGGTATTCCTCCTCGCTCGAAACAATCATCAGATATTGAAACACGAAGTACACGAAAGCGATGATAAGCAGCCAGGGCAACAGTGTGTTTGCCATAATGCCGATACCACAATACAGTATAATATTTCCGAGATAGAGCGGATTACGGACATATGCAAACGGTCCGCCCACGATCAGCCGACTCGCTCCGACTGTTCCTGTCGTTCGTGTTTCGCTTCCTGCAATGGAGACTCCCCAGAACCGTAAGGTTTCACCAAAGAGTGCAAGAGAGAATCCTCCGAGAAGGCTCCCAAGTGTCGGATGTGCCCATAGAACCATAACAACCAGAAAAGGGATCGGCGTGTAGCTTCTGTAAGTAAATAGTACCTTCCGGAGATCCATGATATTATCCTTGTACAAAGACATCGCGCCTGCACACTTCAGCTTCCCATCGTTTTTTTAAACGTTTCCGGCCGAGCAATTCTGTGAGACGATTTATCACTTCACGGAATGTTCTATACTCGAAATAAGTAATATTTTCTTCCTGGCAATATTTCACAAGCTCTTCTTTTGCGAACACGATATCCGCATACCGTACAGGACAGCGATCGGAGATTCCATCACCCACATAGACGATAATATCATCATCACCCGACAGCGTCAGCATATGATTCCGTTTGCAGTTTGCACAGCGATCACATTCGCTGTCGGTAAATGGGAATTGCGGCTCAACCAGCAACTCGTCCGAATCACGTCTGATTGAATATACAAGGTGGTTCGAAAAGAAAGGGACATCCTTCAATTCGAATCGCGCAAGGATCCGCTCGATATAAAAATCGAATCCATCGCTCAGGATCCAACAATCGATCTTTCGCTCACGACAGAATTCAACAAATTCCCTGAAATGCGGATCAATTGCTTGTTTCCGGACAAACTCCTCAAAAGTTGCCAGTGTCAGCCCGTGCAGTGCTGCAAACTCTCTATTGTAACACTCGCGAGGAGTAATAATCCCTTTATAGAGATTCTCAATGATCTTCGGGATTTCCTCGTTTCCGAATGTCTCAAAAAATCTTCTGCCGACGTCATTGACCGCCACCGTACCGTCAAAATCACAAAAAATCTTCAACGAATGTGCCATTTTATTCTGCTGAAACCGTCGCTCCTTCTTTAAATCGAACCGATACAAGTTTCGACACGCCTTCTTCTTCCATTGTTACACCGTACATGGCGTTTGCCGATTCCATTGTCCTTTTATTGTGCGTTACGATAATGAACTGTGTGTTATCGCTGAACCGCCTGATAATGCGCACGAATCGATCGATATTTGAATCATCCAGCGGTGCATCCACTTCATCGAGAATGCAGAAAGGACTCGGCTTCACCAGATAAATCGCGAATAACAAGGCGATAGCCGTCAGCGTCTTTTCACCGCCGGAAAGCAGGTCAATCGAAGTCGGCCGTTTCCCTCTCGGTTTCGCAGTGATTTCAATCCTTGCTTCGAGCGGATCGATATGATCTTCAAGCTTCAGATCGCATTCATCGCCTTCTTCAAATAATCCTTTAAAAATGGCAATGAAATTTTCCCTAATCTGTGCAAAGGTATCGTTAAATTTTTGTTGCGCCGTGGCATTGATCTCTTCGATTGTATTGAGCAGTGTTTTCTCAGCTTCCCACAGATCGCTCCGCTGGGCTTCAAGAAATTCGAAACGTTCTTTTTCCGTCGTATATTCTTCAAATGCAGCGAAGTTGACAGAGCCGAGCGAGCGGAGTCTGTCTTTCAATGTGCGTATGTCGTCATTCACACCGGTAAAATCGAACTGTTTTTCTTCCGTATAGATTTTCAAGATGAGATCGACTTCCAGCTCCTGCTTAGCCCGTTGAACCAGATGTTCGGCCTTCATTATCAGTTCTGAAATCTTCATTTCCAGTTCGTGTGTACTATTCATCGATGAATCATGCAGTTGCCGCTCATCCCGGATTTTCATTTGGAGGGAATGAATTTCATCCTTTTTTGCGATGTACTCACGCTGGACATTGTCACGCTTGCCTTCACCGGCTTCAAATTCGGCTTTCAGATCCTTAAGAATACGCAGATTCTCTTCCTGTTCGGTTTCCCTTTTTTGAATCTCTTTTCTGGCGAGGTCGATATCATTATTACGCTTTTCAAGCGTTATTTGAATATCGTTCATTGTTTCATCGGCATGTTCGCTCTCGCGCGTCAGGTTACGCTCTTCGCCTCTAAGTGTTGCAATCTGAACGCTGAGATCGTTAACAATTTTTGAATGCCTGTCCCAGTCCGCTTCCAGTTTTTCAAGCTCACTTTGTGCAACACCAAGATTTCGTTCGGCCTCCGATCGTTCGTTCTCCAGCTGATCGATCAACGGAGTAAATTCCGAAAGAGGAGCTTCTATAGTCGCGATCTCCTGTTGAAGCTTATCACACTCTTCTTCATTGCGCCGGATCGAATCGCCGGCACGTTTTTTTTCAAACTCTACCTGGGCAATCCGCATCTCGACCGCCGTCATCTCTTTCTCAATATTCTTTACTTCGCCGACATTCGAAGATGTGTCGATTTCGTTTTGCTGTCGTTGTTTCTCTTCGATCGAAGTCTGCGTCTCGCCAAGTTTTTTCTGAAGTGCGCTAAGTTCGCGCTGCAACTCCTTGACCTGTGATTTCGTTCCAATTAACCCGCCTTCGTCCTGACGAAGACTTCCTCCTTTGACGACACCATCGTGACTGATTACTTCGCCACCGAGGGTCGCACACGCAGCAATGCTGCTGCCGGTGGATTGATTGAGACAGGCTTTTGCAACGTCAATATTTTCGACAAGAACGATCCCTTCGAGGAGATAGTGAAGGAGATTATAATATTGCAGATCGCATGTGATCACATCGGCAAGCCAGCCATAGACTCCCTGATGATCGGGAAGCACTTTCTGCAATTTTACGGCCGGAATCCTGTCGAGGCAGATGAACGTCGCCTTCCCTTGCCTGACTTGCTTCAGCATATGGATTCCGCGATATGCATCCTCAACCGAATTCACTACGAGAAAATGTGTACTATTGCCGAGGGCGGCCTCCACAGCGATGCGGTAACGCTCATCGGTTGTAATCGTATCACCAAGAGTTATTTGATTTGCCGGGGTCCATTCCGCCGATGTCAGCAGATACTTCGCACCGTCGGTCATTCCCTCATGCCGTTCAATCAGACCCTGGAGGAATTCGATACGCGACGTTTTCCTGTCGATCTGCGCCCGCAATTCCAATTCGGAATTACGAAGCTCATCAATTTCATTTTTGAGCTGTTGGCGGAGATTTTCAATGCTGCTCAACCGGACCTGCGCACCTGCATATTGTTTCCGGAGCTCGCGATCTTCATTGCTCAATCGTCCGACAAGCTCATTTTTTTCTTTTATATCTTCTTTATAATAGGTACTTTCTTCCTGAAGATGTTCGACGCGGCCCCTAATATTCTCGATTCGGGATTTCAGCCTTTCCTGTTCCCCCTTCTTTTCGCTAATCCGATGTACATATTCAATGGCCCGGTCCTGAACGGCTTTTACCTCGGTTTTCTTTCTCAGAAGTTTTTCTTCGAAACGGTTAAGTTCTTCTTTTCGTTTTGTATAGTCAACCTCTCTGCCATTGAGCTCTTGATGCACCGCCTCTCGTTTCCTGTGAGTTTCCCGTTTTTCATCGATGAGGCGAACCCGTTGATTCGTCAGATCTATCTTTTCCTGTTCGTACCGGGCAATATTTGCAGTTAGAGATTTCACCTGCTCGGCGGCGACTAGATTCCGCTGCTCGACATTTCGAATGCGTTCAAGTTGCAGTGAAAGCCCGCGCTGAGCATCGATAAGTTTCGATTCAAGAGCGACAAGTTCACCCTGCAGAACCTCGTGGAGAGCCTCCTGACGTGAAAGTTCTTCGTCAATACGATTTTTATCATCAAGAGCAATCGTAAGTTTTTCCTGCAGGGGTTTTGTGAATGCGATGAGCTGAGCATACTCATGCTCGAAAAGATCGATTTCAAGGGATCTTAACCGTGCGGCGATCCCATTATATTGTTCCGCTTTCTTTGCCTGGCGTTCAAGGGAGTTGACCGCCTTCTGGACTTCTTTGACAATATCATTGACGCGGAGTAAATCCTGTTGCACACTCTCCAGTTTTCTGTAGGCTGCTTTCCGCCGCTGTTTATATTTTGTAACGCCGGCCGCTTCTTCGAATAGTTTCCGCCGTTCTTCGGTTTTATCGCTAAGAATCACCTCTATCATTTTCAGCTCGATGACCGAATAGGCATCGGCCCCCATACCTGTGTCCATAAATAGATCGATTATATCTTTGAGTCGGCATGGGGTCATATTAATAAGATATTCGCTCTCGCCGGACCTGAACAATCTTCGCGATATTGTTATTTCTGAATATTCAGTCGGTAATATACCCTTTGTGTTTTCTATTGAGAGCGAGACCTCGGACATTCCAAGCGGCTTGCGATTGCGTGTTCCGTTAAAAATTACATCTTCCATTTTATCGCTTCGCAGCGTCGTAACTTTTTGTTCACCCAATGCCCAGCGTATTGCGTCCACAACATTCGTTTTACCACAACCATTCGGACCGACAATAGCTGTGATTCCTGCATCGAATCGCATCGCGGTCTTGTTGGCAAACGATTTGAATCCGACGATTTCGAGTTTCGAGAGATACATCGAATCCGTTCCTTAATGAGCGTGTTGCAACATGGTGACAAAAAATTTATAATATGCGATCGTCGATTGTGTAAAGTCGTAATACGCAAGCATACCCCCGCTGACGAGAATCATCACGACTACGCCGATACTATAAACCTTTCCGGCGGAAATATCATAAATAATCGAGATCGATTTCAACAATCGTACAATCACCCAGAGTAAAATAATCGTCAGGAATATGAGCACCGGGAGCACAAAGGTATCGTTCTCCAGAACACGATAGAGAAACATCGCGACCAGTACAAGTAGTAACATAGGTAACGTCGACCACACAGTGATGGAAAATGCATGATAAAAAAATATTCTCTGTTTTGTAAAGAGCTGCAATCCGAAAACGATCATGATTAAAAAAAGGTACTTACACAACATGCCGGCCGTTAATACAATAATGCATTGCCATGGGCTCCACACGAGAGAGCTAATGGACGCTTTGAGTGAATCCCATACGATAAAATGTGTGAGTACATAATCAAGCACCTTACTGTTCCTGAAATGGTACAGTACACTAGATGTCACAATCGCAATTGTTACGGCAATAAAGAAGGCAAGAATAATTGTCTGGAGCGGCGAAAGAAATCGTTGATCACGTATATCGGCAAAAAAGTTATACGGCCGAAGCAATGATCGGTTGATATTTTCATGGAAGCGCCTGTTGCTGTTATAGAAATATGCAACCGTCAGGAGAAGAATCATCCCGACAATCAGAAAGATCATTGGTGAGATTTCACTGTAATTCCCTATTGGAAGAGCGGAAATTTTTTCTCCGTTCAACAGCGCCTTAAATACTTCAAATGCTATTCGCTTTTCCCGATACGCGTTCACCAACCCCATTGTATAGAGATACCGGTCGTGAGAATCGACCGTCATTAGTGGACGGTCGCCACGCCAGTCTGCAAAGGTCCAGGCCGTACTGCCGGCAATTCCGGCATCCTGGATTATTTTGTAATTAAGTTGAAAATATCTGGCCTGCGATTCGAGCGACATCGGATCGCTGTATCCGTTGTGATTTTCAGGTTCGACCTCTTTTCCATATCGAGTGACAATAATCGGTTGACGAGGATGCATTTTTTTCCATTGCTGCAATGCACTGCGAAATTCCTTTGTCTCCGAACCGGTCCAGTTGAAACCAGCAAGATCCACGAAAGAACAACACGTATCGTTGGTAAGCATGCTCGTGGCAACATAGGTGAATTGTGAATCGAGAGTCTTAGCCAATGTATGAAGTGAAAAAACAAACTGCTGGTTCCGGGGATCCGAAGAATCAAATACGTCGGCAAGTCCCCATGCAATAACCGATGGATGATTCCGGTCCCGCTCGATCATTTCCCGAAGCATTGTGCGGGCTTCCTCCTGCACATATTCTTTTGCAAGAATTTCTGCCGGAACGTCCCAGACGGGGAGATCTTCCATTAAAAATATTCCGTACCGATCGCAGAGATTGACAACGTATGGGTGCGGACTTGAGTTGGCGACACGGATGAGATTTGCACCGAGACTCTTAATCAACGCGATATCTCTTTCAATTGCATCATATGTCATCGCGCTGCCATAATGAGGATCATCTTCCCGCCATATAACACCTTTTAGAGTAAGACTGGAGCCGTTTAAATAAAGCTCGTTCCCTTCTTTAACCACCCGCCGAATACCGATATTCTCATCAAATTCATCGACAATCTCACCATCTTTTGTTATATACAATTTTGTTACATAAAGGTCGGGTACCGAGGGAGACCATAATCTTGGATTTTGAAGGATAAGAGAGAATTCGGAAGTCGTAGTTTTTCGATATGCCGGCTGCACCGGGATGAAACCGGAGCGGGCGACAATATTTCCTGTTTGTCGATCGACGATTTCAGAATATACCATAAAGTGAGACAGCGAAAGTATATCCGTTGCTGTCTGTCCACCACGCTGAGGTTCATTATAATTATTCTCAATGCGGGCTTTAAACGATATCGTTGCACTCAGAAGATTTTCAGCGAGTGCCGATCGTATCTCGATATCCCCTGCCCACACGCGGGGAGTGACAAGGATGAAGATGTCGCGTGTTATGCCTCCATAGGTCCTCCATCCCCATATTTGCTGACGCAATGGAAGAGTATTCTTCGCGTTTAACGTGTTATTCACTACTACACGGATGGAGTTTTCACTCCCTACCTGTATCAAATTATCAGGAATCGGGAAAGAGAAGGACGTCGATCCACCGACATGCCGGCCGACAAACGATCCGTTGAGATACACCTCTGCATTATAGTTTATACCATAGCATACAAGTGTGAATGCGGCATTTCCAACCAAATCTGATGAAACGTTGAAAGAGCGGACGAATGTCACCTTCCCTTGAAAATCATAGGCACTTGGCACACGAACATCATCCCACTTTTCGTCATCAAGAGTGTATTTCCACACGCCTGAAAGATCGAGTTTTATGCGCTTCGGCGTATCAATATACGTACCGATTCCAGTTCCTCGATATGTAGGCTCCCCATTTTCTAGAAAACGCTGCTGTGAGAGGGAAATACCGCTGATGCCAAGAAAAACGATGATTGAGATATGAAATGATTGCAGGAATTTATACATCGAGAAAGCTTAATTGTTCAGAAAAGTGCTAATAATCAGGACATGACCCCCTAACTTAAAGGAATATAACAAAAAAAGGTAGGGAAAGCAATGCAAAATTGTTAGTTGTGAAAAATTGGGGGATATGTAGCCGCCAGGATGCTTCTTCTCAATCCTGGCGGTCATTCTGTCCTAAGTCTGTAAAAATGGCGTTTACATCCTATCTACAATAGTGCGGCAGATACAATAGCTGTAAACGAATCGACACGTAGACACGCACCTCCGACGAGCGCACCATCAATATCTGATTGTGTGAGGAGGTCTTTCGCGTTTTCCGGCTTCACACTTCCACCATATTGGATTATAAGCTTTTCAGAGATCAAGGACGTATATAATTCCGACACTAACACCCGGATCAATTGATGTACTTCATTTGCCTGCTGAGGCGTAGCGGTTTTTCCTGTCCCTATTGCCCAGACAGGTTCATACGCAATAATCACATTTGCAAGCTGATCGGCAGTCAATCCGGCAAGAACTCCTTTCATTTGTTCCGTGACAACCTGTGTTGTCACGCCCCTTTCACGCTGTTCAAGTGTTTCTCCTACACAAATAATCGGTTTCAAACCCTCCGCCAGGGCCTTTCTAGCTTTTGTATTGATAAACCCATCTGTTTCCTTGAAGTATTGACGTCGCTCAGAGTGTCCAAGGATGACGTATTCTACTCCTATTGATGTGAGCATTTTTGGTGAGATTTCTCCTGTATATGCTCCTTCCGTTTCCGGATACATATTCTGTGCACCCAAGTGAATTCTTGTATTTGCAATCAATCCTTTCGCGACGGTGAGCGATGTAAACGGCGGCGCGATGATTACATTGACTTTTTCTGTTAACGGCGCGAGGGAGGCCCTTAATCCGTTAATGAGTTCGGTCGTTTCCTGAATATTCTTATACATTTTCCAATTTCCAGCAATAACTTTCTTTCTCATATTTCTCCTTCATTGATTCTTGTCAATTTTAGAACATTACTGTTTCATCCCTGCGAGTTTCCGCTGCAATATCTCATTGACTATTTTAGGATTCGCTTTCCCTTTTGTCGCCTTCATTGTCTCGCCGACAAAGAATCCGAACACCTGTTGTTTCCCTCCCAGATATTTCTCGACCTGCTCCTTATTATCCGATAGAATGCGATCAATAACGAGCTCGATGGATCCGGCATCAGAAATCTGGGTGAGCCCCTTTTTCTGAACAATTGTCAAAGGATCACCGCCCGTCATAATCATCTCTTCGAATACCTCTTTTGCTATCTTGCCGCTGATCGTTCCATTCACAATCAGATTTATCATTTTCCCCATTGATATAGGAGAAACGGAAAAATCACGAATCGCGATCTGCCGGTCTTTAACCACACGCATCACTTCCGTCATCACCCAGTTCGATACGAGCTTTATATTTTCATTCAACTTGACTGTCAGCACTTCGACTGCATCCTCAAAATAGTCAGCGGTTCCCTTTTCCACGGTAAGTACATCCGCATCATATTCGGGTAATCCGTACATACGTACATAACGGTCGCGCCGAACCCAGGGCATTTCGGGCAGACTTTTCCGGACACTAGCAATCCACGGTTCATCAACAAGAATCGGAACGAGATCGGGGTCAGGGAAGTACCTGTAATCATGGGCCTGTTCTTTGCTACGCATCGCTATTGCCACATTCTGATCAGCATCCCAGAGCAGGGTTTCCTGGATGATCATCCCACCTTCCTCAAGAACCTCGATCTGCCGATTGATTTCATATTCGAGTGCACGTTCGACATTCCTGAAGGAGTTCATATTCTTTACTTCCACCTTCGTACCGAATTTTTCCGCACCCTTCAGTCGAACCGAAACATTCGCATCGCATCGCAGACTCCCCTCCTCCATATTCCCATCACAGATACCAAGATATGTCACGATCTGTTTGATAATTGTCAAATACTGATATGCTTCTTTCGGCGTTCGGATATCCGGCTCACTTACAATCTCGATCAGGGGCACACCACATCGATTGACGTCAACGAGCGTGTCTATATCCAGATCGTGGATCGATTTTCCCGCATCCTCTTCCATATGGATACGCGTAATGCCGATATTTTTTTTCACTCCTTTTTCAGTCTCGATCTCAATCCAGCCGTTCTGACAAATCGGTTCTTCAAATTGCGAGATCTGATATCCCTTTGGGAGATCCGGATAGAAATAGTTCTTTCTTGCAAAGATCGATCTGGGGGCTATTCGACAATTCGTTGACAGTCCCATGCGGATAACATATTCGGCATGATTGTGGTTGAGTACCGGAAGCACACCCGGATGGCCGAGACAGACAGGACAGGTATTTGAATTCGGGTCATTGCCGAACTGTGTAGTACATGAGCAAAATGCTTTGCTCCTAGTCAGGAGCTGGGCATGCACCTCAAGACCAATGACCGGTTCATATTTTGCGTTCATCGAGTGTCTCGATTCAAAAATAACTTTATGAGATTATAGCATTTGATTTCGCTTTTTCCGGCATATTTGAGCATAAAGTATCCTCTGATATAATAAAGTTATTTTTGGTACTCGACACTAGCAACCTTTTTTCTCTCTTAAGAGCTAATTGCCGCCGTTACTTTTCGAGCCGCATCCTCGAGTGTTGTGGCAACGATCAAATTCAGACCTGATGCCGCGAGTATGCTGCGTGCCTCGACGGCATTCGTTCCTTCAAGCCGAACCACTACCGGGATGCCAAATCGAACCTGTCTAGCCGCTTCGATAACACCCTTGGCTACCCTATCGCAGCGGACAATTCCGCCAAAAATGTTTATTAAAATCGCTTTCACATTTGCATCGGAGAGGATAATCCGGAATCCTTCCGCCACCGTCTCGACATTCGCACCGCCGCCGACATCGAGGAAATTTGCTGGTTCTCCTCCTGCAAGTTTGATGATATCCATAGTCGCCATGGCGAGTCCTGCACCATTTACCATACAGCCGACATTACCATCGAGTTTGACATAGTTCAAATTCGATTTCGATGCTTCGACTTCGAGCGGATCTTCTTCATCCAAATCGCGAAGCCGGGCAAAATCCGGATGACGACCAAGCGCACTGTCATCGAAATTTATTTTTGCATCTAATGCCAGCACTTTCCCGTTATCAGTGACAACGAGAGGATTGATTTCTGCCAGTGAAGCATCAGTCCCTTCATACGCTTTATAGAGTGCCATCAGAAATCTTACGCCCAACCTTAGCGCTTCGCCCGTCAGACCGAGTCCGAATGCAAGTATCTGTGCCTGAAATCGTTGAAACCCGACGGCAGGATCGACATACTCTTCTAATATCTTTTCAGGAATCTCGGCCGCCACTTTTTCAATCTCCACTCCTCCTTCGGTGGAAGCCATCACCACATTCCGGGCGCGCTGACGATCAAGTGTGATGCCGACATAGAGTTCGCGTGCAATCGAGATTCCCTGCTCAATGAGAAGACGTTTGACAATTTTTCCTTCGGGGCCTGTTTGATGTGTCACTAGGCTCATTCCGATCATCTGTGTTGCAAGCTGCCGAACTTCCTCGATAGTCTTTGCAATTTTGACACCGCCTCCCTTTCCCCTCCCACCGGCATGAATTTGTGCCTTCACGACCCACACAGAGCCTCCAAGGGACTCAGCTACTCTGACTGCCTCATCGGGAGAAAAAGCCACGCCGCCTTCTGGCACCGCAACATCATATCGCTTCAGAATTTCTTTTCCCTGATATTCATGAATCTTCATAACATCTCCCTCACGACATCCCGGTATCTAACGGTCTCCGACTCACATCGCTTATTTCACTTTTTCCGCAATGGATTTACCCTGAAGGTAGAGAAGCAGATAATCGCGTCCGCCCGCTTTTGAATCTGTTCCTGACATATTAAATCCGCCGAACGGGTGTGCCCCCACCATTGCTCCGGTGATCTTACGATTTATATAGAAATTTCCGACATGGACGATATCTTTTGCTTTTTCTATCTTCTTTCTGTTGCGTGTAAAAATCCCGCCGGTGAGGCCAAATTCAGTATTATTGGCAATTGCAAGTGCCTCGTCGAAATTTTTTGCTTTAATTACCGCAAGGACGGGGCCGAATATTTCCTCCTGCGCTATTGTTGCTTTCGGATCGACATCAGCAATCACTGTCGGTTCAATGAAATATCCATCACCGGGTACCTCCCCTCCACCCGTAATCAGGCGTCCTCCCTCCGCGAGCCCGATGCGAATGTACTTCAGTATATTTTCCTTCGCAGATTTGTTGATAACAGGACCCATGTAATTCGAAAAATCTTTTGCATCGCCTACTTTAATCGTCTCTATCTGCTTTTTCAGTTGTTCAATAAATTCATCATATATCTTCTCAACGACGATTGCACGCGAACAAGCCGAACATTTCTGCCCCTGGAATCCAAATGCAGAGACAATTGTCGCCGCAACGGCTTCATCAAGATCCGCCTGATCGTCGATAATCATCGAGTCCTTACCGCCCATTTCGGCCACGACTCGTTTCAGCCAGATCTGCCCTGGCTGCACTCTTGCTGCAAGTTCATTTATGCGGATGCCGACTTCTTTTGATCCGGTGAAGGAGATGAAACGGATTTTCGGATGTGCCACAAGCGTATCACCGACCGTTGCCCCCGGGCCTGTCACGAAATTCACCACTCCCTCCGGCAATTTAATTTCATCGAGAATTTCCATGAGTCGCCACCCGGTCAGAGGCGAATCGGATGAAGGTTTCAGAATCACCGTATTCCCGGTGACAACGGCAGCCATCGTCATTCCCGTCAGAATTGCCAGTGGAAAATTCCATGGCGGGACGATCAACCCCACCCCGAGCGGAACATATATGAGTTCATCGCGCTCACCTTTGAGCTGCACGACAGGTTGTTTGGCTCCATAGCGGAGCGTCTCGCGGCCATAGAACTCAAGAAAATCAATTGCTTCCGATGTGTCGGCTTCGGCCTCGGGCCATGTCTTGCCAACTTCGAGAGTCATTGTCGCATTGATTTCAAACCTTCGACGCTGCATTACTTTTGCGGCTTTGAAGAGGTACGCAGCCCGTTTGCGGTAATCAACCCAGCGCCATGTTTCAAAAGCGTTCAATGCGACATTCAGCGCTTTTAGAGCTTCCTCTCGATCCCCTTTTTGAAAAACCCCTACGACCTGGCTGGGATTAGACGGATTATATGATGTTAGTTTCGCATCGAGAATGACCTGTTCATTCCCTATGATTATTGGATATTCCCTGTTAAATTCCGATTCGATCTTCGCGATCGCTTTCTCCATCCTGGACCGATTTTCTTTTTTTGACCAATCGGTATATATCTTGTTCTTAAACTGCTGCCGTGCCATATCGGTCTCCATCGAAAAACAAATAGAAGCAATAATTAAAAATCGCGTGGCAGAGGTTCGAACCAGCCAATGAATATATTTTGAACGTCAGCCCGTCCGAGCAGCTGATAACGCCATAAGAACGGCACCATACCCGGGCGATACCAATGCGGGTTGTATCTGAACGTTCGGCAAAGATCCGGATATTTTTTCTCGAACAATTTTTGAGTACAGGTTGTCACCCGAGAGCAGTCCGCCGAGGAGGACGGTATGAATTTTTTGGGTGGAATTGAGTTTCGAGCTTAAGACGCGGACATGTTCTTCGATTTCAACAGCCCCGCGCTGAAGAATTTTCTCGGCCACCCGATCCCCTTCCCGGGCTGCTTCGATTACATCCGGAGCGAGTGATGCTATATCGATTGTTTTATTATACACTGCGGCGATGATTGCTTCGACGTTTTCGAGCTGGTGTTTGCCGGCAATCAAATCTGTGAGTATTGTTGATTCTCCCCGTCCGTCATACTGCCGTAAAACGGCGATAAGAGCTTCCTGACCCAGGAAATAACCGCCCCCTTCATCGCCAAGGGTACGCCCCCAGCCGCCGACTCGATGAATAGTGCCATCATTGTCTTTTCCGGCCGCGATAGATCCAGTCCCCACTATCATAACTATTCCGGTAGCCCCACGGAAAGCTCCTTCGAGCGCGATTCGTGCATCACTTTCAACAATGATTTTATTGAGTTTAAGACGGCGGGAACGTGCAACCTTTTTTACTCCTTCCGCCACACGATCCTGGTCAGGCAACCGGCCGGCTCCGGCTAATCCCATTACGATAACCGCGACCATATCCGTCGCACAACCGGCTTTTGTGCAGCAGGTCTTTATTAGTTTCACCAGAGTTTTTGCGGCAACTTCAACACCGATGATGTGGAAGTTTGATGGTCCACCAACTTCTTCCGATAACACATCACCTGATTCGTCGGCCAGAAGCGCTACTGTTTTTGTCCCGCCCCCGTCAATTCCTATAACTAAGTTTGCACTTTTTATATTATTCATCATACCCTTTTTGTTCAAATCATTGAAATTTACCCAAAAATGGCGAGAGAATCAATTATTTCAAAGCTCCTAGAATACCATCATGAACTTTTGGGCGAACTTCGGCAATTTTCTCATTTTCCCGCGTAGGAAATACTCTATTTGTAAGAAGAACTATTATAACGCCGCAGTGTGGATCGACGACCACGGATGTTCCTGTAAAGCCCGCGTGAATGAAAGCTTTGTTCGATAGGAGTTCTCCGGCCCATGAACGCTGCGGCTTTTTTGTATCCCAACCGAGAGCACGAGTGCTTTTCTGTGATTGTCTATGGATGAATTGCTCGACTGTCGCCTTTCGTATAAAACGTTTTCCTCCATATTCTCCACCATTTCGAATCATTTCAAGAATAATGGCCAGATCAGATGCCGTCGAAAACAGACCGGCATGACCGGAGACACCTCCAAGAATAGCCGCATTCTCATCATGAACCTGGCCGCGTATAGCCTTCCCTGATTTTTCCCTTAATGTATCGATCTCAGTGGGGGCAATCCTCGAAATCAAATTTGCCGGTGGATTATACATCGTTGTCCACATACCCAGCGGTCGGAAAAATACCGAATCGACATACCTGTCAAGCGTCGTTGCACATACCTTTTCGATAATTTTTCCGAGCACGATAAAACCAAAATCGCTGTAGATAGTTGAATCTCCGGTTGCTGCGACAAGCGGTAAGGCAAAAATCGAATCAAGAAGGCATTTTGGATCATGACAATTCCGATAGAATGGTTTCCAGGCGGGAAGTCCACTATTATGGAGAAGAAGATTTTGAATCGTGATTTTACTCTTCCCATTCTTTCCAAAATCAGGAAGATACTTAACGACCCGATCTTTCAATCTCAACTTCCGTTCATCGATCAAACGCATACAGGCATTCGTCGTTGCAATCACTTTTGTGAGCGAAGCTATATCAAATATGGTGTTCGTGTCGACCTTTTCTACATTCGCTCCATATTCAAGATGACCGTATGCTTTATGATGAACGATCATACCGTCTTTAGCAACCAGAAGTACGGCTCCGGGAAAAGCTGAATCTCTGACTGCCTTACACATGATTGTATCGACCAATGCCAGTTTTTTACCATTAATGCCCGCCTTGTTGGGATTCAACCAGCGTAGAACATGCTTTTTAGGTTGAGGTGGATTTTCAGAATTAAGGACTCCACCCGACGAACTCCAACAAATTCCCATCAACAGCAAGGTGACAAGAATGAATCGATAACACATAGAAAATTTTTCCACTCCTCATCTAAAAATTATTCAGTTTTTCTCTTCCAGCGGTAAAAAGAATATGGTCGCCAGTCCGGGAACTGCAACCAGAAAACTCATTAAGAAATAATCTTGATATCCCATCCATGATTGGAGATACCCGCTCACTACGCCCGGGATAAGCATCCCTGCGGCCATAAACGCCGTTGTAATGGCATAATGCGAGGCACGATATTCCGGCAGGACAGTCCGCATCAGGAAAATCGTATATGCAGAGACGCCCATTCCATACGAGAATTGTTCGAATGAATTAGCAATATAGACCCATGACATCGAAGGGCGGGTGATGGCCAGAAGCCAGTAGATTACAATTGCACAATTCTGAAGCAGTGCGGTTGGCCACATCCAGTGTTTCAACCCATGCCGTGATACAAGATATCCGCCTAGAATTCCTCCAACGAGGAGAAATATCACTCCGACTGTACCATAGAGAATTCCAATATCGGCCGTGGATATCCCCATTCCGCCTTTATAAGCGGAATCCATCAAGAATGGAGGAGCCATCTTAAGCATAAAAGCATCACCGAGACGAAAGATCAACACATATGTCACGATCCAGCTGATGTGTTCCTGTGCAAAATATGTTTTAAACGCATTAAAGAATTGATATCGGTTGCCGGCAGACGCATTTTGTTTTATCCCGCCTGGGGGGTATGGCAGATACCGGGTCTGGAAAATATAAATGATGAGGAAAATAAAAGCCGATAGTCCAAATGCCACCGCCCATCCGAATTGAACGGGATGAAATGAGAACATCCGGTCTATAAAAGGGAGCTTGACGTATTGATAAATCTTTTCTCCGGCATCATTCAAACCGGCAACATAACCATCGGCAATAAAGCCGGCAAGGAAAATGAGTACACCATTCCCTACAAGCCACGATATTTTATAGGCGGTCGTACGAAATCCGGAATATAATGCCTGTTCATCCTTGTTCAATGCATCGAGATAAAAGCCATCGATAGCAATATCGTGAGTGGCAGATACAAAAGCGATCAATGCAAAACAGACAATCGAAACGGTAATAACCGATGTTTTGAGAGTTCCAAGGGCAACAGCGAGAAAGAGTCCGATACATATAATCTCGGCACCAAGAATCCAACGTCGCTTAGTGGAATATAAATCGACTACAGGACCCCACAGACCTTTGAGTGCCCACGGAAGGTAGAGGAAACTCGTCAGTCCGATAAATTGATTGCTCGCTCCGAGAGCTTTAAAGAAGACAATCGACGTCTGGTTGACGATCGTAAAGGGAAATCCTTCAGCAAAGTACAGGACAGAAACCCAGAGGCCGGCTATCCGATCTTTTTGAATGATTTCTGAACTATTATTCCGCAACCCGCTCATTTCATTTCTTTCGTTAATAAAGTTTCCGTATCGCCGCGCCGAGATAATAGTGCTGAAGGATTTTTTCTGCATTCACTCCATGCATAGCCATTACCGCCGCACCGATCTGGCACAAGCCGACGCCGTGTCCCCATCCTGCTCCATGGAAAATAAATCTCTGCGGAATATTTTTTGCACCGTGTACTATTTCAACAGCGAACGCCGAACTCTTGAGATGAGTTTTCGAAAGCCAACGGCGTATTTCAAGCTCTTTACCCACGATGATAGTGTGTTTCGTTCCGCATATCCGCAATTGAATGATTCGTCCTGAGGAGCCGCGCCGTATCGGCATAATATCCATCACCGTACCGAAATCGATTCCTGATTTTTCAAGAAGGATATTTTCGAGTTCCTCGCGTTCGTAGCCCACTCGCCATCGGTAAAAATCCTTTGTTTCCTGATCAAACGAAGGAAGAATATTTCTGAGGATCGATTCATCGTTTGTATGGCAATACGCCTCCGGCGTCGACAATATCCATTGGGTCGATTCTTTCTCGGTCTTCAGCGGAATGCGATTCAACGATGAATCATTCACACTGACCAGATATGGAACCGGAATATCTTCCCATGTATTCTCAAAATTTTCTGTCCACCCGCCGCAGGATTTCGAATACCGTGCATCGCAGATTTTTCCATCGTACACGAGAAACTTCCCCCGTGTCTTCTGAACGGCGGCAAGAACCGATTCCGATCGAATATGGCCAAGACCGTGATAACGCTGACAGTGATCGTTCGCACATACATCGTAATCGAGATGATCTTCACGTCCATACCAGCGCGTGATTTCCCCCTCTTTTTGTATCGTACATAGAGCCGCCGGTCCGGTCATACTCCTCCCCTTCTCAATCACCGCTACGAGCCAGCTTCGCGAGATCACGGCATGAGCCTGTAAAAATTCGGAGGGTGCCGATGAGCTCATTTCGGACGAAATGACACTTGCCAGATATTGCTCAAGCGGAATCTCGTTGATGACTATCAGAGTACCATCGGGTTGATTAAGAAAGAGAAAATTTCCGTCGAAAACCTGATCTTCCCTTCTTTCCCAGTGAAATTTTTGCCCGATCATCATATCGTGAATACGACAGCGCGATCCGGACTCTGCTCGACACCTTATCTCATTACCACGGGCGTACGGCTTCCCCATCCTATCGATGATAACAGCCAATCCGTGATCATTACGGACCTCATAACTTCCTTCAAGGGTAAACTCATTGTTCACTTCAAATTTGCCCTCGAATGTCCCACGGACGACGGATGCATGTTCGAGAAGTCCGACTTTTATGATCGGTTCGTTCATATTTTTTCGATGTACTTTTTAATGATGTCAGTCGAAACACCGACTTCAAGATAGATCGACTCAATCAGATTTGCCTCGATGCCTCGATAGTCCTTTTCAATCGGTGTGATGATAAATCCGCCCATATCGACGGCGGCCGGGCTTATCACGACACGCTCATTTTTGAAATACACTGAAGGGCGATGCTTCCTGCGCGGGAAAACCACAATGCTCCATTTCCTGTCCTGATATAGACCGAGTATGTTCATCATCGGCTCTTCGGGATCGTTACCCGGCTCTTGCATGATATTTTCTAATTGACGTATCATATGTGCACAATTTTTCAGATCGTTCGATTCGATCAAAATCACTCCGCGGCCGTAATCCTCGATGGTGGAAAAAGTAACACCGTTTACCGTTCTTAAAGGTAGTCTTTTTGATATATCCATGATATCACGTTCAATCGGTATTACACCTGAAGAACAGGCCTGAAAGTGCATATGATCGGGGGCCGAAGCACCACATCGAGGTCCATTATAAAAAAGTGTCAGAGCCGGACTGAGCGCAGCGGTCAGAGTCAGAAAATCATCGACAAAGGGATTAAATGCCTGCGTCATATGCTCTATGTACGCAACTGTAAAATGCTGCTGAAAAATGGGGATAGGATTACCGAGAATCAGAAATTTTTCCTCATAGAGAATTCCTTTTTGTTCTTCAGGGAGATTTTTGGAACAGAGGAAACACTCCCGTCCGCGAATCGACTGTTCATCAAGTTTTGCTCCGGTACTGATAATTCGTTTTGGATTATATTGCACGCGAACCGAAAAACCCTTGCACACAATTTCACGGGTCGTACTGCTTTTCAGTGCGTTCCACCCTTCATGCAACAACGGCCACGACGATTTTTGTTCATCCAACAATGCTGCACAGAGCTCGGGGAGTGTACTGAACGATGTGCCGGCAGAAGGATATGATGCGAAAATTTTCTCGTAGATCAAGGAGATAGAATTATTATGATGATACGCTATCGTTTATTATTTTGGGTTCCACTGACACGCGATGCTGTTTCCGGAGGAATGACGCGATATCCGATGCGATTCACAACTTTCGTTTTCCCTATTAATAATGGTGACTCTTCGATGAATTCGAAGCCGAGTTTCTTGTACCACGAAAACACTGTGATATTATCTGATATCACACCCAGCCACACCCTATCGATCCCATATTGACGGGCTTTGCGTTCCGCGATTTCAAGCAGCTTTTGTCCTAATCCGGTTCCCTGATAAATCGGTAGAACATAGAGAGATGAAATATAAAACCGATTTTTATCCTTTTTATATTCCGTGCATGTAAATCCGGCAACTACTTCATCGATTTCGACGATATATCCTGTTATGTCCGGATTTTTAAAGAGTTCGGTGAGTGCCGTGATACTGTATTCTATATCAAAATAGGCGCGCAGATCGGCCTCCGGGATAAACGACGCATAAGTCGCAACGCAGGTTTCCCATGTAACATGGCGTACCGCCTGTATGTCGCGCACCTCCAATTGTCGGACAACGATGTTCATCGTGATCTTCCTTTATTCTTGCATTAAATTGCATTTTTGCCGGGCAAGGATTTCCGTCGAACGAATTGTATCCTTGTAATAATCATTTCTATTGATATTGTCAACACCTATCTCTGTATCGCTGTTCCCTTCCCAGCGGCGGCAGAGATAGAGAGGCTCGTAAATTCTTTCAATTATATATTGCCGTGAAATGGCAAGGCCGGCGGCATAGTCTTCGCCGTAACTGACGTTCGGAAACCGCAATGCCCGGACCACACCGGTATAAAAAGCACGTGGTGCTCCGAGTCCATTGACCCGGAGTGCGTTGTTATGGCCGTTTTCAGGAGTCCATTCACGATGATCTATAATCCCCGGTGGGATATCTTCGAGGTGAAAATTCACAAGCCTGTATGAACCGATCACCATAGCAACCCTTTTCTGATGAAGAACATCGAGAATCATCTGCAGGGTGTTCTCGGATGCGTATAGATCATCTGAGTCCAACTGGATTGCGTGTCTACCACATGAAGCCAATGAAATCGCCTCATTCCAGCATCCGCCGATACCTAGATCCATCTGTTGCGGAATATGATGAATAATCCGTTGATTTTCGACGGCAATCTCATGCACTATAGCCGATGTCGAATCAGTCGAGTGGTTATCAACAACAATAATATTCCATGGAACGGCAAGCTTCTGTGAAAGTGCGCTTTGGAGAGCATCAGCGATTGTTTTTTCACGGTTACGCACTGGAATAATTACGCTGGCTTCAACCGGGAAAATGCCGGTACCCCCGCAATGTTTGAGCGTCGACGGTTCGATAAAAGCACCTATGCGCCTGAGATACGCGGTAAAAACTTCCTCCATTTCGATCTGGCTTTCACAGTTTCGTGAATCGACATAATCAAACATTTTTTCATCCGGTATTCTTGTGTCACTCTCGTCCATTGTATAAAGATATTCGGGGAGATGGACGATCGGTGAGTCGATAGATACTTTCAAACGGAGATCATACAAACCGGCGGCGACTGTATCGAGTAATGAGCCATGATTGATAAAAGCCCGGCGAATTGCTTCTATGGAGAAAAAAAGCAAATTACCAAAATTGAATTCGTCACGGACGCTCCCGAGCTGGTAATCGATAAGAGGATGATGGAGAATGGTCCCATCCTTGATTTCATTATAATCTCCATATATAAGGCCAGCACGGGTATTCTCGGCCGTGGCAAACAATTGTTCGAGTGAAAACTGACCGAGTGTGACCTTGTCAGAACGCAATATAAAGATAAGGTATTGCGTTGAGATTTTACTGAGAAGTTGTGTGAGTACTTTCCTCGAAGTAAGGGAATCACACGCAAATCCTCGGGTTTTAGGATGCGAAGCGCGGTAATCACCCCGATGGAGAATGATGATCTCTGCAACGAGCGGAGAATTACTCCATTGCTGGAGCGTTGAACCTGAAGATACTTCCGGCGAATATGGAAGGACAACGGTTATTTTTTCCATCGTGTCGGCAGACTTTGCAGTTTTATAGTAACCGGTGTTCCCGGGCTTGCTGTGTCAATTCATCGCGAAATTTCGGATGTGCAATATTTATGAGTGCCTGTACGCGCTCGCGAATATTCTTCCCATGAAGATATGCAATTCCGTATTCGGTAATAACATAGTGGACATCAGCGCGCGTTGTTACCACACCGGCTCCCGGTTTTAACGAGATTACGATGCGCGAAACTGTATCGTTCTTTGTTGCCGAAGGCATAGCAATGATGGGTTTGCCTCCCTTCGAATACGCAGCGCCGCGGATGAAATCGAGCTGTCCGCCAAATCCACTGTAAATTCTATGGCCGATGGAATCGGAGCATACCTGTCCGGTAATATCGACCTCGATCGCCGAGTTGATTGCCACCATTTTTTCGTTCTGAGCGATAATGAAAGGATCGTTTGTGTAGTTGCAGGGATGGATTTCAAACAGCGGATTATTATCGACGAAGTCATAAAGTGATTTGGAACCGTAAATGAATGTTCCGATGACCTTGCCGGCATGTTTTGTTTTTCGAGAATTGGTGATGACCCCCTTTTCGATCATTTCGACAATTCCGTCGGAGACCATTTCTGTATGAACACCCAGATCGCGTTTATCACCTAGTGCCGCCAGCACTGCATCCGATATTCCGCCGATTCCCATTTGCATTGTCGAACCATCCTCGACCAATCCCGCTATATGCCGGCCGATTTGCTGCTCGACCTCGGAAAATCCTTTTTTATGGAGTTCCGGAAGCTCTCGTGTGCACTCGACTATTTTATGAACATGCGAGACGTGTATAAATGAATCGCCGAGTGTACGCGGCATTCTCTCATTTACTTGGGCAACGACGATCTTTGCACTCTCAACGGCAGCTTTTGATGCAACACATTCCACACCAAGACTCATAAAGCCGTGCTCATCCGGCGGTGTAACATGAACGAGCGCAACATCAAGAGGAATAAGCCGCTGTGTGAATAGAGACGGGATTTCATAAAGAAAGACAGGAACATAATCTGCTCTTCCTTCACCAATAGCAGGACGATCGGCGGGTCCCACAAATAAAGAATTATGCCGGAAATGCGAATCCATTCCCGGCTGCGACAGCGGATCTTCACCGACCATTAGCAGATGGTTAACCTGTACCGACTGCAGCTCATCTTTCCGTTTCGCAAGAGCCTGGAGAAATTCAAACGGGGTCGCCGCGTTTCCGCTCAGGAAGATACGGTTGCCGCTTTTCACGGATTGAACAGCTTCCTCGATTGCGACAACTTTTCCTTTATAACTCTCAATCCAGTTCATATTATAAGGCTTCGAGAATATGTTTTGTTGGGAGTTGATAGAACGATGCGATATGACTATTCGTACATATCCCGTTATGTATACATACACCGGCAGCAAGTCCACGATTATCACGGAGTGCTTCGGTTATCCCCTTTTTCGCAATTTCCAGAACGAAGGGAAGTAGCGCATTTGTAAGCGCATATGTTGCCGACCGTGCCACACTTGCCGCGATATTCGGGACGCAATAATGTATAACATGGTGTCTCACGAAAACCGGATTGTCGTGTGTCGTCGGGCGGCTTGTCTCAATACATCCCCCCTGATCGATCGATACGTCGATGATCACCGCTCCTCGCTTCATTGTCTTCACCATTTCTTCAGTTACCAGATGCGGTGTTCGTTCACCCTTCACCATGACCGCACCAATCAATACATCGGCGAATTGGACTCCGCGTTCAATTGCGTACTGGTTGGCAATCGCCGTCGTGATACGGTGTTGGAAAATCGTTTCAAAACGCCGGAGTCGATTCACATCTTTATCCACAACAATGACCTGTGCCCCCATTCCGAGGGCGGCATGTGTTGCAGCCTGACCTACCGTGCCGGCACCGAGAATCACCACAGCCGCAGGCGGTACGCCCGCAATACCACCGAGGAGTATTCCGCGCCCATCATTTCCGCTTTCAAGAAATCGCGCGGCAATCGGAATTACCATCTGACCGGCAATTTCGCTCATACTGGTCAATACCGGCAGCGATCCGTCATTGTCTTCGATCAATTCATATCCAATTGCGGTAATCTTTTTTTCAAGGAGTTTCTCGGTCACCCGTCTGCCCGCAACAGGAAGATTCAATGAGGAGAGAATGACTTCACCCGCATTCAGCTTTTCGATATCCTCCACCGTCGGCGGAGTAATTTTCAATACGATATTCGAACGGCCGTACACCTCTTCGGCAGAGTATACAATATTTCCGCCGACCTCAAGATAGTCTGTATCCGAAAAACGTGCACGTTCTCCCGCCCCTTTCTCGAAATAGACGGTGTGCCCTTCTCTGACAAGCGACTGGACCGCGGCCGGTGTCAAAACAACACGACGTTCGCGAAGCGGATTCTCTTTTGCAATACCGATGTTCATGGCTGTTTCCTTGCTATTGAAAAAACGAAATATAAAGCGCCAAGAGATTTATGATTTTTGACCTGTCCGCCGAATACTGACGATGTCGGTAGAAGGCGGATTGATGATTGATGAATAGAAATGGCCATTTCTGTTTGTAATGGATAAATCACACTGATGGAATTTCGTCGGTGAAAATTCATATAAAGATTTTTAACTTTATAAAAGAGTAAGAGTATTTCTGACACTTTCTTTTTGAAAAGAAAGTGTCAGAAAGAAAACCGGCACCTAAAGGTACTGCGCACTGGTAATAAAATCTAAGTTCGTTAATATGCGCTGACAAAATCGCAACCCGCATGAGATGGCCTCCAGCACACACTGTTGAGATGGCACATTCGAGTCCGTCGATCTCGGCCTTTAATCTAAGAAATATTCAGTCGATAGTTTTTATAAGCCTCGATCGAAACGCACGAAATTGCGCCTACACACGGCTCCCCTTCTTCCCGCTACACGCCAGCGATTTTATCGTCAAGAAATTATTTATTATGGAAATAACCATGTTTTCTTTGACCCAAATTTATAAATCGAAATACCTATACCTTAAGTAATATATTTGAGGGGATTATCAACTAATAATAATATATTTTGGACAGCACTGAGAAATCGTCAATCATCAATTCAAAGAGCTTTTCTCACCAGTGTATGTCTCCTTGTGCCGCCCGCAATGTGTTTTTCATCAGCATTGCGATAGTCATGGGTCCCACACCGCCGGGCGATGGCGTTATTTTCGATGCAACCCTGCTTGCCGATTCAAAATGCACGTCGCCCACAAGTCTGTAGCCTTTGGGCGAGGAGGGATCGTCAACGCGGTTCGTTCCGACATCGATTACGACGGCCCCCTGCTTTATCATATCGCCTGTAATCATCTCGGCTTTACCGATTGCAGCGATGAGAATATCCGCCTGTAACGTATAGTATGCTAAATCCGTCGCGGCACTGTGGCATATAGTTACGATTGCATTCGCTCCTGCAGCCTTTTGAAGTAAAATATTGGCTACAGGTTTCCCGACGATGTTGCTCCGTCCGACAACAACCACATGTTTACCGCTCGTTTGAACATTAGAACGGATGAGAAGCTCCTGCACACCCCATGGTGTGCACGGACGAAATGTATCCTGACCGATCACCAACCGTCCCAGATTGATGGGATGGAATCCATCGACATCTTTTCTATAATCAATGGCCGCTATGACACTGTGCTCGTGTATATGTTTCGGGAGCGGTACCTGGACAAGAATTCCGTGTATTTTTGGGTCTTGATTAAAATTATTAATCAACTGCAGAAGACGTTCTTCGGTGGTCGATTCAGCGAGATGCTCGGTGACGGAATAAAACCCGCATCCTTCGCAAGCCTTTCCTTTCATCCGCACATACGACTGGGATGCAGGATTGTCGCCGACGAGAATGAAAGCCAATCCGGGAACAATACCACGCTGGGACTTGAGAACCTCTGCCGCAGCAGTTACTTCTCGTCGAATCGTTTCAGCTATTTTTTTTCCGTCGATAAGTTCTGCCTGCATAGCTTATCCTTCTGATCAGTATTCCGGGAAAATGATGCGCTCGATCTGAAGTGCTTTCCCGCTTTCTATGTCTACTTGCACATAGACAGCACAGAACCGCACATCATGCGATGCCATCTCGAATTTATAGGGGGTTTGATGAATAAAACGCCGTAATGCAATTTCTTTTTTTAATCCGATCACGGAGTCGTAAGGACCTGTCATTCCCGAGTCCGTCTGATATGCCATTCCATTTGGAAAAATATGGGCATCGGCCGTCGGGATATGAGTGTGCGTTCCGATCATTGCACTCACCCGGCCGTCAAGATACCATGCCATTGCCATTTTCTCAGCGGTCGCTTCGGCATGGAAATCGACGAAAATGACTTTTGTCTCTTCATGAATTTTGTTGATCGCCCAATCGGCGGTTTTAAAAGGACAGTCGATCGGCTGCATGTACGTCCGACCCTGAAGATGAAGAACACCGACTTTCCCCTTTTCGTTCAGATCGTACACAACATAACCGTTGCCGCCGTTTTCACGCGGGTAATTCAGGGGCCGTAGAACGTTCCGGTCCTTGGCTATCAGCTGACGCGCCTGCCATCGATCCCACAGATGATTGCCGGTTGTAATGACATGGACGCCGAGATCGTATAATTGTTTTGCCTGCTCTTCCGAGAGTCCTTTCCCTTCGAAGATGTTTTCACCGTTGGCAATGGTAAAGTCGATATGGTATTTGTCCTGGAATCCTTTCAGTAGTTTCGTTGTGATTTCAAGACCGGGCGTTCCGACGATATCCCCGACAAAGAGGATATTAAGAGTAGTGGACAAGGAAACCTGCTTTCTAAGAAAATGTGTACTGAATATAGCTAAAAGAGGGGAAAAATGAAAGATAGAGGTAAAAAATAGGTTAAGGTAAAGGTCATGTGTAAGGTTGAAGGTTGAAGGTTGGTAGGTTCTGTAGATTTCACGAATATTTTCTACTACGGTTCTGCATGCTTACTTGCTATGAAAACGCATTCTTCCTCATCAAGACTGAACCTATTTTTATGGCCGCCAAAGTCCTCAGCTTCAGTTATCCATTTGAAAACATTTACCTTGAAGCCGGATTGTTCGAGTCTACCCCTGTAATCCTTTGCATAAATTCTTACATGATTCCATTGACCGAAGGCTTCTTCTCTACCTGCTGCAGTTGTTATCGAAAAATCTTCATAGGTATTCTCCAACGATAATGAAAAAGGTACCTGCAGGATTGCCCAACCTCCTGGTTTCAGGGTACGATAGAACTCGGACATAGCCTTGCGATCATCGATTATATGTTCCAGAACATGGTTACAGATGATTGCATCAAAAGAATTATGAGGAAATTGAATATTCGTTATATCCATCCTGACCATGACGTTTTTCGAATGGAGATCTGCGGTCAGATAGTCTACAGCGGCTTGATTCCGTAATTTATCCTCCACGCATGCTTCAGGAGCTATGTGTAGTATCTTTTGAGGCTTCTTAAAAATATCTGTTTTATGCAAAAGAAAAAGATACAAAAGTCGCTCCCTATTATTGGAACCACAAACAGGGCAGCGTACATTCGGATGATAACCGCCCCCGACAATTCTTTTCTCCTTGAATACGGGAAACCTGAAACCAGACGGGAGAAATATCCTTAGAAAGGAATTGCAGAACGGGCATTCATACCTGAATCCAAAGTAATATATCCTATCATATATTGATCTAAGTCTCGGCTGCGACTTGACTGGAACCAGTCCTTTTATAAATGCCTTCATTGTGTCTTTTATCATTCCCTCCTTTTTAGCACAATCGGCTGCTATTTAATTATTTTCTATTTCACATTAAAAGACACCCGAATCGATTCCCTTACATCTTTTTGATGGATGGTCAATTCCAGAATCGGGCCGGCCATAGGACGGGGTCTGCTGCCTGCGCCAATAAAGGGCATAACTTCTTCCTGAAGTTCTGTCAGGGTGATCAGTTTCAATCCATCCGATGAATTAGGTTCCAGCTTTTCCCCATTCACCTTGATGTCTTCCGGTTTATTGTTTTCAGGCAAGTTAAATCGAATAACCCAGTCCCGTGAAGAAATCGCGCCGTTATAACTCCCTTGTTTCCTGTCGATCACAAGCTGTATACCTTCCTCGCTTCTGGTCAGACTCACCGGCGTTTTACAGAAAGCACCTTTCTGATATTCGGGCGATAAACCATCATCCTCGTACAGTACGCGGGTAGTACCGGCAGTTTTTTCCGTCGGAATAAAAGCATCTATAATTATCCTATTCCAGGGATGTTCCATTGTATACTGCATCTGCGGTAAGGAAAAAATAATACCACCAATCCGGACATAGATCGGGCATTTCCATAAGATGGGATTCAATACGATCGTCTCCGGACCTTGCAGTATTTTTCCTGTCCAGATATCCTGCCAGTTTCCGGGTGGAATCCAGACATTGAAGACCTGTTCAACATCGACAGTCTGTATTGCCTGGAAGTGCGCACCACCCATACTTTCAAAAAATTCAATCTTAATGGAATAGGAGCGACCAGGTTCTAAATCTTTTGTTATCGGATAATCGGTGGCAGCCTGATCGTGCCAGGCATCAACGACAAGGCTATCGTCTATCCACACACGTACTCCATCATCTGAGATCACTTTCAATTTCGACATTCCTCCTTTTTTCGGAGCATGGATTGTCCCTGTCCAACGTACCGAGAAATGATCGGGAGGAATCCGGGGATCCGGACTTCCAGTCCCCCAGACAAAATTCAATACGGAATCGACGCGGATAAAAACCGGTTTCCCTTTTAAATCCTGATTATCGAAGTACTCACCCATAAGCCCCGGTTTTCCATCAAGGGTCTGAAAAAAATCAGATGGCATGGGAATGTCTTTTGTTTTACTGAGTGCGAAAGGAGCGATCAGTAAATCTTCTCCAAAGAAAAACTGCTTGTCCCGTCTGGCCTCAGGTTCATCGGGCCATTCCAGATCGCAGCGGCGCATGATGGGTGTGCCATCCTCGAATGCACGGCGGGCCGCTGCATAAAGCGTGGGTAATAATCGATACCTCAGCCGTATGTATTCTGAAGCAATGCGTTCGGCCTCTTCTCCGTATTCCCAGGGGTAGCGTGTTAATCCGCGTGTGCAATGGAGACGCGTAATCGGTGAAAAAACTCCGTACTGAATCCACCGCACATACTGATCCGGTTCCGGATTACCACCCGTATGCCCTCCGAGGTCTTCATTGACGTATGGCATCAAACGGGATGTACCGCTGTTGACCCCGTTGGCCACACCCATTTCCAGATATTCCCAGCGTGATTTTTGGTCGCCGGTCCACCAGATAGGATAACGATGAGAGGCCGGATGTGATGGTATATTCCAGAATCCGTTGTCGATACCGTCGACATTCGACATGATCATGGGACGTCTGTCCGGATGATACTTCTGTGTGATGTCATGATAGAGACGCATACCCCAGACCTCTTTGCTGATGCCCGGCATCGGTTCATGGAGTCCGGTGAACCAGTTCCGGTCATACCACCAGACATCGATGCCCTTATCGAACAGACTTGTGAGTCCATTCCATCGATAGTAAAATTCTTTAGGATCTAATGCTGTTTTTTCTTGTGCTTCCGGGTGGTCGTTGTACATAAGACGAACATCCATCTCGTGCGCTCTGTCGATAAACCTTTTCATATCCGGAAACAATGTATCGTTTACCGTATAACCATGAGAAGCACCGAGTCGCCAGTCGGTATCAACAACGAACATATCGAGCGGTATTTGTTTCTTTCGATATGTTTCGATCGTTTGAAGCGCAGTCTCTTCGGAATAGGGATGGTAACGACTGTCCCATAGACCGAAAGCAAAAAGTGGCGGCATGGGAATCGGACCCGTGAGTTTCAGGAAATCGCTCCTGAAACGGCTGTACTGCCCCTTCTCAAGAAGAAAAACATAAACATCCTGTGCATCGTTTGTCGTGTCCCATCCGGAAGTGGAATGATCCTTGAATTTTTCCGGCGTTGGTGTTGCACCCCATTCAGGTGGTATCAATCTAGGATTATCGGGGAGGATCCAAAATTGATCACTACTGACAGGGCCCGGGAAAAAACTAGAAGGCGGCATACCTTTGAATTGATATTGAGTCTTCCCATTCTTCGACCGGATGAGAATCCCATCCAGCGACCGACAATTGGCCGGCAATTCAACAAGGAACTTCGAAGTTGTGAGGATCGTCCTATTCTCCTCTTTTTGAACATCGATCGATCCGCCTGACCAGCTCCTGTCGACCACGGTAAATGTGTTTCGATCTTCGAATCCTATCGGTCCTTTCTGTTCGATTCTAATGAGATTATCGGACAGGGCCTGAATCCGGATGTCCCCCACGACCGCTTCACCCGATCGAGCCGAAACCGGGGTCATGAGAGTAATTACACCAATAGAGAAAAGAGCGAGAAAAGAATATTTAATTAGATTCACCATGACAACCATCCCTCTTGTACCAGCATCATCATTTGACGGAATACCGCATGATTGGTCTCGTCTCCGACCGGCGTGCAATCTCTACGAATCCGGTTTTCTTGAATGAAGAGTATAAACCGGTATAGACGAAAACATCGGCAGTTTTCTTCTTCGGAGCAATCGGATATGCTTCGACAATTTTCGCACCTTTTTTCTTCGCAAACTGAAGTGCCGCTTTTATCAGCAGTTTAAGATATCCTTGCCGACGAAATCCCCTCCTGATAAAAAAGCAGACAATAGACCAGACGGCTTTTTCATCGACCCGCTCTAAAACACGTGAACGTTCAAGCAAAGTATAATCTTCTCTCGGACCGACGGAGCACCAGGCAACCGGCTTGCCATTCATATAGGCGATAATTCCCGGAACGCCTCCATTATCTACTATCTTTTTAACGGCACGTTTATTTCCTGCGCCTTTTTGTTTCTCGAACTGAGATCGCCGCAGCCTCCACCACATGCACCAGCATCCACCGCACGCGCCGTTCGATCCGAATAGGTCTACGAAGTTATCCCATGTTTTGGGGGTAAGGGGTTTAAAAGTAAATTCTTTATTCATTGGAGTTGCCCTCCTGTTACTGCACGCAATGTAGGTCGAGCAGACTTGTGGTGCACTAAAGTACGGCTTCGCCGAGCTTGCCGAACCACTGCTCGACCTATAATTGTATATGCTCAAGCCGCACCCGTTTCATCAACCGCTCTACATCCTTAATATTGATGCAGCCCGGAATTTTCGACAGCACGTTCGCAGCACCGCATGCTACTCCCCACCTTATCATTTCGCTGTATGGCAACTTCTTCTTTATCCCATAGACAAATCCCGCAAGTAATGCATCGCCCGATCCTACTGCTTTCCGATTTGCGTATTCAGGGCCCAAATCTACACTTACCTTCATCGCAGCATTCTCATTTTCTTTTAGTACAATAACACCATCCGCGCCGAGCGTTACCGCTGCATACGAAATACCCTTCTTCACCAACACATTCATTCGATTAAGCATAACTTGCTCATCATCACGACTACTTACACCAAAGGTTGTCTGAAACTCAGCACGATTAAGCTTGATCATTTGCGGGTTTGCTGCGATCGCTTCAAGTAGCGGTATTCCGGATGTATCCAGCACCGCAAAAGCCCCTTTTGCAACACAAAGCTCAGTGAAATCACCGTACACTCCATCGTTTGCACCAGGCGGGAGACTTCCACAAAAAACAACTATGTCGTTTTTATTAATCTCATTTTTTAGTTTCCGCCTTATACGCGAGATGATCGCGTCATTAACCTGATACCCTTTTGAGCGGATATGTGTTGCAGCTCCATTCTGTTTCTGTATAACGGTTGTATTCCTACGGGTTGATCCTTCTGTATAGACGAAACTTGTTTGTATTCGCCGTGATGCGACGGAGGCAAAGTCTTTTTTCGACTTTTTGCCGACGATTCCCATAGCCAGAACCCTCTCGCCCAACGCTGCAAGCACACGCGAGACATTGATTCCTTTCCCTGCTGCAATTCTGGTATACGATTCTGCATCGAGTAGGGCATTATCGGCAAATTGCGGGACTTCAATTATAACATCGATTGAAGTATTTAAGGTAACTGTAATAATTTTTTGAGACATGATATTTATGGCGCTCGCCGTTTGCCCTTGGTGTGATAGATCAACTTACCGACAGCCGTGATTGGAACGACGCTTGTATAGTTTAATATGTTCTTACTTCACACGGAGATTATCCGGATTAAAAGCAATCCCGGCTCTTTTATAGTAACACACTTTTGCATAATCGACAAAGGTTTTATACGGTTCTCCTTTGCAGGCGCCGCTTAGAATATTTTGAGCGCAGACGACCTGTTCATCGATAAATTCCTTATCAATAGGTTCACCATGACCTGAAAGAACGGTATTGAACTCTCCCGAACGCCGCTGTAATTTTTGTAGAATCATTAAATAGGATTCGACCGGAATACATCCATCCATAAAAAGCCATACAACGGTATTGTTGTTATCTCCCGTAAACAGCAGTTTATCCTCAGCATCCAACAAACAAATACTTCCTTTTGTATGAGCCGGTACCTCGATCACCTCAAGTTTCCTTTTCCCGAGATCGAAAATAAAACCTTCCTTTACAGGCAATAGGTCAGGCACACCGACATTTTCAAAATCCCTCACCAACAACGGAGCGAGTTGGGGTGAGTCATTTTCGACTTTCTCAACCGCTCCTCTATGATAATCTTCGTCGCAATAAGATTTAATCATCTCAAATTCCAGGGGGTGAGCATATACCTCTTTAAACTGGTAATCGCTTCCACAATGATCGAGATGGCCGTGTGTATTGACGACAATGACAGGTAGTGCGGTGATGGATTTAATACATCCGGACAAATCAGCCACGCCTGTTCCTGCATCGATTAATAAGGCTTTATCCCTGCCTTCAACAAGATACATGTTATCACTGCCGTGATCGTCAATGCGCCACACTTTGTCTGCAATTTGTTTTACTTTAAACCAGGATTCGGTTTTAGTCTGGCTGTATAACGTATATTGAACCAACGACGTCACAATAGCACAGAGAAATATGAAATAAATAACATTTAAAAAATATTTCATACAGTTTCTCTTTCCAATACAAATTACTTTTCTACACACTCGTAATACTAAAATACCGAGGAAGTGAACTCATACTGTAAACAAAATGTAATCATTATGACACCTATTTTCCAGCCGCCTCAAAAACTTTATTCCACATATTGACTGAAACCGACCGGATGTCACTTCGGCTCGAGAGGTGTAATTAAATCTCGGATCGCATTTCAACCATTGGCTGATGCACTCCCGGTGTAAAAAATAACCTTGAATTGAGCGATATATTTTTTCTCTGACGTGTCTAGTTTTCGGGCAAATTCCTTACGGGAGGTTATTGAACGGCTTAAATGCCTGACTGCCCGCTTAATATCAATTAATCAGTCGATTAAAATCTATGAGTCCAGGTCAAACTAGCAAGGCTCTCTTTAAAAGAGTTCGTTTGAGTTCCTCTGGCATTTGTATAACGCAGACTTAAACTTACTGCATCGCTCATCCATATTGGATAACTGCTCTGGAGCTGGATACTAATATTTTTTGCTTCCTGTCCGCTGTTCGCTGAGATCGAAATATTGTTATTTAATTTTCCATCAAATACACGGTAGTTCAGGCCGCCGCCAAATGTCATAAGATTTGTTTTTGTCTCTCCTGTTTTTGTTCCCGTAAAACCGACAAACGGACTGACACTCAGATCTGCACTCAATGCACTTGATATATTTACCATCAAGTTCGTTGATCCGGTATTATATCCAGCCCTTAAAATATTGCCGTCATTCGAGTTCTGATATGCACCGGATAACGTCAGTGTATTGCTTATCGTACCTAAAGTAAAAAAGAATGAAACATTTGCCATATATGAAGCGATTTTATTGTCAATTTTCATGGTATCGTTCGTTGCGTCGTTTCCGAGGATGTCAGATCTGTAGACCAGCATAACATACATGATGGCGCTCGGACGGAGTCCCAGATTTGCCGTGAGCGAAGATCGGTTGGTTGTATATAACTTCTGCTTCACAAGATTATCGGATGAATTATCATAGTTGCCTGTGAGGACGACGGCACCGTCGAGAAATTGTGTCATTAAACCAAAGTTAACACCCTGTCGGTCATTGATTTGAGAAGCCAATCCGAGCGAGGTATAACTCGTTCCAATGCGGGTAAATCCCGCATGGATATTCAACACGCGGAAATTCAGTGAAAGTTGTGTCTTAAGAGCATAATCTGCCGAAGTGCTAAGCCGTATGTGGTACAATGAGTTCAGTGATTTGAATGCCTTTAATTTCAACGAAGAACTATCGGAAATACCTGCTGCATTCATATCACTTGTATATAGGCTACCGGCTGCTTCGCCACTAAATTTCACCATCCCGTCGAACACCGAAAAACCGGTGCTGATTCCCGCAACGAGATTTTCTTGCGGAGTGGTGACAAAAGCATCATTTTCTGTAGTGGCATAAAGAGAGTCAATGACATTGGTACTATCCTTTTTATAAAGCGAATCGATATTCTGTGGGGGTGGTAATGAACTGCCGATATCCCAGGCACGAACGACATTGATATCAAAAAAATCCCCGCCTTCACGGCCTATTCCAAGCTTCATCCCGGCAATAACCCGGTCGAAGGATGCGTCAACAACATTTCCTTCAACGGCCCGTTTCGTCATCCCCCCGACAGCCATAAACCGGAGCAATCCGGGGTACAATTCGAGACCACCACCCCGAATTGGGACACCGTTCATTGTCAGTTCCGAAAGTTGCAAACCAAAATCACCGGCGTGTGCACGCCCCCATGACCATTCAGGATGGACCGCGATCTGATTCATCGACTGACGTGCCGCATTTCCTTCCGTAGAAAACAAAAGATCGAAATTAAAAGTAAGTGTGTTGAATATTGAAATGGTCGGACGGAAAAATATTCTCCCGGTAGCCGACGGCCTCCGTTTTTCGATCCCCGACACGCCGTAGAGTTCTCCATATGTTCCAACATCACCGTAGAAAGAAAATGCTTTCTGAAGCAGCGAAGAAGAATCGGTCGTCTGCGCGGTGGGTTGTAGTTGGTTCGATGTACGATCTGAAATAACCTGATCGGTCTTATTTTGTCCGTACACGATTGCACGGACACAGATGCAAAAGAACAGGATCATGAACCAGTATGATATTCTCGTCTGATGCACAAGCGCATCCTCTTTCCGGTTATTATTATGGACGAATCGTAATTTCTTTGCTCGGAATACTCTCACGGCCGTTTTTCCACACTGTTGTTATAATATAAAAATACAATGTTCCACTTTTGACTTTATCATCGAGATATTCAAGTTTGTTCGGTTTGACAGTTGCAATGACGGCTTCTTTCCCTCCAAGCTGAGATCTGTGAATTTTATATGATGCAATATTAGGATGAACCACAGCTCCCCACTGAATGAAAACACCATCTGATCTTACCTCGGCTTGAACAGCAACCGGCGCTAACGGTAATTCAATTCCAACAACAATACGCTCGACGGCGCTCAGCTTGCTTTTTCCTTTAAAATAATCGACAGACTGGACCGCATATTCGTATGTATGGCCTTCCTCTATGCTCTTATCTATATAATAATTTTGAGTATAGGGAAGAAGTGAATCTACAATTTTTACAAATTCTTTCTTCTTCAATTCCTTATCATTACTTTCACGGCGGAGAACAAAATATCCTGCAATACTTATATCTATGGCTTTCATATCCAGCCAGTGCAGACGCACACATCTTCCGTCCAACTCAGCAGTAAATCTTAACGGCATGATGGGCTCTGTTGGTATCAAGGGCCTTACAGATATTTTCTCTGAGAAACTTCCCAAAACATGACTTCTACTTTCGGCTTTTACAGCATATACATAAGATATACTCCCGACAAGCGAGCGGCTTGTATCGATATAAGTCATCCCTTTTTTGTTATATGGAATTAACCGTGATATCTGCTCTAAAGAATCGCTCCATCCTCTTCCGCGAAATACATAAAATCCGATTACATCCTCAGAACTCATGTCCCATTGAAGACGTACACCCTTAGTAATCCCTTCTCCGCGCAGATCCTGCGGCGGCAAAGGCTTATCAGCACTTCTGTAGTATCCGAGTATTTTCACCGTCGCTCCAGATTCTTCGTCAAACGGACTTTTCATAGTCATATAGTAATAATAGCGTTTCATTGCTTTGACTGACTGATCGATGTACTCTGTATCCCTGGGTGCAACGGACACAAGCAGATGGTATCCGGTATCCCAATCCTCGCTCCGATATATCAGAAGGTTTTTAACCGCCTCAGGCTCATCCAACTTCCATCGCAGACGGAGTCCGCCTAAAGTATCGAGACTTTCTGCCCGCAATCGTTCAGGAAGCTTAATTGAAGAAATAGGTGTCGAAGCAACAGTAACCGTATCGGACGGCAATCCGACATTACCAAAGGCATCGTGAGGGACGATATAATATGAATAATTTTGTAGCCCCAGGAACGACTCATCCTGAATAACATACAAAAATGAACCTTTTTCTCTAATAAAAAATCTCTTCGGCATAATCCGATGAAACTCTGATTGCAGTCCGTCGTTGCGGTAAATAGAAAAACCCGCCGGCGACCTGCCGTATCCGATTTTCCACCTGACTTCAATTTTATATCGATCGACAGTTTTACGACTCGACTTCACTGAGGCAAACTGAACTTTCTCGGGAAACGATATCGGTGCCGAAATCGCAACTGTTCCCACTTTTCTTTCTTGTGTAAGAGTGGAAACACGATATTCATATTGTGCCCCTTTCTCAGCGGTCGTATCTACGTACATGACACCCAACGCTATTCGTATTTGGAGAACGGAACTCCACATGTGTAACGAATCAATTCTATGCAATTTGTTAATTTTTTCCCATAAGAGAGATATCGGCGCTTCATTCTCTGAAAGCGGGTCCGGAACCAGATTTGCGCTTTCACGAAAGCGATTTATGAAATCATTTTCCGATGAAGGGCCTTCGAGATCTATCAATTGAGACCATTTATTCTCCTGCTTTTTCTTTCTTTCAATTCTATATCCAATTTTCCCGTTAACCGGTGAAAGTGTTGAAGCGACATCCTTTCCGGCATGAATGAAAATTCCCCGCGCCCCACCCATGGCAATGCTTTTCTCCGGCTGCTGAGCAAAAGCGCACGAAACTCCTATCAGTATCCAGAAAACGAATGGATATGTTATTGTTTTCATTGTTAATTCTCTCTTTCTATTTCCGATGTCTACTTCAAATATGGTGAGATCGAACAACCATCGCTACCAATATGTGCGCTCAGACCGATATATTTACATCCCCCCCATGAATCAGTATCACAGGTCGACCAGCTGCAATCGGAATCACAAATCCCCCACCCCACAGTGACTGAACCGCACAACCCTATCGAAGCATCACCGTCCATCGACCAATCTCCATTCGTCGAAATCTGCCCGTCGAATGATAAATCAACCGGTACCGAAACATTAATATAGGCACAAGCAATAACGATTGAGGCACCCAACTGTGCGTAAGCTTGTCCGAAGATATCAGCTCCGATACCAAATGTCGCTCCGTGTCCGAATATAACACTCAACCGCAGATCGGCTCCAATCTGAACCCCCGCTTCTGCATCGACGACGACAAGATTAACGCCAATAACAGGAATTTTTGGCAGTGCCAATGCTCCCTCGGTATATATTCCACTTATCACATTCGGGAAAATTGCTGGGAAACTTCCTTTATTTTGATATACCCATGAATAATTTGCAAAAACACTTCTGATGTGTTCTGTCATTTCATAATTACCTATTATCAACCCCGCCCACCCCTCGAATCCGGCAACTCTTACATGTGCACCACTAAGAAAATACCAGCCGCCGTCGTCAATCAGAATCTCAGCCGAGCCGGCCGCATACATTGATCCAAAATCAATTCCCTGCGAAAAATCCACGCTCCCGATTAGTCGGTGATTAGCGAAATCATACGTCAGAGTTATTTTGCCGAATGGTATTGGGAAATCACTTATGCCGACTTTTTGATCATTGGCGATTATCTCATTAGATACTGTAAATTTCATTCGGCTGTTAGCACCGTTTGCACCTGTGAGATCACCCTCAAAGTAAAAATTATTCCAATGACCCGACGTAACAAACATGTTACCCACGACCCCTGTAAATTTTGAGGTACCGGTCGAGGAGATGTTCAATGATTGACCCGGATCGACCCAAAGCGATGTCGAATCGACAGTACGATAAAAATGCATCGCAAAATTAAATTTACTCTCTTCAGAAATATTCCCCTTGGCCAAAAATCCTTTCTGATCAAGAGATTGCATTGAAGCATCTCCGGGAATCGTGATTTTAACGTCATTTACATCGAACTCAATTCGTGTCGGAATAAATAGAAAAGCGATACTATGATCAGGATTCCTTGTGTACGTAATAGACGTGTACAGTTCGCCTAAATTTGGAATATGTAAATCCATGTTCCCCTGAATAACGATATGGTCCTCATACTCGACTACTTGAAGTGGTTTAAATGAAGCTACAGTATATAATGTCACAGCCGGTGCTTTCTGATTTGCTGTAATACCGGTTTCTCCATTGCTTAACACATAGAAATCACCTATTGAAATAATATCGCCGGCATTCATACCCGGAAGCGAATTAATTCTGGCGCATTCCTCTGTACCCGATTTCGGTACTACCATAATAGACCAGTGTCCCTGTTTATCAATTCCTATAGACTGGTTATATACAAAGAATGGATTACCGGTTATCGTCATCGGAACAAATCCTGCGAGCTTCATATTACTAAAATCGAACTGTAAACTACCTGTTTCTAATTTTGTCGGAGAAATCGGAAAATCATTTATGATTGGAATATCTACCACTCCTGTTTTTAATGTATCATTATGGAGAACCAAACCATAATCATTAAAAGACCAATTCTTGCTCATCAATTTCCATTTTTCAATTTGAATAGAAATTGCATCTCCTTTTGGATTGCATTGCACATTGGTAGGAGTTATAGATACAATACCTATATCAAGATTAAGGTCAGACGGTGAAATAGTGGGAATATTTGTATGGAGATGTGTAGCGAGTTTCAATACTCCATTAGTAACAAACGATGCATTGGGATCAGCAACCGCGCTTGTATCAAACGTATAAAGTGTATAGCGGAGCGGGTTCCCGTTGATATCGACAACATTGAAACCATCCGGAACATTCGCAAGATCCGATTCCGAAGCCGCCACAACAGGCACATTCATCCGTTCGTTTGCACTTGAAGTCCCGGGGAGCATCAACACAACACTATCATGTGAAAACGATACTGCCCCTCCGGTCTGGAACGAGCCCGCATAAATTGCAACCTTCCCCCGGATGATTCCCGATCCGGTATTATTTACATATTCTACCTGGAGCGTACCGCTTTGGCCTGTAACGGTGCCGTTAAATGATTGCATAATTGTATCAATCTCGAGTATGCTAACATCCACTGGAACAACACCTGATGCTGGTTTAGCAATTGGTATGTTTATACTATCACGTTTATTACTCGGTTCTATGGCGATATTACAAAATTGAAGAAACTTACTTGAATCAATCCTGAATTGATTATTCGACGGCAGGTGAATAAACTGACCCCATATGGAAACCTTTTCTCCTTCCTGCTTGAGCTGTGTAACCTCGATGGGGATGCCAAGCAACCGATCGATATCCATGTCCTTATAGACTGATAATAGAAATCGTAATGAATCAATAGACCTAAAATTATAAATAATTGCCGCTGTTGAATACTGAGGGTTAATTAATAGCTGCTGCTGCTGCTGCGGCTGCTGATTTGTTTTAATTTCTCTCAGAATTCCTCCTTGTATCGAACCGATGCCTTTAGAATATATTCCAAATCCTGTATCAGTAACGACAACACGTTCGGAATCACCTATAGTAAAAGAACCGCCCTTTGCTGCGGAAAATGTATGATTCCCGAGTGGAACATTTCGAAGAATAAACGATCCATCGGCATCTGTAAAGGTCTCAATTTTAGCAACCTCATTATTTGTCTGACTCTCCATATATACATGCGCGCCTTCTACAGGCTGTCTGTTCTTACCAACGTAGACCTTTCCGATCACACGCCCGGCTATAGGAAGAGTCACTGTAACCTTTCGCCAGGTCTTTGAACACGAATCGGTCAACGCCACAAATTGTGTTTCAAGATCGCGATCCGGTGGTCCTTTCACCTGAATAGTAAATTCCCTGGCATCGCTTTCAAAAACAAAATACGCAATCCCAGTTAAATCAGTAGTTTTCGAAACATTATTGAGACCCAGAAAATCAACTTGTGCACCTTCAAGTGCAAAAGAGGCCGTGTCATCATATACTTTTGGTATTGTTTTAACAATAACCTGGAATCTATGAAGTTTTTTATAGATGATAAGTTTCCCGACATTTTGATTTTCCTGCGTCACATTAATAGTTGTGTCAGTATCTAGATATTTGCTTCCTGCGGTTATATGGATTATTTGCTTTCCTTTAGGTGACGGAAGATGAAATTCATACTTTGGACATTTGGAAATTAGAGGCTGGCTAACTACCGCAGTTCCAATTTTCGTTTGCCCTAATTGGGCAGCTCCTGAAGTAACTGCAGGTTCAGTCTTGGTTTGTCCTAATTGAGTAGCTCCTGACGTAACTACAGGTCCAATATTTGTTTGCCCTAATTGGGCAGCTCCTGAAGTAACTGCAGGTCCAATCTTGGTTTGTCCTAATTGGGCAGCTCCTGAAGTAACTGTAGTTCCAACTTCTGTTGCTCCAACTTTTATATTTTTTATTTGCTGAGAACATTCTGTCTCTACTTCAGTGCCTCCAACAATTCCAACATAAGCATCAACCGGGATACCTGATTCATCAATTATTTCCCCATAAATACTTCCTGCGGGATCGATTGATAATAATGGTATATCAAATTTGCGCCCCAACGGCATCCGTGGTACAGTATCAATTTCTTTATCCTCAAAACCATAAAGACTAATAGTTAATTTTCGGTCGGGTCCGTTAGGATTCGCTGGAAGATTACCTAATTTTACATAACCGTTAATATCTGTTAAGCCACACTTAATAATTTTTACTGGCTCATCGGGATTGAAAAAATTATTGAGAACAACAATATCCTTCATTTCAACATATGCACCAGATGCCGGTTTCCCACCATCACTCCTAATGACTGTCGCAGAAACATACGGCGGAAGCGGTTTAAGTTTACAGATCAATGTGTCTATGTATGTATTCTGGTTATATTCATCATTGAAAACAGCATGTTCTCCATGACAATCAAATTTTATAAACCTATAGGTTGTATCATAATTTATCATTTCCTTTGGATTTGGTTCTAATAATAGTAAATATTCATCTTGTGTATTATTCTTATCATTTTTAACAAGACCAGCAAACATGATCCAATGACATGTATCGGTTTCTATTTTTGCAATAACGTCAAATGTAATATTACCGTACACCATTGTGGTGACGTGATCATTATAATCGGGGCACTCATCTTCGGGCACAGTCGGCGGACGCTTCGTACGAAGTAGGTACACATACAAAAACGGTATGGGATCGTCTGTGATGCCATCCCTGGTCGCAAGGTATAACTGAAATGTCCGCACCTGGCAGCAGAGGGTGCCAAAATCCTGTGAATCCAATGGTTTGAGTACAATATCGGAGTTTGGACTGCAATAGTAGGGATTATCGATCATCACGCGTATGATACGTTTGCAATTTGCAATGCCTGGTCCAACACACCCAAAAGTCCCTAAGTTGTCAAAAAAGCCGTAGGGGACCATCATAGAGAAATGCACGGTACCTGAGGAATCACTTGTTGCTACTCCAAGTTCCATATTTGCATCGGGAAAATCGGCTGATGTACTAACGCTTTCCGTCCCATCAGTAAGAACCACAACGTATTTGAGAACCAGCCGTGCCCGGACACCTGCAAGTGGTTTGCAAATAGGAACCATCATTGTCGGAAGGTGTACATTCAAGGGTTGATTTGCCGGCTGTAGGTTAGGGGTTATATTCGATGGTTGATTTGGTGACTTTTGAATTTGTAATGTATTCGAGGGTTGATTTGCCGGCTGTAGGTTAGGGGTTATATTCGATGGCTGATTTGTTGACTTTTGAATCTGTAATGTATTCGAGGGTTGATTTGCCGGCTGTAGGTTAGGGGTTATATTCGATGGCTGATTTGTCGACTTTTGAATCTGTGCTGTATTCGAGGGACTTGTTTGCTGTTGGTTTGTGGGTTGAGACAACTGTAGATTATTCGATTGTTGAATTATTGCAGGACATAAAAAACTATAGGTCAAATGCCCGGTTACATTACTTGAAATGTATTTCAGACTAATTTTGACTTTACCGGTCTGGTAATTTTTCACCTCATCGGTAAATATTGAATTGTCATTGTAAGATATATTCAAATTCTGATTTGGCTGCCCGCTATACATTACCGTTAATGAATCGACATAGTCAATCTGGGACATTCCCGGAGCTTTGATAAAGACAAGATATTCATCTCCGGGTATTTTATTCTGAACAAGATACGAAAACAGAACCTGCCCATTTCTGACAGAATCCTTTGCAATTAACGTCCGTGATCCCCACATTGGACGAGGTTTGAGATTAAGGTCGCCAATGTCTTGCGGAGCGGCTGAGAAAACTTTTTTCTGATATAGATATGCAATTGCTCCACTTGGTATTGTGTTGTTTGATTGTCCTGCAATCCCTACTTGCACAACCAGATCCCATCTGCGGGCTTGAGCGATTATCGTACCGACATCGATATTAGAACCGGTGTTAAACGGTACATTATAGTCTGGACTGCGATAATAAGCATTATGAACAATAACTCGTACTACCCGGTATAAATCGCCTTTCACAGCTCCACGATTTGGAATTTGAATTGAAGTATCCTTACTGATTCGAGGGATACCTTGCGGTGCACTGAGGGAAAATGAAAAGCCGCCATTCCCATTCGTGGTCGTTGTAGCGATTTCCTTCCCAACATCGGTTGTTGAGGCAGGCAGCTGTGATTTTTGAAGAATAACCGGGAGTTCTCCTTTTGGATAAAAAACATATTCAATATTCAGCGAAATCAACGTATTCGCCAAGGCCTGCCTGGGCCGAGTGGAACCGGGCCATTCATATTGGAGGGTCCCATGCACGGACGTCGACGTTACATAAAAAGGCTTGGCAATGATAATTAATGGAGTACTTTTCTTATATATAAAGATCCAGATTTCACTCCTCCCCTGATTTGCCGCTGCAGGCTGGCCGTTTGCATCAATCGCCTGAACCTGCCACACATATGTTTTTCCCGATTCGAAAGGAAGAGCATCCGATGGATACACAATCAATGTTGGACCGGTAAGAATACGTTCATATTGAGGCACATTAGCTGTAAGTGCTTTAACCGGCAGCTGCCCGGAGAGTATTTCACAAATACGGATTACATATCGGACATTCACACCCGGCGGCGTAATAACCGGCGTCCATTGGAACGTAGGCGTGGCAAAAACAACAGTATCATTATTTTGCGGCATCACAAGCTGAGGTTGATCCGGTAATGAAATGGAAAACTGTTCACATTGTCTTGTGAGAATGTTTCCGTTTTCGTCAAGAACAGAAATGCATAACGTATAATCATCTTCGGGCAATCGTCCGGTTTGTCTTACGACTGACGGTATTTTTCCTGCGAAGGAAGATTCTTCAATTTTGAGTATGTCTGTATTTCGATAAACACGGCTTTGCGGCCCGGGAGGCATTAATATGGTATTGCCTTTGACCGTCGCAATATTACCATACTTCTTTCCCGTTACAACACCCTGGAAAGTTACTGTGACTGACGATTTCCCGGTATAATTCACCATAAACATTAGAATACGCGGATCGCTCTGCCAGGCTGAAAGATACGGGGATGGATTTGGAGTTATAATTAACGTCGAACTCCACGAAGAATTTTGGGCATTGCTACGATATCCTATCGTGAGCAGGACGTAGAAAATGATAATTGTTTTTACGGTGCAGCGTATAATAGTTTTCATGGCAGCCAACACCAGCCTTGTAATGATTCAGTTGTTTTCAAATAGTTAAGAATTATTCGATGTCCTTACTTCTAGTCAATCGTCGGTATTTTTTAACATCATCCAGAAAATCAACACACAAATCCGGGATGATATCCTGGGGAGGAATCTATTTTTATTTTACCTCAATTCCAGTGATCATTTCGGACAGAGCCCTCAGCCATACACCGCAATTCCAAATCCCTGCATAGTGATTCGTAGCGCTGACGCCGATAGTTAAAGAAATAATAGTTCCAGTACACGGTCCATTAGTTGGAACTCATTAAGCAATACAATTGGTTTGTATTAGTGAATATGAAAACCATCAGCACAAAAATCCGAAAAATATTTTTAATTAAACCTATCCTGAAAAACCAAAAATGGAATTTCTCGAGTGGCCTTTAAGAAGTATGTGTGTTTATACTATCTATATTTTCTTCACGAATATTATTTCGCCTAAAAAATATAGACGAATAGTTCGTCGGTGTATGTTAGTAGAACGTAAGTAGTAACGATAAAAGAAGCAAGTTAAATTCTGTAAAAGTAGTCAGAGTTGGTGATTCACTCTATCCATAAAAATTTACTTTTTATCGTAGATTTAAATCACCTGGGGTATTTCCATTCTCCATCTTCCTGGTTGTTAGTTACCCTTACCTTATCAATATTATTTTTTTCGTTTCGGTAAATGAACCGACTTGACGCCTGTAGAAATAGAAGCTTCGAGGTGTATATCACTCGCTGTCAAACGACTGATCCGGCAACCGTTTCAGATTACGGACAAACCTCTCGAGATTGAATTCAGTCCTGGACTTTAAAATGAAATAACTTTCGGCTGCGATTGCGGATGCGATAAGGAGCTTTGCATCATCCTCGCTTAATCCTTCCTCCCGCAGTCGTTCAAGCGTCTCCCGGGTTTCCGGTGGATTATTATTGCGCAATTGGCTCTCGACCGCATCAAGATAAACGGATTTCAACTGCAGATTGTATTTCATAATAGGCTTCTATGGGTTCTGTCAGCGTATGTTAATTCCTTCAATCCTTATTTATTATGATAGTATTAACTTTGCGAGGAATCCATACTTTCATTTCATTGATGCCTCTGTTGTTCCAAAAACAGTACGGGATTGCAGTAAATTTATATTTAACACCCTCAATGGAAAAACTATCTGACGCGGCCTTATATATAACGGCTTCACCGGTTATCGTACTAACTCCACTAAATTTATCAGTACTAAATGAGGTCGACAATTCTGCGTTGTCCGGGAGAATCATATTTTCAATCTGGCTATCGTTATCAATACCCTCCAGACAATAAACAAGAGGTCCACGCTCAAGAGCAATCTTTCCCCTATCGTTAGAAACTTCATTGTTTGCCGATACTCTATGAATATTCATCGGCAGCACGTATTCAATAATATCACCCTGTTCCCATTCGCGTTTCATTGCTGCATAACCGTTTTCGGTTCTATATTCAGCATCTTTGCCATTCACCTTAATTGAAAATGTTTCTTTAATGGGCGAAATGTAAGAGTATAAATTACCCGGGACAGGTTGGTTACGAATCCATCCGGGAATACGGAGATTTACGGTAAAGAAAGCTTTCTTTGTCGGATTCACCTTTATTTTGACGGCACCATCCCACGGATAGCGGGTTTCCTGACTGATTTCAACCGGAATACTACCGTTGAGCTTGATGTTCGCAGAACTGCCAATAAATAGATTTACATAAAGATCGTTTTGCTTCTGCGCGTAGACATAACCGGGAATCGATGGAAGGAAACGGCATATATTTGTCGGACAGCAGGAACAATCGAACCAGGGCTGACGGGTTAGTGCTCCCTGGTTAAATTTGAAGTCAGCATCGCATGCCAGCGGATTCACATAGAAAAATGTTTTACCATCTAATCCTACACCTGAGATTACATTGTTATAAAGACTTCGTTCCAGTACGTCAATGTATTTTGAATCGCCGTGTAAAAGAAACATACGGTAATTCCAATAGACATTAGCTATTGCAGCACACGTTTCATTGTATGCGGTAAGGTTGGGTAATTCATAGTTTTCTCCAAAGCGTTCGCCGTCGGGTACTGCGCCGATACCGCCGGTAATGTAAAACTTTTTCGAAACCATATTATCCCAAATTCTATCGATTGCCCGAATGTAGTCCTTATTTCCGGTCAATGCGGCTACATCGGCAACACCCGAATAGAAATATCCGGCCCTCACAGCATGACCTACAGCTTCATCCTGTTGGTTTATAGGTTTATGGTCCTGGAAGTAAGATCGCTTGGGGTCGATCTTTTTGCCGCGGCAATCGATAAAAAATTTGGCAAGGTCAAGATATTTTTTTTCACCTGTAATGCGATAAAGCCGTACCAGGCCCATTTCAACGATTTCGTGTCCGGGGGCATCATTTCGTTTCCCGGGACCAAAGACAGTATTCAACAAGTCCGCATTCTTAAGTGCTATGTTTAAAAGGTTCCGTTTTCCTGTAGCCATATAATGGGCTGCTGCAGCTTCAAACAAATGACCGGAGTTATAAAGCTCATGGCTTGACATCGACTCTTTCACCCAACGCTCTTTGCCCGCCCATTCGTGCGGGTTCTGGGGGTCTATTGTTCGGGCAGTATATAAATATCCATCGGGTTCCTGTGCTTGTGCTATAATGCCGATGAGGCTATCTACGTATTTATCGAGAGCAGGGTCGGGATGGACAGCCATTGAAAACGAAGCGCCTTCGATAATTTTATATATATCCGTATCGTCGAAAGGAAAAGTGGTGAGAAATTTGCCGCTCTTTTTCGAAGCAAGGATAAAATTCTTAACCCGTCCAGTTTCTTCACATTTTCTGAATGATACAGGAATAGTAACAGTACGATTGATTTCGATACGCGGCAGCCAGAATTGGTCGTTGATTGTCACTTGATGAAATGGAACTCCTTGAAAATTATAATCAGGGCTTGTTTGCGCAAAAATGTTTCCCTGAGCGCAGGTTAGCAGTAAAAGAACGCTTGTAAGTCTTATGTAGTATTTTTTATTCATGATTAAGAATCCTTTCGGTACAGTGCTGTCCAAAATAAATTAACACTTATTGAAGAACCGGTGAAAACATGAAGTATTGGACATGGTATAAAGAATCATTCAAGAATGAAAATATAATTAATGATCCGCCTTGAAAAATATCTCACCCCTTCAGGGTTTTTGATGTCCATTCCCATAAGATTCAAGGGGCTACGCCCCTTGCGGACATATCCCACCCCCCCTGAATCCCGATAGAATCGGGATGATGGCACTTTAGTGTTGGGGTGGTCTTAAAGGCAGATTCAAAATACTAAATTCAGAAATCACGTTGCATTTAGACCCTGTCACTAAAGTGCTGTCGTCCCACATCGTATGTGGGACTCTCGAAGGGTCGGATACTACAACTTGGGATGTAATCCCAAGAAATGTCAAAAGAAAATTACTTCTGCACCCTGTAGGGGTGCGATATCTATTTTGGACAGGTCTGTTTATTAATGATGAAAATCCTTTTTGTGCTGTTAGATGCAGTATCCATCTCTTTAATAATCCATATTAATACTTTTTATCTTTAAATAATGTATTTCCTTTTACCAGCCATGAAATACCGAACGCTAATAATGCAATAGATTCGAGTATTAATACCGGGTATATTTTCGATATTGGTGTGTCCCTCAAGAATAGTGTATACATAATCATACAGAGTATTGTCAGGATCATAACGAAACCGCAAAAACGGTATATAATATTTCTTCGCCTTTTTTCCTTACTAAGACCACCCGGTTCACGCTTTGTGAAGAGGTACATCGAATTGAATGACAATGAAAGAAAAAATAATGCGCCAAAAGTCAAATGGATATACTCGGATATATTATCATCGATAAGAAACATCCCTACCTTAACAACTTTCCCGCAATACATTGAAGTCGGGAAAAATATTATTCCCAGCGCAAATATTCCACTCATGTTTGCAACAACATCATCAATTTTTTCATAACCTTTATACGATATTAGAAATAGAGAAACTCCACAGAGTATTCCAACAAAAACATCATGCATATTGGTATAATAATAACCACTTATCGATCCTTGTACACCAAGTCCATTTTGTAGAAATCCCCCTACTACGACTATAATAGGCAAGGCTGTTCCCAGAATACCTATTAATCTTCGCATCGTTAAGTATGAGATTATTAGATTTTTGCTTTGAATCATTGACATATTAGCATCCTCGGTAAATTACATGCCGTGTAGTTTCTCGATATTTTTGCTAAATATTGTTTATAGAATTGTCCGTAACTTTTAAATTCCTGCGGACATTGCGTAAATCGTTTTGTAAGCGCGCCGTTGTTCCTTCGTTTAACTGCGCTACTGCAGTGTTTTCCATTTCCCGGATACTGAAGATAGCATCAGCCAGGGCTCAATCACAATATTAATCAGAACATGGGCAAATATACATGGCCCCAGATTCCTTCCGCCCAATAGGTATATCGCTGCCAGTAAAGCGCCAAGAACTGCCGTTGAGGACATCGCTGGAATTGCAAACTTGAACTCGCGTCTTGCGAGTAACCAGGCGGCATGAGCCATGCCGAACAGGACTCCAGACGATACAATTTGGATTACCGGTCCGAAGCCACCATACATCAGACTATCCATGAGCCAACGTCGGAACACAGCTTCTTCGACAATACCGCCGACGACTGCAGATACGATACCCAGAAGTTTGAACAGAGAAATCTCGCGCTGCATGCTCGCAACAAATGGAATCACTCTGAAGGTGTAAACTATATATCCGACTGCTACAATGATCGCCAGTACCCAAATTGTCAAAGGGGCAAATGAATCTCTGGCAAAACCGAGGTTCTGAAGTACGGGGATATTGTATCCTATTAGGACCATCGCCAGTGGGCTGAACATTATAATTGATGCCGCAGCTAAGATCCATCCTGTCTTTCTTCGATCATTGACCATGGAGAATTGTTACCTCCTGTGTAGAATTGTGGCTGAAATTATATTATCCCGATTGTCCCGAGGCTATTCGTGCTTATGAATTAGATAGCTATTCGCATCAGTTCTGGACATCATATTCTCACTAAAGCACTCATAGCCCTTTAAATCGCGTAAAGCGTCAATAATATTTTCAAATTTCTTCAAGCATGACCTGAATATAAATGGGCCAAAACTGACTCGATTAATGCCAATTTCCTGTAGGACTGGAAGCGGCGCGGCATTGGGTGCAGCAAGGACGTTTATGGGAGAATTGATACGATCTCGCAGTTCTTTCAGTGTATCAATATCCCCCGGGCCCATGGGGTAGATACAGTCTGCTCCAGCTTCAGAATATGCCTTTGCTCTCACGACTGCCTCTTCTATTTTGGACTCCCGGGTCGGAAAAGAGTTCGATATAAAACTATCGACCCTTGCATTGATCACCAGATGCAAGCCTTGACGGGCGGAGACTTCTCTGATTTTCGCTATTCGTCCACTTTGTTCTTCAATTGATCGTAGAGCACCACCTTCTTCAAGACTGTCCTCTATGTTTATACCGACAACTCCTGAGTCGATCACTTGTAGTATGGTTTCCTCCAACTGTGAAATGGTTTGCGCATAACCGGACTCAATATCGGCAGTGACCGGAACATCGACACTGCTTGCAATGCGTGTAATAATATTCATGAGTGTCGAAAGCCTAATCTTTTCACCATCCTCATAGCCAAGAGATGCTGAAACAGCCGCACTTGCCGTTGCGACAGCCGGGTATCCTTTGGCTTCCAGAATCCGGGCACCGATCGGGTTCCAAATGTTAGGCAGAATCAACAGCCTGCCGTTTGTGTGTAAGGAGAGTAATATTTCTGCTTTTTTCCTCTGTGTCGCATTGATCATTTCTAATCCTCCGGGTGAGTAAGAAAAATGCGTTAAGCTGCCTTTCGGTTAATGTCGTGTGTAGTTACGCAGTACCATTTTATTGTTATTATCATTTTCCAAAGTTGCCAATAATCAAATAACCTAATTCTTTACGCAGCGAACAGAATAACCATTTTTCCCACTGTCGATGTTTCTGCTGCTCACATAGCTGTCATTGTAGTGCACGGACCAGTACCAGACATAGTCCACAAAGATCGTACTAAGCCCGGTAGAGCTCCACCAGTAACCGTCACTCCCAACGCTGCCCATCGCTCCATTTTCGTCACGGCCGCCACCCGGAAGGGCTGTGAAACCACTTTCATTGCTTGCACCTGTATTTGGAGTTATCCAATGTGCTGTTCTGGTTTCTTTCATTTTTCCGCCTGCTACACTATCTCCTCCAAGATAAGTTATTAATGTTATCCAATCTGCATTGGTGGGAACGTGCCATCCTTTGGGACATATGTTTCTACTGTCAGAAACCGCATACCAATTATACAATCTGCCATACGTTGCAATAGTATCGCTGTTTCGGGTGTTATTATAATTACAATATGCCCCCGTGCTTAATCTTGTCCACGCCGTATTGTCGGTCACTTCGGGTATGTCTTCGCCATTGCGGTAGTGCGTGGTACGCAAGTTTTCTGCCATCCATGTTTGTGTACCAATGGTGATGGTTTCATACTCATTTCCGTCCTGGTCGGTCATGGTTTCGTAGGTTTTACCTAGGTTAAATGCTGCGGTAGTTTTGCCGTTTGTGTCATCACCACCATTTTTGCATCCATTAAACAGTACTGCGGCAACCGCAAACATACAAACTGCAATACTTATTTTTTTAAGGCTGTTCATAATCGTACTGCTTGAACACAGTTGGTCGATCTCTCGATCCAGCTCTTTCAGTGTATCAATATATGCCTTTGCTCTCACGACAGCCTGCCGTTTGTATGCTAAAATTTCTGCTTTTTTCATCTCTGTTGCCTTGATCATTTCTAATCCTCCGGGTGAGAAAGAAGAATGCATTGGGCTGACTTTCGGTTAACGTGTGCAGGCATTACGCTGTACTTATGCGAATGATTAATGATCCATTCGATGTGAGCAAAAGTGTGGAGCGAGCACAACTGATTTCGTTTTTCAAGATTTAACATCGACATTACTAAATAAGCAAGGATCGTTATGCCTGCTGTTAGCCGAAGTTGGGTGTGAAAATTCATTTAGAAATCGCCCTTTTTGATCGCGTGCGTTGTTGAGTTAAATTACTCTCAAACTCATCAAGTACATGAGGGAATACTTGACCACCTTCCTTCAGGGGAATGCTAGCATTCCAGACGGCCTCGAAGTATTCCTGAAAACACCTCGTGACATCTTCACTCCTTATAAGAATTGATCTATCAATCCCATCGGGTCGAATAGTTTTGAACAGCACAGTAAGCCGTTCATCCACGATATGAACCGCCATGAGAGGGGTCGTCAAAGTATGTGTCTGCAACCAACGCATATGGTAATTGGGACAATCCTTAAAATCATCGAGAAGTTTATGAACCCATTTGAGTTTATCCATCGAATTGATCGTAACAACTCTACGAAAATTTAGATCTCGGTGTCTGCATATGATTTTTTTAATTTCAGAGAAATACGTAATCATTTCTGGGGCAGCTAGTGCCGCTGGTGATTCGGAGATCATCATGGTGTCGATTCGTTGTTTTGCATGTTTGGTATGATATCTAAGTGTGGCAAAGAGTTCACCAAGGTTTTCGATGATCTCAAAGGTGATATCACTGCCAAGTTCCCTGAGCATTCGAATGCTGATAAATCCCTGAAAAATGATAAAAGCTATGAGTAACTCAAGAATTAAATCTGACACTTCCATATGTACCCACGCTGGAAAAATGTAACGCATTAGCAGTATAAGTGCAGAGACAGAGACTAGAACTGCTAATGAAACCTCGAACTTTATCTCTTTCTTACCTTTTATTTTCATTTGAATTCTCCCGGTTGAATCAACTAAGTCGCACACTAAATTTTCACCTAACGTGTGCAGGCACTACGTAGTCCCGTTTGTTACTATTAACAATTCATTTTTCTGTTACAAACTGGATGTAGCGAGCACAACTATTTTCTATCAAAAAATTGAGCATCGTAATGCCTGCTCGCCTCAATCGTTGTTTACAGTGATACTTCGAGTAAATTGGATTCAACTTCCTTGAACAAATCGTCCAGTGATTCTTGAATCTTGATTGTCTCAGCGATTGCAGTAACGACGTTCACATACGTGGCGATCTCCTCAGAAGAGAGTGTCCTGCCCTTGCGGTCTTTCAGCCACTTCTCTGCGACTTGATAACCCCCGATGTGGTATTCCCAAACTTCAGATGGGACACCTGCAAAATATTTGTCAGGGTTGATGTAAACACGTTTCTTCTTTTCATCAAATGCTACTTTAATGACTTGCAAGTCACTAGAGCCTTCGCACTTGGCAATAGGTTTAGCAAGCTTGGCTGATTTGAGCAAGTGTAGATCGACGAGCTGAGCACCTTTTAGAGCGACCTTCTGGAAGAGCTTGGAATCCTTGGTAAACGGAACACGAGGGAAATCGGTTTTCAAGAACTCAGCATACTTCTTGCGATAGGCGTTGGAATAAAGAACTGCATACACGTAGTTGAAAATGTATTCGGGAGTTGGCGGTTGCTTATGAGTCGATGAAAGTGCGGTGAGCAGCTTTGGCGCAAGATTAGGCAAGCGGTCGCCGGATTCTTGGTGAGAAAAGAGATCGTGCTTGTCTATGTCGGGATAAACATATAACGGGAAACAATAGTCGACGGTCTTTAGGGAAACTGTGACATGGTCAATCATTTTCTCGGAAATAAATACGTGACTCCAAGGGATCTTTGTCTCCAAGCGTTTGGGAGTCACCAAGCACACATTGGGCTGGAAAAGGTGTCGCATGACCTCTTGACGTCCCCAATCGACCATAGTGGGGGTGTAGTAGATTCTTCGATAGTCGAAGGGACGGTACAGAATGTCTGAAAAATAAGTGTTCCAGTTTGGATCCTCGGCCAATTTCTTTCTCGCCTTACTGAGCTTCCAACCTCTTGTGTCATCCAAGGAAAAGGTCTGCTTGATTACCGTGTCATCGAGTGTCAAGTTCCTGAATTGCATTATTCTGTTTCTGATTAGATCATCAGAAAAGTCGATGACGAACCGGTCTCTTGCTGTTACAATCCCATTCACGGATATAGTGAAAAGATCGGTTACGAGAGGATATTGTTCGTAAGACTGCCTGTGCGTCTCCTTCTTTGGGACAAAGAAATAGTAAGGCGATGAGGGAGAAAGCTCGGTGTGGGTTGCAGTCTTAAAATCATTGGAGCTCAAGGAGTAGTACTTGTGGTCTCTGAGACCCCAAAGTTCTCTGTGGAAAACTCTGCATCTGCTTGAGTGTGTCTTGTGCTTTACAAACAAAGCAATTGCGACACCCTGTTGAATGTCGAACACGTTTTCATCCTTGGAGCCATCAGGAGCTTTCTCTTTCTTCAGTGAGTTACCGTGAAGATCAAGGATGTAGATTTCATCGAAAGAGTTCATCAGAGATTGCCGCATACCTCGGAACGTGGGATTATCAAGATATGCGTGATTAGTAATGAAGCCGACTATGCCCTCTCCGATTTGGTCAATCTTCCATTGCGCGAATCGGATAAACTTGACGTAATCGTCTTGAAGCCAGTGCTTGCGCTCGCCGAACCAGTCCCCGTCGATAACCTTGTAATACTCGATCAGCTCGCCGATCCAGGTCTTGAGCCGCACTCTCATTTTCTTGCTTGCTTTCGCTTCCTTGGGCAGAAGCTGATAGAAAGTCCTGCCGTTTTCCTGTTTAGTGCGAATCGTATAACCCTTGGTGTACTTTTGCCCCTTCTTCACTTCAACTTGTCGTTCACTTACGTTCGCAGAGATACCGGAATAGGGGGGATTTCCAAGAATGACAAGGATAGGTTTCTCTTTCTTGATCTTGCCAGCTAAGTGCGACTCTTCGGAGAGTGAAGCCATTCCGGGAAGAGATGTCTGGGCAAGTTCTTCCATTTCGAGCGTGTTGGTTAGATAAAACTGAAAGCGTTCATCGCCGGAAAGCTTGTGTCCGAGTTCCTCCAAGAGATAACCCATTTTCAGATGTCCAGCTGCGTAAGGAGCCATCATTAGCTCGAAGGCAAAGAAGTGTTGGAGAATGTGGTCTTCGATGTACTTCGCCTTTGAGCCTTCGCCATACTTGGAAACAAACTTTTGCACTGCAATCTTGGCAGCTTCGGCAAGGAAGGTAAGTGTTCCGGCAGCGGGATCGAGGACAGTTACAGAATGAGTAGCAAATCCGTCTTGCCGTGAGAAGGACTCTTTCAGAATGATATCCAGAGAGCGAACGATATAAGAGACTACTGGCTCAGGCGTGTAGTAAACACCACGACGCTCTCGTTCCTCTGGGTTGTACTCTGCAAGAAATGTCTCGTAGAAATGAAAAATTGGATCACTTCCTTTGCCTTCCTTGAAATACTGATGAAGGATTTTCTTGACATCCGCGACGGCGAGAACCTCGGCTATGTCGTCAACCGTGGCTTCAAGTTGCTCTGGCGGACTGAGAGAAATGAAGCTAAAAATCTCACGCAAGATTCCAATGGTTTTAGGAATGAGGTCATAGGCAAGCTTGCGGTTGAATACGCTGTTTGCCCGTGTTCGTGCGGCGAAAAGACCGTAGGTAATCGTCTGAGCGTATAGATCGGCAAACTCGTCAGGCTTTAGATTAGCGATGAGGTGTGTCTGGAATGCCTCATAAAAACCGAGAATCTTCTTGGCTCCCTCGCTCCGTGCCTCCCGAATTTCCTCCTTGATAACTTCATCTCTGAGAAATCGAGTGCGGGTGGCAAGCTCGTAAGCCAGACTTTCAGCAGTAAACTTGGTGGGGAGTGAAAACTGAAAGAACTTTTCTAAGAGAGCCATGAATTCGGTGGTGTGCTCGGCAGGTGGAATCGTCTTGAGTTTTGCTGGAATGTAAGGACGAGCAAGAAGAACATTGTCAACACACTGGCCATGGCGATACAAACGGAACTCGTAGAAGTTTGTCAGGATCAGATTGGGAAACGTAGAAATGTACCGTTTGAGCTGCTCGGTAGTTTCAATTTCGTCAAGATTAGCATTCGGCGGCTTTGCCTCAACATAGCCAACTTGAGAATGCTTGCCATCCCAAACTCGGAAATCTGGATTGCCTGCCTCCGTCTTCTTGGGAAGAACAGTAACTTGAACTTTCTTGTGTCTCTTGGTCTCAGAGAAAGATTCAAGGAGTTCCGCAAGGGCAGAATAATAGGATTCCTCACGGGCATCGCCACGTTTGGTGATGGATGCTACTTTCTTTATGTACGTTTCAATCATTCTCTATCCTCAATGGGATTGAAGAAAATCAGAACGGGCAATTGCATATAACGTTTGCAGCAAGCACGCCACTCCGCACCGCCGATAGCGGATAAGTAATTTTATCTTCAGTCGCAGTGCGGGGTTGGGCGAGTTCTTTTGCTTCAGCAAAATTTTTATTCAACCTGACACCACCAAATGAATGAGCGTCGTGCTTGCTACTGTTAAGAGCTGTTGCCGCACCTATTCGGCTTCCTCTGTGTATTCATCCAACACTGTATCTGACAGATGTGCCAAGTGCTTTTGTTTTGCGATTTCTTCCACACTATCATATGATATGAAAGTGCATCGCTCCGATAAGGGTGCCTGATCCAGAAGCGAAAACACTGGTCGGAGTAATTCTTGAAAAACCTTTTCCCTACGTGCGTGCGGAGCGACAATGTGGAGTTTAATGTTCATGTTTGGCTGCAACGCAAGTAAATCAGCCATGCGGAGGATGCCCGAATAAATCGATGTTGTATGTTCGACCTCAAACGCGCGAACGATTGATCGGCCACTTAGCCAAAGCATGTCAATTTGCTCGATTGTCTTTATCGTTGCCTCGTCGTAGTTCAAGGGTAGGGTCTCTAGCACCGGTCGGGCTTCCGATCTCCACTCTGTGAACACAGAATTCCGGTCACTTTTGGGAATCCAAATCTTGAAACCCATCTGAGCTCCAATGTTTGCGAGTAGGGCTTGGATCCGTATAGACTCTCGAACCTCTGGCTGAGGATGAATCTGTGGTGGAGAGACAAACTCTTGGTCCTTTGGCACTGAAACTGTTACAAGTTTGTCGAGACGGTGCGCCTTGTGAGTTACGAGTCTCTCATATTCCTCGTCGTCGATGGGGTACGTTCGACCATCCCTGAGTTGAGCAACGATCAGTTCTTCAAGAAAACCACCATCGACATCGCTTATAGGGTTAAGGCTACAACGAAATTTGCCTGTCCAATGCGGGTTGGATCGCTCCAGCCCTCTGGTAAAGGAAAGTTGATTCCACACTTGCTCATCATGAATTGGCACCGCCTTCTCTTTTGGTAGCCAAGCGATACTCTTTACTTTGAATCGGATGATGAATGGATCATCCTTGGGATAGAAAATCGGCGAATCGTCCTTATAGAATTCACTTTGCACTTCAAGTACGCCGATCCAGCGAGATAGCTTTGTCATGTAACACAAGAGCTTGTCTCCCGGCTTGATCTTGCTGGCGGCGTTCTGTTGCCGCTCCCGGAAACCAGACACCGATCTCTGTGATTTGCTGAAAGCTTCGTACGTTTCGGGTGAAAACAGATCCAGGTAATATGCCAAGTTTGGATTCCTCAGTTATGTTCAATAGTGTATGTGGCAATGGCGCATGACTTTTCGCACAACAACGCCGTTTATTTTGTTGCTACAAACGACCAATTCTCTCACAGCAAAAGCAATGAAGCGATAACAACTATCCTTTTTCAATAAACGGATTGACGTTGTTGGATGTTTTAGGCGAAGCCCAATTGCCAATTTCACTGCAGTCATAATACCTTCCGCAACACATCCACCCCAAGCCAAAATGCCGCCGCGCCAGAGGGCACGATCTTGGTGTTGCTGAACTGTTTTACTTCATTCATTTCGTCATCCGTCTGGGCAAAATGCACGCGAGCAATACCCGGTTCAGAAGAGCTAAAGGACAACGCATTAAGAGTCTCATATTCAATATTTAGATGGAATCGCTGGCCGTGTTCAGGATTTGATGAATGAAATTCATGCCAATCGGGAGTACGAATCAGAAGCAACGTACAAATCTCAGGTCTCAAATTTAGAAGATCAACGGCAATGCCGGTTAAGAATACTTGGGCTTTATTCCGCTTGATCAATTCAAGCAGGAAAGTGAGTCGCATGTCACCGTAGAAATAGTGTGAGTCATCTTCTTTTTCCTCCGGCTCAGGCCTATCGAATATTTCCTCCAGGTACTCTCGGTAGATATTATGAGTTACGCTAAATTCGTCGTCCAAATAGGACGTCGCTGGTTGAAACATGAACGAAGGAACAGTATCATAATAGCCAGCATAGACAGCTACCCCAGTTGGAGATCGTTTTTTCACCCAGAGGCAAATCGAGTCTCTGTAGTTGAATGCCACAAGGGTGCATATGCCGATCGCTGCGCTCCTATGCTGCCCGCTTCTCAATGGTTGTGTATCCAGGCTGTGCAACTTCGTCCTGAGCGGAAGGTATTTCTCAAACCTTGTGTAGTAACTTGCAGCGGAGCCCCTGAGCTTATGCGAGTTCGAGAGTAACTCCCACTCAAGGGAGTCACAGGTATCCAGAGCCTGAAAGTACTTTCCAAGCTGGCAATACAATCCGAAAGTTGGTTCGATACATATTTCTTTCATTGTGAAAGTGAAACGATCCTTTAATGGTCTACCCGCAGCTTGAGTGATTTTTCTGAAAGTTTCATTCTTTGTTTTCAATTTGTCTGTCTTGATATAGGGGTCTAGATTCAGCAATACTGCATCTGGTTTCATATAGAGTGCTTCGGGTGCTGGGTAGATCGCCACTGGATAGAACTTACCACAACGATTCAGAATCGGCTCCGCTGCATATTTCCATTGTAGATATTCATAGAGGTGGGGATTCTGAAGGGCAGTCTGGGCGAGCAATATCTTTGTTTGAGCTCGGTCACGATGTCTGGTCTCGCGGAAGCGCTTGGCTAGGTTGTATGAATCCTTGAGGAGTTGATAAACAAGACTGCCGGAGATAGGATCGCTCATATACAATCATAGCAATTGGGTTTCGTCTAACTCGCGTAACAACGCAATAACACTAAGTATTCCCGATAAATAGAGATAGTGTTTTTATTTCTTTTGACTGTCGTACATCTTCGTCGTATCTCGAGAGGTACTGCGAAGAGTATAAGAAGAGCGGGGGTAAAAAGCAAGTATGGGGGGAGTGTGTCCCTTTCTTTCTGGAAAGTCCCGCAGCCTTATCAGGCTTAATCAAAGTCTTCTTGGAGGCAAGGACGGGACGATATATCGAAAGGGACAGAAAGTCCCGCTTTCCATGAACGGAAAGCGGGAGACAAAATCTCCGCCAAAGGCGGATCCCCGCCAGCCTAGACTGATCTATAAAGGCGGGCTGGCGCCTCACCGTATTAGATAGCTTGGCGGAGTAAACGCACGAAATGGCGCCCACACACACCATCCCATCTTCCCGCTGCTCGCCTCGCTTCGTCCGCCTCGGCGAGACGTGCTCGGCGAAGCGGGCGCTCCTGCGATTTTGTCCTCGAGGATTTTTTTACTAGCCAAAAAGCATTATAGAAACATCTTCTCCACAATACCAAACTCATTAGTTTATTATTTCATCTACTTTTTACTCTTGATTCAGACTTAAGATATTCAAATAGCAACGAAGAGAAATAATCAACTCCTGCCTCTATACATTTTTCGTCTACAGTAAAATCAGGAGAATGAGGCATTGCAATTATGCCTTTTGAATAATCCGAGGCTCCTAAAAAGAAATATACACCCGGAACTTTCTCTTGGAAAAATGCGAAATCGTCATTGTTGAACGGGCTAACTCCATAGATGTGCTGAACGACGCCTTTGCCATATACGGACTGAATTATGTTAACAGATTTTTCCGTGAGTTTTGGATCATTATAAACGGTATGATTTTCCTGCAAGAATGATATGGACTTTATATATCGCCTCCATTTAGAGTCGTTAAACTGTTTTTGGACCTTGGCCAATGCATTTTTAAACAAGCGTTCTTCAGACCCTGTTAATAGGGCGTCAATGATAAAAGTACTATCGGTTTTATCAATTTTAAAATTGCGATCAACAACCAAATATTTTGCATATATGCTCTTTGGACTACTTAAGCCGATATTCGGGTCTGCTATTGAAGCCATATCGTAATACTTACTATTATCGGAGACTGTGCTGAGTTCTCTGATGAATTGTCTGCAATCTTTTTCTGCTTCATCGATGTTGATACGTCCACCAAGTTCTATTCGCATAACTTTTTCACGAAAATACACTTCATTCGATTTTACAGCGATGAGCCCTTCCGGCAAAGGAGCAACATGAAGGGAAAAAACGGCTTCAGGCTTCACGAGAGAAAATATTCCTCCTTCTATCATTTTATTTGCTCCGGAAAAATCCTCTTCTGCGGGTTGAAAGATAAATACAATCGTGCCTGTTAAATCATTTTTTATTGAATGTAATACTTCAGCTATTCCAAATCCAATGGTAGTGTGAATATCATGTCCGCAGATGTGCCTTACACCTGCGGTTTTGGAAGGAAATTCTACCGGATCAGGAAAAATGCTCTTAAAAGCGTCTATATCCGCCCGCCATGCAATAACAGGTCCATGCTTTTTCCCTTTGAGGATACCGATTAGACCGTGCCCTCCAATATCCGATTTTACTTCCATACCCAAAGAAAGAAGTTTTTCTTTAATCTTTTCTGCAGTCCTTATTTCCTGGCCGGCGAGTTCCGGATGTTGGTGCAGATCTCTTCTAAAGCTCACTAATGAATCAAAAAGAGAACGAGTTTTGGTTTGAATCAGTTTGTGTATGTCAGTTGTTGACTGATTATCTTGTGAATAAACTATTGACCCAAACGATAATGTTAAAACTGTAAAAGATAACACTAATGCTATAATGGTCTTATTCATTCTTTTTCCTTTCTGGAGTTTATATCTTCCAGAACGATAAATCGACTTAAATGTTTCACCGCAATGTTGAATATTTCAATAAAGGAGAAAACTCGGAATACCAATCAAATGCCCGCTAACTCGCCTAACAATGCAATGGCGCGTAGCGGTATTGCCGCGGAGCGGTCTCGCCTCGCTGAGTCCACCTCGTCGAGACTCGGCGAGACGGGCTCAGCGTAGCAGTCCTTTAGGACGGCGAAGCAGGACTGTTTTTGTATTTATATCTCCGGTTATATAACTCCCCTTGCCATCCCGTACCCTCGGTACGGGACAGAGGCGGGGGAATATATATGGGCCTATGGCCCAGCAACGCGTTTGAAGTGGCTTCCTTCGCACGCTGTTACGATGGCAACCGTAAATCCGTCGATGTCGGCCTTATTATATGTGTCGCAAAATAATGCACTACTTATTTGACATTATGTCAATAATGACATATATTGAACGTGCATGAAAAGTCATGATAAACCGATCGTTTGGTTACACGGCGAGATAAAAACTCCGCCGTTATCGAGCGCTGCTCGTATTGAGGCCGGGTATTTATTACGACAGCTACAAATGGGTATTCATCTGACATTACCCCATTCGCGACCGATGCCTGGAATAGGAGTACGGTGTCATGAACTGCGAATAAATGATCGAGAAAAAATCTGGCGTATTATATATCGAATTGATCCGGATGCAATTGTGATATTTGAAGTATTTGAGAAGCGAACACAGCGCACTCCGAAAAGCGTTATTGATAATTGTAAGCGTAGAATGCGATTGTATGATAACTAGTGCCCCTACAACTAATTAAGAATACAAATATAGGGGCACAGTACCGTTAATGATTAAAAGGAATACAAATGAAAGATATAAAAAATGAATACGGAAAAGATGTCCTGCATCATAGATCTAAATATTCATATGATATGGTACTAAAAATGGAGTACAACCATGAATAATAATAAGAAAAAACGTCTCGAAAATAAAGGCTGGGTGATTGGAGATGCAAAAGAATTCTTGAACCTTTCACCGGAAGAAGTTGCTTATGTCGAGTTGAAATTATTGCTTGGTAGAAATCTCCAGAGTACCCGCCGGCAGAAAAAAATAACACAAGAAAAACTCGCAAAGATGATAAAATCCAGCCAGTCAAGAGTAGCGAAAATGGAATCGGGCGATCCATCGGTTTCGTTGGATTTGCTTATTCGTTCTTTGTTGACTCTTGGAGCATCGCGAAGAACACTTTCCCGTATGATGGTATAATCCACCCAACACTCATATCTTCTAACGGCGCAAATGTCTGCAGGCACTACTCCGCCGTTTTGAGAATTACAAAATGAAAAATTCACCATGAGCGAAATGGCGGGACGTCCCACGTTTCGTGCTCTTTACGTCCCACGATTTCGTGTTCTTTACGTCCTACGTTCTGTGTAGGACTGTGGGGCCCGGTGGGATTGACGGAAGACGAGCACTGTTTTTTAGCATTATAGCGTTTTTATTTCTTTTTCTTATGACTATTCAGGCTATCTAAAACACTTATAGCAATTGGCTTCAAAGCCTCGTGTGTACTCCAAGCTTCTGAATAAATAGATACTTGAGCTATGTTCTTGGATTCAATTTTAGGTTTCCATATATAGTAATGTTTTGAAATGTTATCCAGTGCTTTTTGAACAGCTTCTATTCCCCAACCAACCGCTAATATTTCATATAAATATCTTGCACAATTTGATTTATCTAATGCAGAGGCAAATGGAGCGTTAGATGGAGAATTATAATTAGCAAATTGTATTTCACTTGGTGGCTCTTTTAATCCTCTAAAGCTTTTTTTATATTTTACAGCGCTCCCTATAAGAAAAACAACACTTCCATATATTTCTGCTCCAGCATACTGGTAAAAACCCTGTCCCAATGTAGTGTAATTCCCCCCTTGTGCATCTCCAGAGATATCGACTATAATTCTTTTATTATGTTCAACGCCATCTTCATTTATTATTATTCCGGCTAATTCAAAAACTCCCTTGGCGTTGCCGATCAGACGATATTCAACATTCGATTTTTTAAGATCGCCCGATTTCCTTATAATAAGATCAATAGTTTCAAAATTATTTAAAATAGTTTTAACTGAGTCAGCATATATACTTTCGGGGTACATTTTTAAAAAATGTCTATATGCCGGGATTATATTTAACTCTTTTGCTTGATGAAAATATAATTTTTCTAATGTTGACATCGCCTCTGCTGTGAATCTTCCGGCAGAGTGTTCTTTGATAAATTTTATATATGCTTCGGGTGTGTTTTCTTTTTTTGCCTTTTCCCAAAAATCTTCAACATCAACACATTGCATATATAAAACGCATAAGAGCAATAGTACCAATCTGTTCATTTTATTTTGGTCGCAGTTCTTCTCTTAATTTTACGTAAAAATCTATTTTTTCACCAGCTCCACACGGCGGTTTTTTGCCCTGCCCTCTTCAGTGCTGTTGTCGGCAATCGCGAATCCGTCGATCCCTAAGAGACAGAACTCCTCTTAGTCCCATAGGTCTACGATCCCGACGGGTCGCAAGGCCGTCGGGGGATGGCCTACTTGTAGAAAATCATACAGAAGAAGAATATTCAAGCTCCGTCAGGAGCGACCTATTAAAAAACAGATTGTATGGACAAAACATTAATTGCATAGGTCGCACCTACGGTACTACAGTTTTGATTGCTGTTTAGAGTGCTACAAATAGACCTCACCCAAAAAACGGGTGCACGTTGGCCCCTACCGGGGTGTCCTGAAATGGCAATATCTAGCTCCCTCGCTATTTAGCACAAACTTCAGCAGGACTAACCTGCCCGTCATCTTAGCAAAACAAGCCCCGCTGGAAAGCAGCGGGATTACTTGAGCAACAGTAACTTCTTTGTCTCAATATAACTACCAGCTTCGAGTCTATAATAATAAACTCCACTTGCAAAACCTGATGCATTCCATTCTGTTGTATAAGTACCTGCATTCATCTGTTGCGAAAAAAGCTGGTCAACTTTTTGTCCAAGAGTATTGTAAATATTTAAAGTAACATGTGTAGGTTTTGGGATTGTGAATTGTATCATTGTACTTGGATTGAATGGATTCGGGTAGTTTTGCGCAAGTATGAATTGTATTGGTGTTTCATTTGTCACTTGTCGGACTGATGTAGTCATTTCATTGATCGGTCTCTTCCACACGCCGCCGCCCCATGTCCCGGCAAAAAGATTTCCCGATAAGTCGCAAGCAAGGGTCCTGATAAAAGTATTCGTCAAGCCTGCACTGACTTCAGTCCAACTTGTGCCGCTGTTGTTCGAAAGAAAGACGCCGCCGCCATCAGTTCCCGCAAAGATATTCGTGTCGCTCGTGGCAATAGCTCGGACATTAAAACTCGTTAAGCCTATATTGACTTCAGTCCAGCTTGCGCCGTTGTTGGTCGATAGAAAAACACCGCTGCCATTAGTTCCAGCAAAGAGATTTCCCGACAAGTCGGGAGCAAGAGCCTGGACATAATTATTCATCAAGCCTGTACTGACTTCAGTCCAACTCGCGCCATTGTTGGTCGAGAGAAAAACACCGCTTGATGTCCCCGCAAAAAGATTTGTGCCTTTTGTGGCAAGAGCCAAGGCATTGGTATTTGTCAAGCCTTCATTCACCTGAGTCCAGCTTGTGCCGTTGTTAGTTGAAAGAAAGATGCCGCCATCGGTTCCTGCAAATAGATTCGTATCGATCGCAGCAAGAGTCTGGACATACATATCCGTCAATCCTGTATTGACTTTATTCCAGCTTGTGCCGTTGTTGGTCGATAGAAAGATGCCGTACGTAGTTCCGGCAAATAGATTCGTGCCGATCGTCGCAAGAGCCGGGACATAAGTATTCGTTAAACCTGTATTGACTTGAGTCCAGCTTGTGCCGTTGTTGGTCGATAGAAAAACACCGCCGCCATTAGTTCCGGCAAAGAGATTTCCCGACCCCGACGAGTCGGGGGGAACAAGAGAATACACAACAGTAGACGTCAAGCCTGTATTGACTTTATTCCAGTTTGTGCCATTGTTGGTCGATAGAAAAACGCCGTCCCAAGTCCCGGCAAAGATATTCGTACCGATCGTGGCAAGAGACTGGACATAAGTATTCGTCAAGCCTGTATTGACTGGATCCCAGCTTGTGCCGTTATTTGTCGAAAGAAAAATGCCATCAGAAGTCCCGGCAAAGAGATTCGTGCCGCTTATAGTAATATCGTCAATAAAAAGATTTGTTAAGTCTGCATTTACTTCAGTCCAGTTCGCACCGTTGTCGGTTGAAAGGAAGACGCCGCCATTAGTAGCGGCAAATATATTCGTGCCGCTTATGGCAAGAGCATGGACATAAGTATTAGTCAAGCCTGTACTGACTTCGGTCCAGTTTGTGCCGTTGTTGGTTGAAAGAAAGATGCCACCCGAAGTCCCGGCAAAGAGATTCGTGCCGCTTGTGTCAAGAGTCAAAACATTAAGATTCGTCAAGCCTGTATTGACTTGAGTCCAGCTTGTGCCGTTGTTGGTCGAAAGAAAAACACCGCCCCAGGTCCCGGCAAATAGATTCGTACCGATCGTGGCAAGAGTGTGGACGTAAGTATTCGTCAAGCCCGTATTGACTTGAGTCCAGTCTGTGCCGTTGGTGGTCGAAAGAAAGACGCCATCAGAAGTCCCGGCAAAGAAATTTGTGCCGCTCGCGGCAAGAGCGTTAACAAAAGGACTCGTCAAGCCTGAACTGATTTTAGTCCAGCTTGTGCCATTGTTGGTCGAAAGGAAGACGCCGCCGCCATTAGTCCCGGCAATGAGATTTGTGCCGCTTGTAGCAAAGCAGTTAATGAATCCACCATATGGACCGTTGGTTTGAACCCATTGAGCTAGAATTGCCTGCTTGGGCAGCAGCCAAATCAGGCAAGCTACCAAAATGAATCTGATGAATTTAATCATGATAGGTCTCCTTCTCATATTTTTCGCTTAAGAGTTATGGCGTATAACATTCGTAACAACGCAAAACCGCGTAGCAGTTTCGCCTCGTAGAGCCGTAGGCCCATGCCCGCTCCGCCTCGCGGAGCGAGGCAAGCCTGTCCTCATGCCAATCGGAAACAATCGGGGTAGCGTTTTAATTTCTTCTGACTGTGACAGGTTAAGTATATAAAATCGTACATCTTAATCGCATCTCGAGAGGTACTGCGAAGAGTATAAGAAGAGGGCGGGTAAAAAGCAAGTAAGGTGGTAGTAATGCGCTATCTAACACACTCCGGCCGTGCAGCTGTCGTTCAATGGAAACAGATACAGAGTCGTGCCTTTGTTAGCGTGCCCGCTTATATAGGTAATCGTTCCTTCAACGATGACCATCTCCTTTTTTGATTGTCTTTTGGATTCGGGCCTGAGGAGTTCGTACAATTCAGTTATTTGCCATTTAGCTTATGTGGACCCGTGAAAACATAAATAACGGCAAGGAAGAGAGGGACAACCACTACGATTACGAAAACGGCACCACCAATCGTAGACAGCGCGTTGATCTCCTTCGTTTCGACACGCTCGATCCGTTCATTTGGAATTCTACCGCTGAAAACTGAATCTTTACCGTCGACACTCTGAATTCCCGCGCACCATAATCCAGGGGGTTGATCCGGAGTCACTATGATGTAATCCCCGTACAGAAAATAAATATCCGTACTATCCGGAAGATAGCACATAAGGTACTTATCGGTACCGATCCCCATTACCCTGAGGGAATCGATGGATGAACGCTGCAGCATGCCGACAAATTCTCTATGTTCGCTTAAATGGAATCGATGCTTCCGTTTTCCGGAACCGAATATGAAGTCGGCCGACTCGGTTGTATAGATATGGTGATAAGGTTGACATTTGATAACTGCGCCATCGATAAGAGTTACTAAAATATCATTTCCCGGCGGAACTCTGTGATTAAGTAAATCTTCCCGTGTGAGAGGAGAATATGCATAACAGCCGTAAAACAAAATAGAACAACAGAGGAATAATATGAATGTCTTTTTCATAATACCTTGACTCCTTTCAGACATGATAGATTACCAAAGACTTTGTACTTCGTGCAGAGGATTTATGCTATGCGGACAACCGGTACATAATATTTAGATAAACAGTCGTTGCGACCCGCGACATATAAAAGACTAATTTTCAAAGCGGGTTTGAGTAAAGTGGATCATAATTGTTTCTCCTTTCATGTTTGAATACTTTTAATTTCAAGATATACAACCCACGGAAGAGAGTTGTCATAACGTTGTCAAAATGATGTCATAAAATGTTGGAGGGGTAGCAATTGCGCAACTCGTGCAATAACGCAATCCATACCGATACCTATTTTGATGTATGCACAGGTGAATTTCGGGAACAATCGGGATAGCGTTTTTATTTCTTTTGACTGTGAACGGTTAAGTATATCCAATCATATGTCGTTATCGTATCTCGAGAGGCACTGCGATGAGTATAAGAAGAGCAGGAGAGAAAAGCAAATGCGTGGGGGCTCTGGAACCCTTCTCTAAAGAGAGGGGCTTTAGGCTTTATGGGGTTTTTACGCAGGCAACCTCCCTTTCACATTGACCGCGGTGAACGGACCTTTTTCGGCAATCAGACTGCGCGCGGCGTCTACCTGTCCCCATGTGTTCCATAAGAGCACTCCGCGAACTCGCTGTTCATTCAGATAATAAATGATTCCTTCGCGGTACGGTTCTTTCCAATCCTCGACCATCTCATATCGCGAATCGAGCTCGCCGATCGCCTCGTACCCCAATTCAAAAAGATCGGAATAAAAAAACGGGAGATGGTGATATCGGACGGTATCACCGGCCATATTCCTTCCTGCATATTCGCCCATGACAATTGCGTTGTCTTCGTGCTCGAGTCGGATATGTTTATTCAGTGCGGGATTATAGAAATTAGCGACGTCGCCCGCGGCATAAATATCGGGCTGACTGGTCTGCAGAAATTCGTTTACGATGATTCCGCCCCCCACAGCCAATCCGGCGGCTTGGGCCAGTTCGATATTCGGTTGGATACCGATTCCTGCAACGACTCCGTCAGCTTTGATAATCTTTCCACTCGTCGTCGTGAGAACATATTTATTATATTCTTTCCCGATATTAACGACGCCGTCGCCGGAAAGTACTTCGATGTTTTTTGTTTCATAGAGCGTGTTCAGGTACTGCGAAAGCGCGGACGGGAACAGACGGGATCCTATTCCCTCCTCCGGAAATATCATCGTGACCGATCGACCGTTCATTGCGAGAGCAGCAGCTATTTCCGAGCCGATAAATCCTCCACCGATGACGACAAAGTCCTTTCTTTCAGCCGCCAGCTTTCTCAGCGAGTAATAATCGTCGAGTGTCCGGAAATAGATTATCCCATCGATATTCCATGGTAAACGGCGCACCGTTCCTCCGGTCGCCATGAGAAGTTTTTTGTATGAATAAACTAATCCCAGATCGTCAATCGCGGTATGACTCTTCGGGTCGATTTTTGTCACCGCCCTTGATGTAAAAATATCGACATTCTCTTTCGGAGTCCTGAGCCAGATTTTTTCTATGGGCTCATCTTTCCAGAGCGCTTTTGAAAGAGGAGGACGTTTATACGGAAGATGCTTTTCGTTGGAGAGAATTCCGATCGGATTTGAGCGGTCTGTTTGCCGTATTCCACGGATTGCTGCATCTGCCGTCATTCCACCGCCCACAATAAGATACTGGTAGTCAGGCATGATATATATCCTTCAAAAATAATAATAGCCGTTGGATTTCTTTATTTGCATACACAACAATAGTGTAAGAGGGATTGTTCCTTGTTCTGGATGAACGAGCTTTTCCCATTTATAACACACAATTCGAAATTCATAATTCTGCCGTCGTTTGTGCCAAATGACAACGGGATTATATAGCCGGAGATTTAAATACAAAAACAATCCTAAAAAAACAAATTGCCCTCGGAGGATGCCCCGTAGGGGCAGCCTATTTGTAGCACTTTCAATGGCGATTAAAACTCGTAGCACCGTAGGTGCGACCTATTCAATCGTTTTTTGTCCATTTAACCTGTTGTGTGATAGGTCGCTCCTAACGGAGCTTAAATATTTTTTCTGTATGATTTTCTACAAATAGGCCGTCTCCCGACGGTCTTGCGACCCGTCGGGATCGTAGACCTACGGGACTAAGGAAAATTCTTTTCCATGGATTACTTTCAATTCAAAACAGACTACCATCCGGCATTATCTAAGGCGGGATTTGAAATTCCCTATAGAGCTGTAGGCACAATTCCGCCTACGTCCGCCTTCGCTGCGCTCTGGAGGATAGACCGGCGGACTTCCGCCTTCGCTCCGCTCCGGCGGATGAATCGGCGGTCTACGACCCGTAGGGACAGGTCACCATTCACAATCTATAACAACGCCCCACCCGACCCTAGCCGAGTGGGGCGCGTTCCCCCTTGAGAAATGCCGTGGTCGAGCTGTTACGGCTCCTCAAGTTTCTCCATTTGTTTTCTCATTTCCTGTAGTTCTTTTTCAAGCTGGCGCAAACGCTTTTCAAGGTCCTGCCGCGACCGTATCGATTTTATTTCCGCCGCTTTTCGATAGCCGTCTTTCATAAAACTGCCGATCTGCACCGATTGATCGCCGGCGAGAACAACTCCCCGCTGCCGCGGCATCATCACCATCCGGATCGAATCGGGCATCTGGATGTGCCATATCATTCCGGAATCTACCGGGTGCGGCTTCAACATTCTTGCATTTCCGGATGGATGCGGCGCCGAAAGAGGCTGCGTCATTACAATATTATTCATCACGACCGTCATTCTATCCGGCATGACGCCAAGCTGCCTGTTGATCTCGATGCGCAGCGTCATAGAATCGGGAAGAGATTTCAGCATTCGCTCGGCTTGTTGGACGGCTGCATTGAAATCCTGATATTCACCATCCAATTTTTTCATCTTCCCATCGAGACCCCGGCTATCTGCATAATACTGCCGAAGCGATGAATCGACTCGTTTATTAAATACCTTATCCCGAAATGCCTGATGACGTTTCAGATTCTCAATAATATCTGCTGCGCGCTCGGGTGAATGTTTCGCTAACAATTCATAGTGTCTCCGCACCTCATTGTTCACCTGTTCGCAGCGAACTGCAAAACTATCGGAAAACTGTTTTGTCACGTTTTTAACAAACAAAGTATCGGGCGTGATTATAACAAACTGGCGCGATGGTCCTTTCTTTCCGAAATTAATAATCACCGTATCGGTCATCGGCGAATCGAGCGCTTCCAGATTTAATTTCACCGGTGCATTTGCAGAAACGAGCATCCCCGCAAAATTCTTTCGCTGAGGGCGGGAGAGTGTTTTAGCAATATCGACCATTAGTACTTTATTCATCGCCCATACATCTGCATTGATTGCCATGAACTGCGAATCGGCTTCCTGCGATACGAGCATGCTGTTTTCGAGACGACTGCGATAGGTTTGCAGGAGTGAATCGATTGCAATCGACTGCGACCTGTCAAGCCCGAGCCGCTTTATAAGAGCTGCTGTGGTCATCTTCGCCTGCTGCGGCGTTGCATTCTCGGCTTCGACAAAATGTCCGTGCGACGGCTGATCACCGAACTGCAGCATCTTCCCATTCGCTTTGTCTACCGGCAGCGATCCGGTCATCGCAAAATTGAAGACATCGTCGTTCGAGAGCATGCTGGCAAGCGTGCTCACTTTTCCGCTTAACATATTCTGTTCGTACCAATCGCGTATCTGCGACGTTTGCGTATCGACGTACTGCACGATCGACTCTTTTTGGTATACAAGAGTGAAAATGATGATGAGTAGGGCGGCAATACCGGCACCTAATGTCACAGGCAGCCACTTCCGCTGGAACGGAAAAAACGATTCCTTCGGGTGAAGCTGTTCATCCTCTATCCGTGCCGAAAGCTTTGTCCAGAAATATTGCGACTGCCCGACCGGTTCTTTTGCCGCGACGATTCCCTGCACTCGGCGCATGCGTAGCAGCTCGCGCTTCCATGCCGGGTTATGCTGAATCTGCTCTTCGACAATTCGGCGTTCTTCCGGCGTTGCTTCATTGTCGATATAGGCAGAGAGAAGCTGCTCTGTTTTTTTATCAATATGCGATTTCATACCTCCTCCTCCACATACGGCTGTAAAAGCTGCTTCAGCCGAACGCGGGCTCGTGCAAGCCGCGACTTGACTGTCCCGACTCCGCACTGTAATACTTCCGCGATCTCTTCGTATCGCAGTCCTTCAACTTCTTTCAAGAGAACAATTGTACGATGAGATTCGGATAATTGTCGTAATGCCGCATTTAAAGCTTCATTGACGAGTATACGCTCCGTCCGATCCGTCGATTCCGATTCTACAGGATGATCCCTTTCCTGCAGCGACTCCAGCCTGAACATTCTGCGTACCTTGCTGCGCCTGATCTCGTCCCGACAGCGGTTCACAGTAACGCGATAGAGCCAGGTGGCAAAAGAGGACTGATAACGAAAATTCGGGAGCGATTGATATACTTTGATAAACACATCCTGTGCAAGATCGTCGACGATCTGCGTGTATCCCAGAATCGAATAGATCAGATTGCGCACACGTTCCTGATGACGCTGGACCAGATGCATGAAGGCGTCGGATTTTCCATCGAGGAAATCGCGGATCAGGCGCTCGTCGATCTTGGCGTCGTTCTCCCCCCGCGCCGCTTTGGCCTGTGTACCACGCGTTTCTCCGGGGGATTCAGTCATTGGATTCTGTAATGAGTGCATCCAGACTTTAACTTATTTAGTGCAAACGAACGAGTGCCACTACAACTATTTCTTATTATTAAAAAAGTGGCACAGTACACGCTCCAATATATAATCACATAAAATTATTTTGAAATTATAGTTGGAGCGGTATTAGTTGCGATGGTACAATGTAATAGACGAATGAGCGGCTAAAATGTTCCGGAAATTGCTATAAATATGAACCACGGAGGACACAAAATAGAGAATCCCTTTACCTCCACCTCTTCCTTTACCTCTTCCTTTACCTAATTCTTTACCTTTTTCTCAAAATCTTCTCTAAACCGCTTCACAAAGCTCTGTACCGGCCATGCCGCAGCATCTCCAAGTGCGCAGATGGTATTTCCCTCTATATTATTTGCAACATCGACAAGGAGATCGATATCGGCTGTTGTTGCGTCTCCGACTTCGATGCGCTTTAGTATTTTCAGCATCCATCCGGTTCCTTCGCGGCAGGGCGTGCATTGTCCGCACGATTCATGATAATAAAATTTCGCAATGCGCGTGAGTGCCTTCACGATATCGGTATCTTCGTCCATCACGATCACACCGGCTGTCCCGATTGACGAGCCTGCGGTTTTCAGGGAGTCGGCATCCATTCGAACACCCTCGATCTGATCGCCGCGAAGAACCATTGTCGATGAGCCGCCCGGAATCACTGCTTTAATCTTTTTATTCCCTCGTACGCCTCCAGCCACACTGTAAATCAATTCGGTCAGCAGCACTCCTGTCGGAAGTTCGTACACGCCCGGTTTGTTTACATGTCCACTGATTCCGTATAGAAGCGGGCCCGGATGTTTCGGCGCGCCGATTGCAGTGTACCATTCGGCGCCCCGGTTGATGATGATCGGCACGTTTGCGATCGTCTCGACGTTGTTGATCGTTGTGGGACATCCCCATAATCCGTTCTGAGCCGGGAAAGGTGGCTTCACTCGCGGGTATCCCCGGTCTCCCTCGATCGAATTCATCAATGCCGACTCTTCACCGCAGATGTACGCTCCGGCTCCTCTATGTACATAAAAATCTGTACTGAAATTACCTCCCAGAATATTTTTCCCTATGTATCCTTTCGCGTATGCATCGGCGATGGCTTTCTCTATCAGCTTAATCCATTTGACATATTCTCCGCGGATATAGAGATATGCCGTTGCAATCCCCATCGCGTAGCATGCGATGATTGTTCCTTCGATCAACAGATGCGGATTGAATTCGAATATCTGCCGGTCTTTGAAAGTGCCCGGCTCGCTCTCGTCGCCGTTGACACAGAGATATTTCGGTTTCGTGGAATTCTTCGGCATGAATGTCCATTTCAATCCTGTAGGGAAGCATGCACCTCCCCGGCCGCGGAGATTCGATTTTTTGACCTCCTCCGTCACATCCTCGGGCTTCATGGTTAATGCCTTGCGGAGTGCCGAATAGCCTCCATGTTGTTCATAGATATCAATCTGATGGAAATTCGGTATGTCCGGTAATATCAGTTTTTCCACTATTATCTGATGTGATTGAAATTATATCATTTCATCGACGCAATTATTGCATCGATCTTATCGAACGTTAAATCCTCATAATAATCATCATTGACCTGCATCATCGGTGCAGTACCGCACGAACCGAGGCATTCGACCTCGCTGAGTGTGAAAAGTCCGTCCGGACTTGTCTCGCCCTTCTTGCATCCTGTTTTCTTCGAAACGTATTCCATGATCGTTTCGCTACCGAGAAGCTGACAGGAAATATTTGTACAGACCTGTATATGATATTTGCCGATCTTCTTTGTATTAAACATCGTGTAGAATGTGACGACGCCGAGAATATGGGCCAATGGAAGTCCGAGGAGCCCTCCTACATATCTCATCGTTTCTTCCGAGATCCATCCCTCCTGCTCATGTGCTATCCAAAGTACAGGCAGAAGCGCAGCCTGCGCAGTCGGGTAGCGTTTCCGGATCTCTTCAACCTTATTAAGATTTTCTTGTGTAAGCATTTATCGTATTATAGTTGATAAATCCATGTCGATCTTAGTGGGCTTATTAATTTGATATAGCTGATTCAAAAAATATAACACCATACCCTCATACATGGCGATGAATGGTGCTGTGCTCCCTCCTCATAACCGAAAGTAATAATAGGAGCACTGACACAGAGCACACAAAGTCTGATACATTGACAACCTACAAAGGACACAGAGTCTGGGGCTTAATAATACAAATTACTTTTGTAATTTTTCATTCTCGCCCTCAGCGATCCTTCGAAGCTCTGCACCAGCGGAGCGTAGGTGGAGAGTCGAAGAGTTTACATCAACCTTAAACCTTCAACTTTTAACCTTCAACTATCAACCATCATCTCCAATTTTCAACCTTAAACCTTAAACCTTCAACCTTCAACCTTAAACCTATTTATCCGCATCTCCCATCACCGGATCGAGACTGCCGATGACTGCGACGATATCCGATATCATTGCCCCTTTGAGAACAATCGGAATCGACTGGATATTAACAAACGACGGCGACCGAATTTTCATCCGCCATGGATACCCGCTTCCATTACTATAGATATAGAAACCAAGTTCGCCTTTCGGTGCTTCAAACGGCTGATAGATTTCACCGACCGGCGGATTGATACCGAAATTCACTAGCATGAAATCATGGATCAGCTCTTCCATTTTTGTGTATATGCGTTCTTTCTGTGGAAGAACGCGCTTCGGCTTGTCGTAGGCCAGGATAGGTCCTTTCGGCAGCTTATCGAGCGCCTGATATATAATCCGGACACTCTCTTTCATCTCACGAACGCGGACGTGATATCGTGCAAGTGCGTCTCCTCCTTCGACCGTTATCACGTCAAAATCGAGTTGATCATAGACGAGATAAGGCTCATCGCGCCGCACATCATTAGCCACACCGGCGCCGCGTAGATTTGGTCCGGTCAATCCGATCGCAATTGCATCTTCCTTCGAAATCACTCCGACACCATCACAGCGATCGATAAAAATTCTATTCTTATTCAAAAGGCCTGTACATTCATCAAGTTTCGCCGGAAATTGATCGAGGAACGATCGTAAAGCTGCGATACATTCATCCGTCAGATCCTGCATCACGCCGCCGATACGGGCGTAGCTGCTCGTGAATCGGGCGCCGGTAAGTATATCAAGGATATCCAGGAGCTTTTCGCGCTCACGGAATGTCCAGAGCAAAATAGTTACTGCCCCGACATCCAGACCCATGGATCCGACTGCAACCAGATGCGATGCGATACGGGCCATTTCCGATACGATAACGCGGATATATTGTGCACGGGGCGGAGCTTCGATGCCGGCCAACTTTTCGACAGCTAGTGTATAGGCAACGTTATTAGATAAAGGCGAGAGATAATCAAGACGGTCGGTATGCGGAATAAATTCGTGATACGTTGTGTTCTCGGCAATCTTTTCGTATCCGCGATGAAGATACCCCAGATCGGGCACAGCCTTTATCACCGTTTCCCCATCCAGCCGCAGGAGCAGACGTAAGACGCCGTGCGTTGCCGGATGCTGCGGCCCCATATTCAATACCATGGCATTTTCGAGTGTATCATCGAAGATGACACTGGTATCCTGGTTTTCAAGGGCAGCGAGAATTTTACTCCGGTACGTACTTTGTTGTTCCATACGGAATTATTTCTTAGGAAGAGGAATCGAATCGGGAATGCCCATCAGAGGGAAATCCTTCCGCAGCGGGAAATATTCAAAATCCTCGGGCATATATATCCGGCGCAAATCAGGATGACCCGTAAAGTTTATGCCGAACATATCATATGCTTCCCGCTCATGAAAATTTGCCGCAGACCAGATGCTGGTAACCGTCGGGACATTCAGGTCTTTCTCGTCAACCGGGACTTTCAACCGGATACGTCGGCGTGTTGCCAGAGAATACAGGTTATACGCAACAAAAAACCTGTCAATGGGCGTGTTCATATCGAGTCCGAAAAGGTCGCGTAATGCATCGAACGAGCATTCATTCTTTAAAAACTCGCATACCTGAATGATGTCGCTTTTGCGGATCACCATCGTCAGTTCGCCCCGATATATATTCGAAGAGATGACCGAGGAAGGAAACTTCGCAGTAACTCCCTTAAGTATTTCGTCGTATGTCATTTAACCAACCTTTTCATCGATATGCACCGGTTTTCTGGGTCCGGTCTCCCCTTCCGCAATTTTTTTCTGCAGCATCAATAAGGCATTCATTAAATTCTCAGGACGCGGCGGGCAGCCGGCGACGTAGACGTCAACAGGAAGAAACTGATCAATCCCCTGAACAACCGCGTATGATCGAAACATTCCGCCTGATGACGCGCACGCTCCCATCGAGATTACCCATTTCGGATCGGGCATCTGATCGTAAATCTTTTTTACAACCCTGGCCATTTTGTATGTGACGGTTCCCGCAACAATCATCACGTCGCACTGCCTGGGTGAAAAACGCATCACTTCCGATCCAAATCGTGACAGGTCGAACCGCGGATCAACCACCGCCATCATTTCGATGGCACAGCAGGAGATACCCATCGGCATCGGCCATAGCGAATTCTTTCGCGCCCAGGCGAGCAGTGCATCCAGACGGGTTGTGAGGAATCCATTCTTCAACGGATCGTGTCCTTCTAATCCCATCGCAACGCACCTTTCCTCAATATATAATAATATCCCACAAGAAGGATCAGTATAAAAATGAACATTTCAACAAAACCAAAAAGACCTAGAAGCCTGAAATTTACAGCCCATGGATAGAGAAAGATTACTTCAATATCAAAAACGATAAAGAGCATGGCGACCATGTAATACTTCACCGACATTCGTTCCTTCGTTGTTCCGACCGGTTCCATTCCGCTTTCGTATGTGGAATATTTTTCTTCGGTCGGGCGCTTCGGTCCAAAAAGCATACTTGCATTGGAGAAAATAAGCGCCATCAGTACTCCAACACCGAGCATGATCATAATGGGAATATAGCTCTCAAGCATTCGTACCTCTACTCTCCAAACAATAATTTAGTATTCAAGGTTGCACAACATATCAACCATACAATTAAATACTTCTAAAAAGTTATTAAAAAAACGATCAAAAGTCAATGAGGAAGAGTAAAGGTAAAGTAAAAGGTAAAGGTAAAGTATTGATGTTTAGGTCAAGACGTAAAAAAAGCCGACCTCTGAATGGGAGATCGGCTTTTTGAAAGAATATATGTTGAGGGTTAGAACAAATATCGAACACCGAGCTGCATTTGCCATCGCGAGCTCAATTGCGATGTCTGGTACGGATCCGGAGCATGTTTAAAACTGTAAGTCGCCTTTTGGGTGGCTGCATCAAGGCCTTCGAACCGTACTAGGAGATCGCTTTGATTCGGCACATACTTGATGTACCCCCAATCATGGTTCAGAAGATTCAAGACATTTAAAATATCAAGAGTGATCTGCAGATTGTGCTTTTCGATGGTCGGGATATCCTGTGTGATACGCAGGTCAAGATATTTTGACCATGGTGTACGTGCGCCGTTGCGCTGCATGATTTGACCGCGATGGTCTTTCAGATAATCATCGTTATTTATGTATGAATCAAGCTGATCCCAGATTTGATCGGTCGTGCGGATATCGCTCGAGCCGCTTTTTACCAGGATGATATCGTTCTTATCTTTCGGTATATAAAAAAGATCGTTGCTGGTCTGACCATCCGCATTGACATCGCCATCAACACAGTATGAGAATGGATCACCGGATTGGGCATTGAAGAACAATCCAATGGTTGTTGCAAATCTTTCCAGGTACTCAAACCGATAAGAAAGCGATGCAATAATGTGATGACGTACATCATAGTTCGACGGGGCGAGACCCGGATCGTTCGGATTTCCTGCCGTCGGGTTGTAACGCCACTGCGAAATTGCCTGGCTTGAAACAACACTGTTCTCGTCTTCAGCCTTATTATAAGTGTAGGCAGCATCGAAGAACAAACCATCGGAGAACTGGCGCTGAATATGTGCCGTGAGATTATACTGGTATCCCCTGTTCGTATTCTTCATATAAATGACGTTTGTGAACGATTTGTTGATCTGACCGGCGGTCGTATTACGGCCGGTGAAGGTCCCATAAATCGGACGTCCATCACCCGCCAGGGTACCGAGTTGTGAGCCGAGATTGATATCCTGATACATTACATCATTCAAAACCTTCGAATAGATTCCTTCCAGCGTTCCGGTGAAACCATACGGAAGTTGCCGGTCAACGGCCACATCATATCTAAGGAGCTGCGGCATCTTGTAATTAGGATCGGTCAAATCAACCTCGGTCGTTGATTGTGGAACAAGATAAGGACTCGAACCGGGCTTTGGCTGATTCAGCGGATCCGCTACAAAAAGCGGTGTCTTTGTTGTACCGGAGACATCCAGACGTCCGAAATCAACACCTGTATTTCCATACTGGTTCGAGATCCAGACATACGGCGTTCGCCCTGAGAAAACTCCGATGCCGCCGCGTACCTGCGTCGTGCGGTCTCCCATGGCATCCCAGTTAAAACCCAACCGCGGTGAAAAGAGAATATTACCGCTCGGCACTTTATCGGTGCTCACACCGAGACTGCTGAAGGTAGAATCAACAGTGTGATTGTACGATGGTTTATCGGGGAATGTCGGAATATCGATACGGAGACCGATATTGAGTTTCAGGTTCGGAATGACCGTCCATTCATCCTGTGCATAGAAACCAAATTGGTTAATTCCGAATTGTGCGGCAGGTTGTTGAACCCCGGGCTTTATGGAGTAACTGTATTGATAGCGTGATGGATTGTTCCCCATTATGAAATCGTTTAATGAATTAAAGATATATCTGCCATAGAAATCACGGATGTAAAGGTTGGTAAAACTGAATAACTCATTGTGAGTGCCTACGGTAAACACATGATCGCCCACAAAGTATGTGAAGTTGTCCGTCAGCTCGAAGATGTTCTGATCCAGCTTGTTGGCCGGGGAATACTCTTCAGAACCGATTGTGACCGACGAACTACCGACGATTGTAATCTGAACCGATGGGAACGCTGCACCCGGAGTCGTTCGACGATCCCGGATACTTGTATATCCGAGAATTAACTCATTCGACATCGTATTACCAAAGGAGCTTGTCAGCTGAGCAACCGTCTGGTTCGTGGTGCTCTTGAAGACATAGTCGCTGTTTCCGAGGAAAAAGCTGGTAAGGGTACGAGACATATTATCGTTCCATGCATCGACGTAATTATGACGTACCGTCAGACGATGTTGATCGGAAATGTTGTAATCCATGCGAATGAAAATTTTATTGCTTTCCTGCTTTGCCGCAAACTGATCGTAACCGCCGGCATTATAGCCATACTGCGTCATCAAAAAGTTATAAAGCTTCGCCACAGAGTCGGCCGGCATCGCGGAAACATTTGAACCGCTGATACCCGGCCCACCGAGAACGACATCAACCGGCTGATTTTTACGCGTGATCTCACCATTTAGAAGGAAGAACAACCGATTCTCCAGAATAGGTCCACCGAGACGAATTGCACCCTGATACTCGCTGAATGTACCGTATTTTATTTTATTTGCATCAGGACTCGTCCCAACCCAATTCTGATTCCGTCCGGTGAAGAACACCGAACCGGTTATGGTATTGGTTCCACTGCGTGTAATCGCGTTCACACCGCCGCCCGTGAATCCCGCCTGGCGTACATCGTATGGCGCGATGACGACCTGGAATTCCTGGATTGCATCGAGACTGATCGGCGTCGTTCCTGCCTGACCGCCCGGCGTCCCGCTCGATGCAAGACCGAACAAGTCGTTGTTCACTGCACCATCGATCTGGATGTTATTATAGCGATTGGGGCGGCTCGCTGCACTGTTCCCGACGAACTGCGGTGTGAATTTCATAAAATCGGTAAAGCTTCTTGCGATCGTCGGAAACGATTCGATTTGAAATTCCGATACATGCGTTTCTGCACCGGTCCGTGAAGCGCTCATCAATGCATTTCGTTCGCCGATAACCTCCATCCCTGAAAGAACAACAGCTTCCTCTATCATCGAAAAATCTATGCGAAGATTTTGACTCAACTCGAGAGTAATCCCATCCTTCTTTTGTTCTTTGTATCCAATCAGCGTAACAGTTATACTATACGGACCGCCGACACGTAGATTCTGCAGGTTGTATCTTCCATCCTCGCGACTGCTTGTACCGTACGTCGAACCCGACGGTTCATGAATTCCTATAATTGTTGCCCCTGCAACAGGATTTCCCGACTTATCGGTCACCGTTCCATTGACAGCTGCAGTCGTAACGCCTTGAGCAAAAGACTCATTCGTCATACATAAAAGAATGAGTGCCACACCAGAGATGAAGAGTAGGGCTGTCATCACCAGAAATACAACCAATTTGTAAATGGTTGACTTCATAGGGACCTCCTCACATTAAGCTTATACAACCAGGTTGATCGGAATTGACTCTTATTCCAGAATAACACCCGACGCCACGCGGTGCTGATAAGAATTTTGGATTGATATTAAAAGAAGAAGAGATGAAATGTCTATTACAATATAATCTGGACACGACCATTCCTCCAAAAAAATCGTGAAGAATATTCTTGAAAGGAAGGCAATTCGATTTCGGCGAAGTGTACAAAGAATAGTTATCGAATGCAAGAAAAAATTATTTTTGCGGCCACACTCTCTCATGATGATCTTTAATGTCATTCACACGCCGTGCCAGAATGAATAAAAGATCCGATAACCGATTCATATATGGGATGATTGTAGCTGTTATTTTTTCACTTCGGGAGAGCCGGACAATAAGCCGTTCTGCGCGGCGGCACACCGTTCGAGCAAAATGAAGCTCCGCGGCAGGCCGTACGCCTTCCGGAAGGATGAATGATCGCAATTCAACGAGATGTTCTCCCATTGTATCGATATATTTTTCAAGCACTTCCGTCCGACGCGGTTTAAGTCGTGGAACACTCGGCTTTTTCCCTTTTTGATATCGAGCAGCCAGATCGGCTCCTATTACGAAAAGGTCATTCTGAATTTTCCCTATAATTTCTTCAATTTCTTCAGGAAGTTCCTGAGATCGGATAATCCCAAGGAGTGAATTAAGCTCGTCAATGGTCCCGATCGCCTCGACCCGAAGCGTGTCTTTCGGAACGCGTTCTCCGCCGAACAGCGATGTCTCCCCCCTGTCTCCGGTTTTTGTATAGATTTTCGTAGCCATAAGGTCTATTTTTCACTCCTCTTCTTTTTTCCGAATCCCGCCTGCAAGTGAGAGAGCTCTTCCATGAAAAACAGGGAAGTCTTAATACCGCCGTAAAAATTCTCAAGATTAAGGAATTCATTCGGAGAGTGCGAATTTTCATCCGGTAACCCAAAACCAAGTAAAACCGTCGAGATCCCTAGAATTTCTTCAAATTGTACCACGATCGGAATCGACCCGCCTTCACGCTGATACAACGGGTCCTTTCCGAATGCCTTCTTGAGAGCTACTATTGCCGCTCGGACTCCGGGACTTTCAATCGGCGTGATCGCAGGTTTTCCACCATGGATAGATTTGACAACAACCGTAGTGGACCTTGGAGCAATCTTTTTTATATGTTTCTCAAATAGTTTTGCTATTCTATCGGGATCCTGGTCGGGTACCAGCCGCATACTGATCTTTGCTGCTGCCTTTGATGGAATTACCGTCTTAGCTCCGTCGCCGGTGAACCCTCCCCAAATACCGTTACATTCGAGTGTAGGACGCGCCCATAACCGCTCGAGAGTCGTATAACCCTTCTCCCCGTACAGCTGTTTTACTCCAAGATCATTTGCATAATCTTTTTCCTTAAACGGTAATTTTTTAAAGGCTGCGCGTTCCTTCTTTGAAAGCGAACGGACATCATCGTAGAATCCAGGAATGGTGACCCGCCCTTTTTTATCATGGAGTGAAGCAATTATTTCCGAGAGTGCCTGAATCGGATTATGAACCGATCCGCCGAACGATCCCGAATGAAGATCCCGGTTCGGTCCCGTCAATTCAACCTCCATATAGGTCAGACCGCGCAGGCCATAACATATCGAAGGGACTCCTCTGGCAAACATTGCCGAATCGGAAATCAATACAATATCGGCGGCAAGTAAGTCGCTGTTCTTTTTCACAAAAATTTCAAGATTCGGACTTCCAATTTCCTCTTCTCCTTCGATTAGAAATTTTATATTTATTGGAAGACTGCCGGCATTTTTGAAGTATGCCTCGATCGCTTTGAGATGTATAAATATCTGACCCTTATCATCAGCAGTACCGCGCGCATAAAGATTTCCTTCCCGAACCGTGGCTTCAAAGGGTGGACTTGTCCACAGCTCGATTGGATCGACCGGTTGAACGTCATAATGTCCATAAATCAGAACTGTCGGTTTCCCATCTGCATGCAGCCAATCACCATACACGATGGGATGTTTTTCCGTAGGGATGACCTGGACATGTTCAATGCCCAGACCTTGCAGATGATTGGCTAACCACTGCGCACACCGCTGGATATCGCCGGTATTTTCAGGATTCGTACTGATACTTGGAATAGCAATGAGCTCTTTCAGCTCATCCATATATCGATTCTTATTGACTTCGATGAACTCAAGGAAGGGATTCATACCACACACTCCTAATCTCTCTCAAAATAAAATACTAGTATGATTTGATTCCAAAATATAAGAAACCACTCCCCTATTTGCAAGAAAGAGTATTTCTCTAAACGGAAAAGCTCTTTACCAGGTGAATTTCCGTTGCTTGATTGTGGTACCCTTTTTGTTTACCTTTTACTCATTATGGAGAAATTCAGAGGAAAAATGAATTCATGAAGAATCTTATCGACGGCACGACTATCCTGCTCCCTCTTCTATACACATTCACAGTCTGGATATATGCACGGGCTTTTTTCACAAATGCCGCATCACTCGAGCCTGTAAAAAGAGGTTTCCTTCTGATTACTCTTTGTATTCATCTGGCATATCTTCTGTTGCGTACAGTTGTTTTTGGGCATCCTCCAATTACTACTGTATTCGAAATCATGTCGGTAATCTCGTTTTCGGTTTCTGTAGCATATCTGTATCTTGAAATGCGGACGCGGGTACGGGGAACCGGAACCTTCATCATCGTTCTAGCGTTGTTTTTTCAAGTTGTCTCATCGATTTTCATCAAAGATCTTTATGAAGTGAAACCGGTGTTGCGCAGTACCCTGCTTGGTTTTCATGTGTCAACCGCGTTACTTGGTCTTACAGCTTTTGCAATTTCGGCTGTATATGGTTCGCTTTATTTAATGCTGTATCACGATATTAAAGCGAACCGGTTCGGTGTAATCTATAAACGTCTTCCAAGTCTTGAAATTCTTACAACACTTAGTTTTAAATCGACAATTTTTGGTTTTATTCTCCTGACGACTGCAATAACCATCGGTTTCATATGGTTGCCAAGAGCCTTTCAGAGTTTTTCATACACCGATCCGAAACTAATCGGAACCTTTCTGATATGGGCACTTTATGGAATAGGTCTGCTCGCAAAAAAAATCGGCGGATTGCATGGAAGGCGGTTAATGATCCTGGCAATTACAGGGTTTGTGATTGCTTTTTTTTCGATGACAATTATAAATATGTTCTTTAGCAGCTTTCATAACTTCTATTGAAATAAGGGCTTAAATACTCTCAATGAACCTCATAGCAGTCGGCCTCAATCACCGAACAGCACCGATTGAGATCCGGGAACGGCTGTTTTTCACGGACGATGAAATACAAAAATCGTTGGCGGAGTTGACAGAATCCATGCTCAATGAAGCCGTCCTCTTTTCTACGTGTAATCGAACCGAACTTTATGGGCTGACCGGCGAAAATGTTTTAAATGGCGACACAATTGTTGAGTACCTCATAAGGACCAAAAATGCGTCCGACGTTGCATTACCGGTACATTTCTATACCTTTTTTTCCTGCGGAGCAGTACATCATCTATTCAAGATGACTTCCGGAGCAGACTCTATGGTCATCGGTGATATACAGATTCTCGGCCAGGTCAAAGACGCATATGCCCTCGCCAGAAAGACGCAAACGACCGGTATCATTACACACAAATTATTCGAAAACGCATTCCATGTTGGAAAACGCGTGCGGACTGAAACAGAACTCTGCGAAGGGGCGATTTCAATCAGCTACGCGGCAGTCGAGCTTGCAGGAAAAATTTTTGACGATCTTGGGAAAAAACGGGCACTCTTAATCGGCGCCGGTGAAACCGGAGAACTTACCGCCAAACATCTTATCGGACGAGGCATCGGCAGTCTTGTCGTGGTGAATCGAACCCGGAGTAAAGCCGAGGAAATTGTATCACAACTAGGCGGAAGCGTTGTGGATTTTGAGTCAATCTCGAGCGAGCTTACAAACATCGATATTATCATCAGTAGTATTTCGACACCCGGCTTCGTCATGCGTGAAGTAGATCTCCGCCGTGTAATGAGAGAACGCTCTAATGACCCGCTTTTCATCATCGATATCGGCATGCCCCGTAATATAGACCCGGCAGCGAAAAAGATCGAGAATGTGTTCCTGTACGATATCGACACGTTGAATCGAATGATAGATCAAAATCTCGATAAACGAAAAACTGAAATTCCAAAAGTCAACCGGATTATTTTTGAAGAGTTATCGTCGTTTCATCGATGGTTTGATTCACTGCAGGTAAGTCCGACAATTCAACAACTTCACGAGGTGATCGAATCAATAAGAAGCGACGAAGTGCAAAAACATATAAACCGCTTCGCCGAGTCGGACAGAAAACTGGTTGAACTACTGACAAAGCGAATTGTCAATAAAATACTCCATACACCTGTAATCAATTTAAGGAACGGAAACGGCGCTTCCGACGAGGAAATATTGAAAAAAATCAGTACGATAAGGCATCTTTTCGGATTGGAACATAAATCGCATGATACCTGACCGACTTGTCATCGGAACACGTGGAAGCGATCTAGCCCTCTGGCAGGCACAATGGGTCCAGGGCGAACTACGCAGGAATATTCCATCGTTAGCGGTCAATCTTAGTATCATCAAAACAACCGGCGATAAAATTCTCGATTCACCTCTATCGAAAATCGGAGACAAAGGACTTTTCACCCGGGAAATCGAACATGCATTGCTTAAGAAACATATTGATATTGCCGTACACAGTCTAAAAGACATGCCGACACAAACACCGGATGGATTATCAATCGGCGCCATAACGGAACGGGAAGACGTCAGGGATTCGTTCATTCCGCATCCTGCGAAGCACTATCGATCGTTCAATGATTTGCCGTACAGTGCAACAATTGCCACAGGCAGCCTTCGACGAAAGTGCCAACTTCTCCATCGTCGTGCAGATCTTCAAATCATCGACATCCGGGGAAATATTCAAACTCGTTTCAATAAGCTTGCACGATCCACCTGGGATGGCATGCTGCTCGCCTATGCGGGCATCCACCGCCTTGGGATGGATGCCGCTATCGGCTTTCTCCTTGAGCCGGACGAAATGCTTCCCGCTCCCGGACAGGGAACACTGGGTATCGAGATACGGACGGAAGATGAACAAACACAGCGGTATGTCGAAACGTTAAATCATATTCCCACAGCTCGGGCCGCTTTGAGTGAGCGAGCCCTTCTGCGGCATCTGGAAGGAGGTTGTCAGATTCCTATCGGTGCCTTCGGTCTGGTCAGAGACGGTATTCTTACCCTCAATGCAATGGTCGGTTCACTGGATGGCACAAAGCTCATTCGTGATTCCGCATCGGGAAGCGATGATGATCCTGAAACTCTCGGCCGCCAGCTTGCAGAGAAACTTCTTCGCGAGGGAGCCGACGTAATTTTACGGGATATTCGCACCAGTGGTGCGACATTGTGATCGTTCATGGTAATCACACACAAAATATCGGACATCACACAAACATCCCCTTTGCGGGGAAAAACAATTTTGGTCACACGTGCTGTTCATCAGGCAGAGGATTTCAGCACCGCCCTCCGTTCACTGGGGGCAGATGTTTTGGAATTTCCGACAATACGGATATGCGATCCCGAATCATGGGATGATCTGGATCGATGCATCAAAAACATCGCCGGATATCATGGAATTATTTTCACAAGTGTAAATGCAGTCGAGAAATTCTTTCAGCGTGTCGATGCCGATACACGGTTGGTCCTTAAGGAAAAAATACTCTGCGCTGTCGGGTCAAAGACGCGGGAAGCATTGAGGGCTCAGCGTTTCACTGTAGCGATAATCCCGGAACGTTTTACAGCAGAAGAACTTGTCGCTGCGCTGAAATCGACGAATGTCGATGGAAAACGATTTCTTCTACCCAGAAGCAACAAGGGGGGGAATACGATTCATGATAGTCTGGCGCATTACGGCGCGGTCGTTGAAGAGTGCATCGCTTATAAAACCGAATACGCCGATCCATCAGCAGCCGATTTTATTCGTAAAATGCTGGAAAACCGGAATATTCACATGATTACATTTTTTAGTCCGTCGAGTGTCGAAGGCTTTTTTCATTCGATGCGGCAGGCATTTCCGGAGAATGAATCTCTAACCGCTATTCTGCGGGGAATTCACACAGCTGTGATTGGTACGGTAACAGCTGAAGCCCTTCAGACGGAGGGAATACGACCGACAATAATTCCGGCACGCTCGACCAGCGAGGCTCTTATAGATTCGATCGTACGCTTATACACATCATAATATCAGAAGACGAAATGCAGAACGATATTTTTCTTCAGGCATGTAGGCGACTTCATGTCCACCGCACACCGGTCTGGATCATGCGTCAGGCCGGCCGCTATCTTCCGGAATACCGTGCGATTCGCTCAAAAGTGAATTTCCTGACGATGTGCACGACACCTGAGCTTGCAGCGGAAGTCACTCTTCAGCCTGTCGATACCCTTGGGGTAGATGCAGCAATAATATTTTCCGATATTCTCGTTCTCCCGCAGGCAATGGGAATGAAACTTATCGTTGAAGAAGGGAAAGGTGGACCCCGATTTTCGGAACCTCTGAGGACCGCAGCGGATATCCAAAAATTAATCGTTCCTGATCCTTGCCAAAAACTCGGGTACGTCATGGACACCATTCGCCTTGCACGGAAAGCGCTTAACGGCCGGGTACCCCTGATCGGTTTTGTCGGATCACCATGGACACTGGCTAACTATATGATCGAAGGGAGAGGTACGAAGGATTTCCTATCGATCAAAACGATGATGTATTCTCAGCCTTCGATACTTCATGCACTCCTCGATAAAATCGCGCAATCGGCGATTCAATTTTGTGAAGCGCAAATTCAGGCTGGCGCTCAGGCAATCCAGATTTTCGATACGTGGGGTGGAATTCTCACCCCGGATGATTTCAAGGAATTTTCGTTGCGTTATATTGAACATATCGTCCGATCCATTAAAAAACCGGATGTCCCGGTAATCGTGTTCTGCAAAGGGGCGGGATTTTCACTTAAAGACATTGCGGAAATCGGTACCGACGTTGTCGGACTCGATTGGACTATTGATATTGGGAATGCACGGACGATAGTGGAGGGGAAAGTCGCTCTCCAGGGAAACCTGGATCCGGCACTACTCTACGCGCCACCTGAAAAGATCCGTGAAGGAGTAAAAATTATCCTGGCAAAATACGGAAAAGGTGAAGGGCACATTTGTAACCTGGGGCACGGTATTCATCCCGATACCCCGGTCGAACACGTAAAAGCATTCGTTCTGGCCGTGAAAGAAGAAAGCGTTCCATATCATTCATATTAAATCTTTGGAGTATTTAAATGCAAGAATCAAACACAAGAGCACAATTGTCATCGCATACGATCCTGATTATCGATGATGAAGAGATGATCCGAGATCTCGCACGCGAAATACTTGAGATGGAGGGATATAAAATCTTGTGCGCACATGATGGAATTGAAGGAATTTCTATTTTCAAGGATAGTAAGGAAAAAATAGATTGCATTATTCTCGATTTGACGATGCCCCGTATGAGCGGACGAGAGACATTTCTTAAGCTCAGAAAAATCAATAGCGATGTGAACATTATACTTTCGACCGGACACAGCAAGGATGAGACCGCCCAGGAAATCATTGCACTGGGAGTTCAGGGTGTTGTTCAGAAACCATATAAAATCGAAGAGTTAATACAGGTCGTTCAAAAAATACTGAACGAATAAGGGGAAGACAAAAACCAATGGGGCGGCAATTTCAATCAATTGATATCGGAGTACTCCGGAAATACGATCGACCGGGTCCGCGCTATACAAGTTATCCTACAGCACCGGTTTTCAGCAACGATTTTGGTCCCGACAAATTTCAAGAGGAAATTGTCCGCACAAACGCCGATGGAATAAATTCCGATATATCGCTCTATATACACTTTCCCTTCTGTGATACACTATGTTATTTTTGCGGCTGCACAATGCTGGTAACGCACAGCCGTGAGCGTATTAAAGAATACAACGAGAAGGTGAAAAAAGAAATATCGCTGGTTCGGCCTCTGATATCGTCCAGACGTCGTGTTACTCAACTCCATTGGGGAGGCGGAACCCCGTCCTACCTCGATCCCGATGACATCATCGATATGAATTCGTTCATTCGGAAAAATTTTATTTTTACGGATGATATTGAAGCATGTGTTGAAATTGATCCGCGGGGACTCACCTTCGAGCACATGAAGTCATTGCGTGATGGCGGATTTAACCGTGTAAGCATGGGCGTGCAGGATTTTAATGAAAAAGTCCAGCAGGCGGTCAATCGAATTCAACCCGAAAAAATGACACGGACAACAATCGAATGGTGCCGGAAACTCGGATTCTCGAGTATCAATCTTGATCTGATCTACGGACTCCCCTTCCAGTCACTCCGGTCGTTCGAGAAAACCATCAATAAAATCATCGATATTTCACCCGACCGGATTGCTGTGTTTAACTATGCTTATGTCCCATGGCTGAAGCCGCACATGAAATTGATACATCCGGAGGATCTCCCGGCACCGGAGACAAAACTACAGATACTCAAAATGACCATCGAGAAACTCACCGATGCGGGATACAGGTATATAGGAATGGATCATTTCGCAAAACCGAGCGATGAGCTCGCTGCTGCACAGAAGAATAAGACTCTCTACAGAAATTTTCAGGGATATTCGACCAAAGCGGGGACAGATGTATATGCCTTCGGCATGTCGTCGATTTCCCAATTTACCGACATCTATGCACAAAATGTCAAGACGCTCCCTGAATATTATCGCAGGATCGCCAGTGGAATGCTTGCAACAAATGTCGGTTACCGCATGTCTTCAGATGATCATATTCGGAAATATGTTATTAACCGATTGATGTGTGACTTTGAACTCGATAAAAGGGATGTTGAGCGCCGGTTCGACATCAAGTTCGATTCATATTTCGCAGACGGAATCGATCAACTTACCGATTTTCTCGTCGAGGGATGTATCACGAATACACCCGATACGATTACCGTCCGTGATATGGGCCGGTTTATTATTCGAAACATCGCAATGTGTTTTGATGCATACCTTGAAAAAATGACGAAAGAACATCCACTCTTTTCACGAACAGTGTAATTGTGAAAATAGAACCCACAACACGAATCGGAATCGTCTTGCTTCAACTTGGCGGGCCGGATTCACTCCAGGCAGTTGAACCTTTCCTGTTCAATCTCTTCAGCGATCCGGATATCATCAATTTTCCCCTCGGTTCCCTTCTCCGAAAACCGCTTGCACGTTTAATTTCAAAAAAACGTGCTCCCCTCATTGCCGGACATTACCAGAAAATCGGCGGCCGGTCGCCGATCAATGAAATAACGATACGGCAGGCCGCGGCTCTCGAGAATATTCTCAATAAGACTTTTCCTGCGCGAGTGTACATCGCAATGCGTTACTGGAAACCGTCAACAAGTGAAGTCGTTGACGCCCTCAACCGTGAGAATATCCGGCGAGTACTGCTTCTTCCTCTCTATCCTCAATATTCTGCATCGACAACTGGATCAGGCGTCAATGAATGGAATAGAATCGTCCATGCATCAGGAACTTTTTTCGAAACAGAAATAATTCAAGATTATTTTCAACACCCGGTATATATCCGGAGTATAGTCGAAAGAATCAACGAGGCACTCCTCCGGTTTCCAGAGAAATCACGATCGAGGGTTCACTTGATATTTAGTGCACATGGAACGCCGCTCAAACTTGTGAAACAGGGCGATCCGTATAAAGACCAGATAGAAAAAACAGTTACCGCTGTAATGACAATGGGAAAATACGATTTGAAATATGACCTGGGTTTTCAGAGCCGTGTCGGCCCGCAGGAATGGATTTCTCCTTTTACCGCCGACGTGGTCCAGCGGCTAGGAAATAAAGGTGCGAAAAATCTTCTCGTAATTCCCGTCGCCTTCGTATCGGATCATATTGAAACGCTCTACGAGCTGAATATTGAAGTGCGAGAGATCGGAAGGAAAAATGGAATTGAACAATTTGAAGTCACCGAAGGACTTAACACTTCTCCAGCTTTCATCGAAGCACTTGCGGAACTTGTCAGATCTCATATAGAACAACCATCAATACTATCCCAATAATAGTAGATGAGTACTTTTCATGATGTTGTGGTTATCGGCGGAGGAATTTCAGGGCTTGCGACAGCCTGGTGGCTTCACAAGCAGGGAATCGATGTGGTTGTGCTTGAAAAGAATTCTACTCCGGGCGGCACCATGCAAACGGTCGCTGAAAATGGATGGATGGTGGAAACAGGACCGAACAGTGCGCTAGAGACAACTCCGCTTTTTGCAAAGCTTTTCAGCGAACTCGGCATCGAGTCCGAAATTCTGTATGCAAATCCTGAAGCGGACAACCGTTACATTCTTCGCAACGGCACACTTCGCTCTCTTCCGATGTCGCCGATGGCGTTTTTAAAGACTGATTTATTCTCACTTCAGGGAAAGCTGCGACTCTTCAAAGAACCGTTCATCGGCAGAGCGACGGATGAAGAAACTATAGCGGAATTCGTCGAACGCCGTCTAGGCCGGGAATTCCTGGAATATGCAATTAATCCATTTATCGCAGGTGTCTTCGCGGGCAATCCCGAACAATTGAGTGTCCGTATCGCGTTACCAAAACTCTATGCTCTCGAAGAAAATTACGGTGGATTAATCAAAGGAATGATCCGAGGCCATAAGGAACGAAGGTTGAGAGCCGAAATATCAAAAGACAGGGCACGCATGTTTTCATTCAAAAGAGGCATGGAAACTTTGCCGTGCACAATCGCACAAAGACTCGGAAGCCGCTTCATGCCCCTGAGTCATGTCCAGAAAGTCACGGCTGCATCAGTCGATACCGTGCCCCGGTTCCATATCGAGTATCAAACCTATGATGGAGGAATCGGGAATATTCAATGCTCGGCAGTCATTCTTTCGGTGCCATCTTCTGCCGCTGCAGAATTGCTGAGAGAAATCTCTCCTGAAACAGCGCAGCTCCTGTATACTATTTACTATCCGCCGGTCGCCGAGATTTTTCTGGGATATCGAAAAGAACATATTCCACGAATCCTTGATGGGTTTGGATTTCTTGTCCCGACAAAAGAAGAGCGGAAGATCCTCGGCACAATCTGGACTTCGGCGATTTTTCCCGGCCGGACACCTGAAGGTTTTGAGGCTCTCACAACTTTTGTAGGCGGTTCACGACAGCCCGAGATCCTCGACGTTGATGATGCTGCACTTCTCGGGATTGTCCGGGACGAATTACACTCCATCATGGACGTAGAAGCGGCACCGGCATTTATACGGGTCCATCAATGGAAACATGCAATTCCTCAGTACAATCTGGGCTATCAGAACGTTCTCGACGCAATTGACGTTCTAGAAAGAAACGTTCCTGGTTTATTCATTTGCAGTAATTACCGGGGTGGAATTTCAGTAAGCGACTGCATCATCAACGCAGACAGCACTTCGGCACGTGTTGCGCTATCCATCATGGCATCGACCTGAGCCTGAACTCAGGAATAGCCGCGCAGAAAGTTATTGTTCGGTAGAGATTTTTTACATATATTTATGATTTAGTTATTGATTCGGTAAATAGGAAGTTCGAATGGAACATTTCAAAGACAGCATGCTGCAATTGATAACCGAGACTTCGACGAACTTACCGGCTGATGTCCGCCATGCCATCGCCAGGGCAATTGATTCGGAAATCCCCAATACACGTTCTTCCATGGCGCTTGGAACCATTGCCGTAAATATTGATATGGCCTGTGAAAATATGAGTCCTATTTGTCAGGATACCGGTTGGCCCACTTTTTATATACAGGCACCCGGTGGTGCCAATTTCATCCAGATGAAGAACCTAACACGAGAGGCGGTCGTCGAGGCTACGGGACAGGGAAAACTCCGTCAAAACGCTGTCGATTCGCTCACGGGTAAAAACAGCGGAGATAATCTTGGTCCCGGAACACCCACATTTCATTTCGACCAGTGGGAAAATAAAAACGAGATTGAAGTAAAACTTCTTTTGAAAGGTGGAGGCTGCGAAAATAAAAGCATCCAGTACTCACTACCGACGGAACTTCCGAACCTTGGGAAGGCCGGCCGCAATCTTGACGGCATACGGAAATGCCTTATGCATGCTGTATGGCAGGCTCAGGGACATGGATGCAGTATCGGCGTCATCGGCGCAAGTATCGGAGGCGACCGCGTCACCGGTTACGAAACAGCAAAACAGCAGCTCTTTCGTACGCTCGACGACGTTAATCCCGATCCTGAACTGGCCAGGCTGGAAGATTACGTGATGACTGAGGCCAACAAGCTCGGAATTGGAACAATGGGATTTGGCGGTTCAGTGACGATCATAGGCTGTAAGGTAGCGTCAATTTATCGGCTTCCAGCAAGTTTCTTCGTCTCTGTTGTATATGATTGCTGGGCGTTCCGGAGACTCGGAGTCATACTCGATGTTCAAACCGGTACAATCAAACGCTGGCTCTATCGCGAGGAAGCCCCGATTAAAACAATGGCACAACAAAAAGGGATTCCTCTGACAGGACGGGAAATCGTGATCACCACGCCGTTAACAGAAGAGGTTGTACACTCACTCAAAGTCGGCGACATCATTCTTCTTAACGGCGCTGTCCACACTGGCCGTGATGCACTTCATTCGTATCTCGTAGAGCACGATTCTCCGGTTGATTTGCACGGAGCCGCATTGTACCATTGCGGACCGGTCGCACTCAAAGATGCAGCGGGAAAATGGACGATAAAGGCGGCGGGACCGACGACCAGCAGCCGTGAAGAACCATATCAAGCCGAGGTGATTCGTAAGTTCGGCATTCGGGCAGTGATCGGGAAAGGCGGAATGGGAGCGAAAACCCTGGCGGCTATGAAAGAGTACGGGGCTGTCTATCTGAATGCGATTGGGGGAGCAGCACAGTATTATGCCAAGTGCATTCCCAGTGTCGAAGGAGTTGATTTCCTTGAATTCGGAATCCCCGAGGCCATGTGGCATATGACGGTGAAGGATTTTGCCGCCATTGTCACAATGGACGCCCATGGAAACAGTCTTCATGCGGACATCGAACAGGCTTCTGCAATAGAATTGAGCAAGTATGCACAATCTGCATTCTAAGAGGAGAGACGACCGACTCGTATTCTATTCCTTTTTTGAACAATAAATTCCAGTCTGAATAATTTTGGAAAGGAAAATTTTCATGAGCGCAGATACACTAAAGATTATTGACAATCGAAACGGGAAGCAATATGAGATTCCGGTCCACGATGGATCCATCCGTGCGATCGATTTCCGCCAGATCAAGATCTCTGAAGACGATTTTGGACTGTTGGTATACGACCCTGCGTTCATGAATACGGCTGCCTGCAAGAGCAGCATCACATTCATCGATGGGGAAAAAGGGATACTTCGTTATCGCGGTTACCCAATTGAGCAACTTGCAGAGAAAAGCACATATCTTGAAACTGCATACCTTCTCATCTACGGCGAGCTTCCAACAGCGTCACAGCTGGATGAATGGGAGAAGGACATCAAACTTCATACGCTCATGAACGAGAATGTGAAGAAATTCCTCGACGGTTTCCACTACAATGCTCATCCGATGGGAATGCTTATCAGCACGCTTGCAGCTCTTTCGACGTTTTACCCCGATGCGAAAAATATTACTGATCCCGAAGTTCTCAGACTCTCAACATATCGCCTCATTGGAAAGGTTCCGACTGTCTCCGCGTTCGCTTATCGGCACTTGCGCGGATTCCATTATTCATATCCTGATGATGATCTCAATTATATCGAGAATTTCCTGAACATGCTTTTTAAGATGACGGAACTTAAATATAAACCGAATCCGGTTCTTGTAAAAGCACTCGATACCCTCTTCATTTTGCATGCTGACCACGAACAGAATTGCAGCACGAATGCAATGCGCAATATCGGAAGCTCGCGTGTCGATCCATATTCTGCGATCGCTTCAGCAACCGCAGCCCTCTCCGGGCCTGTCCACGGTGGCGCCAACGAAGAAGTGATCAAAATGCTCACCGGAATCGGCTCGAAAGAAAAAGTACCCGCCTTTATTAAAGAAGTGAAAGAGGGAAAAGGAAAACTGATGGGCTTCGGCCATCGGGTATATAAGAATTACGATCCGCGCGCGAAAATAATTAAGAAACTGGCTTATGAAGTTTTTGAAGTAACAGGGAAAAATCCATTGCTCGACATTGCACTCGAGCTGGAACGGATCGGCCTCGAAGATGACTACTTTATCAAACGAAAACTCTACCCCAATATTGACTTCTACTCAGGCCTATTTTATCAGTCGATGGGATTGCCGGCGTCGATGTTCACAGTGCTGTTTGCAATCAGCCGCACATCGGGATGGATCGCCCAGTGGCTTGAAATGCTGCATGATCCTGAGCAAAAAATTGCACGTCCGCGTCAGCTCTATCTCGGAATGGATAAACGCGAGTATGTCCCTATACAAAAACGGGGGTAGAAATATCCACGCACTGATGGCATCACTATAAATTATACTGTAAGCTGAAACGCTTTGATATTCAGCGGTGGTTCATGATATTGGTCTTTCAAGAGGAATGATTCCGATGAAAACTGGACTTCACACCGGATATCCAACAACGCGACTACGCCGCTTGCGCATGTCCCCGGTAATCCGTACGATGATACGCGAGACCGAAATCTCTCCTTCCGATTTTATCTATCCCCTATTCGTCTGCCCGGGAACAAGGGTAAAAAGAGAAGTCGGCTCAATGCCCGGTGTCTATCAGATGTCGATCGACACAATCGTACACGAATGCACCGAGGTTCACTCTCTCGGAATCCCTGCCGTTATCCTCTTTGGTATCCCGGGAAGAAAAGATGAGGTGGGATCGGAAGCCTATGATGACCGCGGCATCATCCAACAAGCCATCCGGGCAATTAAACACGATGTTCCTGATATATATATCATAACCGATGTCTGCCTCTGCGAATACACTTCGCATGGACACTGTGGTATTGTCCGCAGTAACGAAATTGTCAATGATGAAACCCTTACTCTTCTTGCAAAGCAATCGCTCAGTCACGCCCAGGCCGGCGCCGATATGGTTGCCCCATCGGATATGATGGACGGACGGGTGGGCGCGATCAGGAAAATCCTCGACGAGAATGGATTCCTCAATCTACCAATTATGGCGTATTCGGCAAAATACGCTTCGGGTTTTTACGGACCGTTTCGCGAAGCCGCCGAGAGCACTCCGAAATTCGGCGATAGGCGGTCGCACCAGATGGATCCGGCCAACAGCGATGAGGCAATCCGTGAAGTTGCACTCGACATTCGGGAAGGAGCCGACATCGTGATGGTGAAACCAGCGCTTTCTTATCTCGACATCATCCGCCGTGTCAAAGATGAATTTCGGATGCCCACAGCCGCCTACAATGTCAGCGGCGAATATTCAATGATCAAAGCTGCAGCTAAGCTCGGCTGGATTGATGAAGAACGTGTAATGATGGAAGTGCTGACCTCAATCAAACGGGCCGGGGCAGATCTGATACTGACGTACTTTGCAAAAGATGCATCCCGAATACTCAAGAAATAATCTGAAGCGGAATGAAAACACAAACATCTGATGCATTATTCAACCGGGCACAGGATCTTATTCCCGGCGGTGTGAATTCTCCGGTGCGGGCCTTCAAATCGGTCGGACGCAATCCTCTCTTCATCCAAAAAGCCCGTGGATCTAAAATCTGGGATGTCGACGCAAATGAATACATCGACTACGTCGGTTCATGGGGACCAATGATTCTCGGTCATGCTCATCCAACCATCATCGATGCAGTAAAACGTGCGGCAGAACTCGGGACCAGTTTTGGTGCGCCGACCGAACTCGAGATACAGCTTGCCGAACGAATAACCACATGCATGCCGTGGGTGGAGATGGTTCGGATGGTAAATTCGGGCACCGAAGCGACGATGAGCGCGATTCGTCTTGCCCGTGCCTATACCGGACGTGATAAAATAATCAAGTTCGAGGGATGTTATCATGGACACGGAGATTCGTTTCTGATTAGGGCGGGTTCCGGTGCGATGACACTCGGTGTTCCCGACAGCCCCGGAGTTCCGATGGCAATAGCATCAGGTACATTGACGGCGCGATATAATGATCTCACATCGGTAGAGACACTCATTCAGCAAAATCACGATCAAATCGCCGCCATCATTATAGAACCTGTTGCAGGGAATATGGGGTGTGTTCCACCGCGCCGGGGTTTCCTGCAGGGGCTAAGGAATATTTGCACACAACACGGAATTGTATTCATCATCGATGAAGTCATGACAGGATTTCGTGTCGCTCTCGGCGGTGCCGAAGAACTTTACGGCGTATATGGAGACCTTGTAACGCTCGGAAAAATTATCGGCGGCGGTCTTCCAGTCGGTGCATATGGCGGAAAATCGGAAATTATGCAGATGGTTGCACCTGCCGGACCGATGTATCAGGCGGGAACGCTTTCGGGCAATCCGCTCGCAATGACCGCAGGGAATGCAATGCTTTCGTTACTCGAGAATGATCCGTCGATCTACCAACAATTAGAGAACCGTGCTTGTGCGCTCGGTAAAGGAATTCAACATATTATTGACACCCTGGAGCTTCCAATCAGATTTAACCGGGTTGGCTCAATGTTCACAATATTTTTCACATCGAATGAGGTAGTAGATTACGAATCGGCAAAGACATCGGATGTGAAGAAATTTTCATCGTTCTTCAACACAATGCTCGAGCAGGGTATCTATCTCGCGCCTTCTCAATTTGAAGCTGCTTTTATTTCGGCCGCACACACCGAGGAGGATATTGAAAAAACGATACAGGCTGCGTCAAAAGCGCTTGAGTAACAAAACACGTGTACACAAATACGGGCCGCTGTCATAATACGAACGCCATCTCGATTGATCGGGATGGCGTCGTTTTTTAACAATCTGATTGACTTTTATTTTGCCAGCGCTCTAGATATTGTCGCAAGCAGATCGTGGAAATCGTACGGTTTGCTTGCAAAGTCGCTTGCGCCGAGTTTCAGCGATTGGATCGCATTTTGCATGTCACCGAACGCGGTCAGCATGATGACCTTCGTTTCGGGGTGGTGCATCTTTACAAATTTGAGCACCTCGAAACCGTCTACATGAGGCATTTTGATATCGAGCAAGACGACATCAAAATTCTCTTTTTTCACCATGTCGATCGCGATATCGCCATCGGCAGCCTCCTTCACTTTGAATCCCTCGTTCGTAAGCTCACCCGCAAGGGTTGATCGGAGGGCTTCCTCGTCATCGACGAGCAAGACGCTGGTTTGTTCTTTCATAGAGTCTCGCGCTGTTTCCATACGTTTCGTATTGTATAGTTTTCCATAGTTAATGAGACTTTACACAAAATGACCGCTACTAGGGAGTACCAACAGTACCAGTTAGATAATAACCGATACTGCCCCGTGGGGTCGCAATCTTAATTTTTACATATCCTGCCCACAGCATATGTGTTCCCCCGGGAGTCCCATCCTCTACTGATATTTGAAAATGAGTTAAACCCCATCCTCTTCCTAATGCATCCGGAAGCCCACCGTCGGGGAAATTATCTCCTACTTTTACTTTAAAAGTTGTATTTTGGGGTGTTTCAAATCCTATCTCCGTTCCCAGTGTTGTTCCTCCAGTACACACATTCCCGTTTCCATCCGTTACATCAAACTCAAACGTCTGTGATCCCCCTGCCGGGACAGCAATTGTTGTCGGATTCATATTAGTAATCCTTGGGAAATCCGTGGTAAAAAGATGAAGGCCCCACACCTGGATCTGATTACCATCGGCGTCGACTGTAGCGGCGAATACTTTATGATATCCGGCACCCAGATATCCAATTCCAACGATTGTCGTATCGAAGAAGGGATCCGGATTCCCGGAAATAAGCTCGGTCTGTGCAATCCCATCTTTATCAGTAAATGCAGTATTGTTCGGAATGATTCCTGCAGTCGTCCGGAAATACACAGCTGTTGCCGGACGTACCGGATTGGAATATCTATCACCAACAACTGCAACGACACCCGTTCTGACGTTTATAATATCGTATGCCTGTGTATTTAATCTTAAAAAGCCAATTGAAAAATGATCATAGTCAGGCAGTCCACCAGAAATCTGCAGTTGAACCGGTAATGATCGAACGTATGAACCTGTTATGGTTGTTAATTCTGCAAGGATTTGAATCGGGCCTGCTTTCAACCCTGCTACTACATTCGTTTTTACACGACCTGTCTGCGGATCAGTATCAACTTCCTGAGGCGACAGATACGCACCCTGAGGTGCATATGAGAAACTGAATTTCACGTGTGCCTGATGATTTTGATTCACCGGATTTCCAAGGGAATCGCGGACCTCAAATGTAATCTCCGAACTCTGCGGTCCTGCAGCCTCGTCCACAGAAAGAAGTGTATTCGAAGCCGAGATAAATTGTATGACACGAGCTTCACCACCGGTAATAGCGGGCCCGGTGAATGTGAATCGGAGTGAATCGGCAATCGGTACACCGTTCTCCCCGACAACGGAAGCAGTAACGGTTGCGAAACCATTTCTAGGCGGTGGAGGATTTCCTGAACGCCAGTCGACACTCACAATTCCATTTCCATCGGTATATCCCGTTCCTTCGATAATTCCTGCCGTCGTTGAAAAATACACCGATGTATTTAATTGAACGGGATTGCCATATTTATCGCCAACCTGTACTTTTATAGTACCGATAATCGTTCCGGGCTTCGGCCAATCGATATTCGATACAACATTAGAAGTTATCGAGAAGTGGTACGGGTTTGGCGCTCCGCCGGAGATCGTTACCGTGACCTGTGATGAACGAATAATTGCCGTCCCCACCTGCACCTGAGCACTTATTTGAATGACACCGGCTTTGGTACCTGCATTAATTGTAGTTTTAACTTTCCCGGCGGTATCGGTTTCTGCCGATACTGGTGTAAGAAATTCGCCACCATTTACACCGCCCTGGATTGAAAAATCCACTGTCACTTTATTACTGAGACCAACCGGGACACCGGTTGAATCGCGGATTTCAAAAATTATATCGGCCGATTCATTTGTACCGGCTCCACGAACGCTTAATTGTTGTCGACTTATAGAAATAAGGCTTATGCTCGCGGCACCCGGACGGTGCGGTAATACGATCTTCCCAAATTCAAAATGGAGTATATCTGAAATCTGGACGCCGTTCTCGCCGATCGTATTCGCCGTGATATATGCCTGTCCATCTTCGGACGGAGGAGGATTTCCACCCGACCACGTCACGGACACTTTTCCTTTGTCATCAGTTTTTGCCGTTCCTTCGATAACTCCTGCACTCGCAGAGAAATAGACAGGCGTACCGGGTCTGACCGGATTTCCAAATTTATCACCGACCTGAACATTGATCGTACCAATTACTGTTCCCGCCTGCGGCCATACAACATTCACCGGGATATCCGACGACAGTGTAAAGTGCGCTGCATCGGGTAATCCACCGACGATCGATACCGAGACCGGGGAGGATTTGATCTGACGTGTTCCGACGATCGCTTCTGCGATTACCTGTAATACTCCCGGTTTGGTTCCGGCTCCAAGGGTTACTTTGACCTGACCGGAGCTGTCGGTATCCTTGCTGTGCGGGGATACGAATTCGCCTCCATTCGGACCACCCTGGATGCTGAACGTGACGGTGGTTTTATTCTCCATATTAACCGGAACTCCACTCGAGTCGCGTACCTCGAATATCAGCTGGGAAGATTCGTTTGCACCTGTTCCTTTCACGCTGATATTGTCCACAGAGGTCGAAATCAGCACGATGCTGGTTGCTGGTCCGGATTTACGGGCCGAACCGGTGAACACAAACATCAAAGAATCAGTAATTGCCACACCGTTTTCACCGACAACCGACGCTTTCACAAATGCCGAACCATTATTCTGTGGCGGTGGGTTTCCAGAATACCAATTCACATTCACAATTCCAGTCTCATCGGTATAACCGGTACCCTGAATAACCCCTGCTGTTGCTGAAAAATAAACCGATGTATTCTGCTGAACCGGATTGCTGTATATATCGCCGATCTGTACCTTGATCGTACCGACTACTGTTCCCGCCTGCGGCCAATCGATATTCGATATAACATTTGAAGTCATCGAGAAGTGGTACCGATCGGGCGCTCCGCCGGAGATCGTTACCGTGACCTGTGATGAACGAACGACTGCCGTCCCTACCTGCACCAGAGCGCTTATTTGAATGACACCGGCTTTTGTTCCGGAATTCAGCGTCGTCTTTACACGTCCGACTGTATCCGTTTCTACCGATACCGGTGTCAGGTATTCGCCACCATTCAATCCGCCCTGAAGTGAAAAGATAACTGTCACTCTGTTACTCAGGCCGATCGGTACTCCAGAGGAATCACGAACCTCGAAAATGATATCGGCCGACTCGTTCGTTCCGGCACCGCGAACACTCAATTGTTGTCGACTTATAGAAACAAGACTTATACTCGCAGCACCCGGACGGTGCGGTAATACGACCTTTCCAAATTCAAAACGTAAGGTATCTGAAATAATAACGCCTTTTTCTCCGATCGTACTGGCTGTCACATACGCCCGACCGTCCGATGACGGCGGTGGATTTCCACCCGACCATGTTACGGACACTTTTCCTTTGTCGTCGGTTTTCGCCGTTCCCTCGATGACTCCCGCACTTGCTGAGAAATACACGGGCGTCCCGGGTCTGGCAGGGTTGCCAAATTTATCACCAACCTGAACATTGATCTGCCCTATCGGATCACCTGTTGCCAACCAGACGAGATTTGTCGAAATATTCGACGACAATGTAAAGTGTGTTGCTTCTGGCAGCCCGCCGACAATCGATACGGAGACCGGAGATGATTGAATCTGACGCGCACCAACGATTGCCTGTGCGACCAGCTGCAGTACTCCCGGTTTTGTTCCTGAACCAAGCGTTACTTTAACTTGACCTGAGCTGTCGGTTACTAGAGAGCTTGGAGAAACAAATTCGCCGCCGTTTGGACCACCTTGAATAGCGAAGGTAACCGTTACTTTATGATCCGGATCGACTGCTATACCGCTCGAGTCGCGCACTTCGAAAATAAGCTGGGATGATTCATTTGCACCGGTCCCTTTTACACTGATATTATCAACAGATGTTGAGATCAACACGATGCTTGCTGCGGGTCCGGACTTCCGGACCGGTACGGTAGTAGTTTTAATGGTGATATCCTGGCTGATCTGCCGCTGTGGGAATACAGTAACCTCCAATGTATCCGATGTCCCCACGCCTTCTTTTGAAGCAATTAACTTCGCTGTGTAAACAACTGTGGTTGTGATTTTAAAACCATAATAGCCGGCGGTATCCGTGCGTGTTGCAACCGGATTTTCGACGTAGAATGAGACAATCGCATCATAAACGGGCTCCTTTGTATCGGCGCGTGTTACTTTTCCGGTGATGATAAACTCATTCTCTTTCGGTCCTGTGGTTTCTGTTGGCGTGGTTTTCTTCTCACAACCGTAGAAATACAACATTGTGAACGCAAGAAATAGAACAACAAAGAACTGCTTTTTCATGGCAAAGTTCCTTTTAATAATTTACACTCTATGCTTAACTTACTGGTCGCGTTTTTTATTCTTAACATCCTGCCGGTATCCCTTGAGCGTTTCCTGGATCAAATTTTCATTCGTTCCTTTCGTTGTTACGCGATCCTGAAGTGACGGTACGAGTTCAGCCCTGATGATCATGACGAGTTCTTTTCGTGTTGTTAGAACGCGATCATACCCGAAGAGGTACCGCAAGCCGAACACCCACCATGGGAGATCTTTCAAGATCGGAATACCGAGTCGGGTTGTCGATTCTTCGTTATTATATAATCCTCCGATGACCGTTTCTTCGCCATCGAGAAGCAGGACTTTTGTTTTTGCCTGTGTTTTATCCAGAACCGGCGGGCTGATTGACGTTAGTGCACTCCTCTGGACATCGACCGTCATACTGATGAAGTCGATACCTTGTTGATTAATAATCGTTGGAGTCACTTCAATGATCGTTCCGGCCTGGAAGAATTGAGTCGTTAAATTACCGGCAAAGTCTCTCTGATATACGCCGAACTCAGTGCCGATCTGCATTCTTCCCACCTGTCCTGAACGGACGACCACTTGCGGCCTTGCAATCACTTCCCCGGTTTTGTTTTGTTCGAAAAATTGAATGGCGGCATTCAAATCAAGTGCGAGCTTTTCAGATTTCGGCTCGATCGTAATCTCAAAAACCTCTTGTTGTGAGAGCTGATTATTTGTCGTCATCGAACCGCCGAGGTTGACGTTTTCACCCCTGTAGAATCTCCAATTGATACCCGATTCATTCAGTTTTTCGATATCGAGTTCAAAAAATACAGCGGAGATATTGACTTCGCGAGTTCGCAGAGTCGGGATTTCTTCGCCTACAACCGCTCCCCCCTTTGGTGTCGAGAGAATGCGGATATAGTCGGCTGCTTCATCATACCAGATCGAATTTGTCCGGAGTATCAACTCCAACGCTTCTTTCCAGTACATTCCCGTGATATCCACACCGATGGCGGTTGTTCGTTTTTCAGGATCAATAATAATTTTACCCGCAAACTTCTTGCTGACCTCCGAGATCACGGTAAGCGCTTTATCGAACGGCATGGTCCGTGATATCGTCACGATCTCATCGGGCGAAATATATCCTTTCGATATGCGCTGCATCTCTGTCGGTGATTGTGCGAGGGCTGTGAATCCAGTCCCGAACACTACAGTAAAAACGCACAAAACCAGAATTGTTCTCATTGTATCCTCATTTCGTTGTGGATGATTCAAAACGAATACGGAGCTCATACTGTTCTACGATACCGGCTTTATTCAACGTGAATTCGACTTTCCCCTGCTCGGGGTAAATCCTCGAGACGTATCCAAGATACACCTCATCACCTTCCGTTAATGATCGCATGACACCGTTCTGATCAAGGATAAAAACTTTTCCAGGAATAATCGCCTTCAAGTCGGATCGTTCTACTTCAATCAGACCACGAGTATTCGGCGGGAGATCTGCGGCAATTGCCGCGAGGAACGGATTCCCCGACGGAGGTGTGGCAATCGTGTCACGCCATCCGATCGACGATGCTAATTCCGGCAATGTGGTAAAAAAAGCATAAAGTTCTATCTCAAATACCACAACCGTAGTTGCCACCTCATCTTCTTTTTCCTTAACCGCGCTTCCTTTCAGGGTAATCGAATTAATTTTATAGAGACGTCGACCATTCTCGATATACCAGAGGAATCGATAAAGGTTTTCAAACGAGCCCTCACCTTTCAGACTATAGATATTATATCCATAGTTCGTTTTGTTTTGCACGCCTGTGTATATCATGTCCATTTTGACAAAACCACTCAGGTCCATGATTCGATTGAGATAGGCGTATGTTTGAGAAGTTGCATCGTATGTCGGAATATCTTTACTCCGACCGCTCCAACGTTTTTCCATGTCATTTAGTTGAAGTGATGCTTCATTATACCTATTGACGAGGTCGGGTGTGTTTTGAAGCTGAACATCCAGCTGTTTCATACTTTTTGTGATTGCCGATGCTTGCCGGGGATAGTGGAACCCCAGAAGGTATATTCCAACAGCCAGGATGATAAGCAACATCACGCCTAACACTAATGTGTTCCGTAGTGCGTATGACAACGCTGGACTCCTTCTAAAATGAGTTGGTTGTGTTATTTAGCCGGCTTCGGAACTTCGATCTCAAATTCGTATACAATTTTTTCCCGGATTTTTTGAACAGTCACCTTTCTCAACACTGCCTGTTCTCCAAACAGGCTCACTATCCGTGGAATCCGGGCCCGATAGACCGAGAATCCACTCACAACAGTCCCGCCCGCCGGTGTGCTACGAAAGCTTGTAATCCACGACGAGCTGATATCATCCACGCCATTGGCAATGCCCGAAACGCTTTTTGCCCAACGATCGCTCCCCGGTACCAATGAATCGAACAGTGCCAACGATTTTGTGTATTGCTGCATTTGCGCCTGGATACTATCGATTTGTGTCTGCATCCGTTGATTCTCCAATAACTGCGCCTGTTTTACTTTAAAGGCTTCACGGAGCCCTCCAATCTCGCGGATTTTCTCGGCAACATTCGACGTAAGAAAGAGGGTTAAGAGAAATATCAATACAAGTACGACGAGTCCATGCCACGCAACCTTGAATACTTTCTGCTCTTCCTTTATTGTCTTGGGAAGAAGATCTACAGAATAGAGCAGCTTGTTTGTCGGATCGAGAACTCCCCACGCTGTCGCAATAGGAATCGAGAATTCTGCGATCTTCATCTCGATATCTCCAAGATCCCCCCCACCTTCAAATGTGGATATCTCGAGATTCGATAACCTGATCGGTTCCACCTCAATATCGGCGAATTGTGGACCCAGCATTGCTTTTAAATCGACTTCACCATAATGGCCCGCGAGGATGATTCGGTGTATATGCGGTATCGCAAGATTATCCTGCTCCAGGAGAATACGGCTATAGAGCGTATTTTGGAGCATGGGCGATTCAAAGCCTTCGCCGATCACCGGCGCGAAATGCAAGAAATGTGTTCCGCGTAAGAAAATGATTCGGCTGAATTCCACACCGACATATACGAGTATCGATATTTCATCTTCGGAAAAATAATAATTCAAGCGGATGAGATTAATCAGCGCGATATCGGCACTCCCGATCGTAGGAATCTTTGGGATTCGCCCGCCGAGGAATGTTTTAATTTCCTTGAAGATACTTATAAGCTGAAGACCGTCTTCACGAACAATGGCTACAATGTTATTTTCTTCCGTCTTGAAATACGATACGGCTTCCCGATCCGGTTTGATTGACCGGAGATTTTGAAGATCTTCAATAATTCGTGTCTTGAGTTTCTCTCCCTTCAGACCGCCGTCGCTTTCAAGAGTATGATAGAAGATGACCGGTTCGGAAATGCTGTACGAGAGCTGGTATTTTTGCCGTGGATATTCGCTCAACAGACCGAGGACCACCGATGCGTTTGAATCTGCCCCACGATCCTCAAGCGCTCCTTCGGTGATGGTCGTAGCAGAGAGATTGAATGCATCTTCAGCATCACCCCCCAGACCTCCGGTGCCTTCGAGCATCTGCTCTTCTTCAAGTCTCCGGACAAGCGTCACTTTCTTCAGATCTCGAAGGAACACTCTTTTCCCTGCACGCGAGAGATGCGCTAATTTCACATCCAGTCCATCAACGAATACACCTAATGCAACTTTACCCTGTCCTGAAAGAGAGACCATTCATGGAACCTTTCGATAATGGTTGTTTACTCAGTCGTGCCAGTGATTGAAAGAAGTTGTTGCATACGACGCTTATTGTTTGCAAAATTCATTGCATTTTCAAGCGAGATCTTTTTCATCATATAGAGTCTCTTCAGATCCTGTTCGAGGGTTATCATTCCCATCTCGCTCGATTCCGATATCATCTGATAAATCTCGCCGGTATTATTATTCTTGATTGCCGCGCGAACGGATGGGGTTCCGAGCAATACTTCTTTTGCTAAAATTCGTTTACCATCCAGACTCGAAACAAGCTTTTGCGAGATTACACACCGTAAGACATCGGCTAATCGGAATCTAACTCGTTCCTGCTCAATTGGTGGAACCTCTCCGATGATTCGATCGATGCTCTCGACGGCCGACGCAGTATGCAGCGTGGAGAATACTTTGTGTCCGCTGTCGGTGATTTCAAGAGCCGTCAAAATCGTCTCGGGATCGCGCATCTCACCGATCATGATGATATCCGGATCCTGACGGAGCGCCTGAACGGCTCCTTCTTTGAACGACATCACATCGCGTCCCACCTCGCGGTGCCTGATGATACACCGATCGGAATTGTGAACATACTCGATCGGCGCACCGATGATCACAACATGCGCATCGGTCGCATGATTATTCGCATCAATGATACTATCGAGAGTAGAGCTTTTTCCTGATCCCGTAATTCCCGTGACCAGGGTTAAACCCTCTTTTGAATGAACAAGGCTCAGTACCTTCGTTACGTTTGGATGCAATTCGAGATTTTTATACGGTCGTACTGCTGCATTGATCATTCGCATATTCAATGCCAGCTGATCGAGATCGAAATATGCATCGGCACGAAATCGATGCATCGTCTCCCCTTCCATAATGAAATATGAGAAGTCGAGATTTCGATTCTCGTAAAGAAATTGGCGCTGTCGCTCCATGATAATATTCTGAATCAGCGCGCTGATTTCTTCAGGGCGGTATTTCCCCAGCGTTTGATCGGGCTTCTTTAGACCATATGTCCTATACCAAACATATCCCTGCGAGCCATAACCTCCCATGTCGATATCTGATGCGCCAGTTTGCAGCATTTTAAGGAGGAAACCGTCGAGGGATCTCTTACAAAGCGTTTTATCTTCTTGCGATAGCTGGGCAACAAGATCGCCAATTACCATCTGACGTTCAACGCCATATGCCGTCTCAGGAATTTGCGCGAGCGTTTGTTGTAAAATTTGGCGGACTTGTTCCATTTAGAAATGGTTACATGGTTTTTATTAAAGTTCTACTTTCCGTCGCCCGATATAGTTCTTTTAATAATAGCATTTTGTGCTAAATATATATTATTTGTTAATAAAAGTCAAATCCTTATTCCCACCATTGAGTTATATGGAATATTGGAAGCATTGGGAAATAGGGCGGACGAGTACGTCTAAGTCTTGGATCAAACGTATAGTGCTTTTTAAAGCCCGTTACTATTGAACCCCCGCTAAATGTCCCTACCGCACCACGTGTATCCTGTATGACCCCGCCCCACAATCGAACTGAGTTATCGCCGCTGACAGTCCTATGGTCCCAATTAGCCGCGTAAAATGATCCTGTTCTCGCCATTATTGTTCCCATTATATCAACACCATCGCTGTTGTTTGCTGTGTTGTCAGTAATGATGACGTCGTTATCGGCGCAAAGACCAAGTAAGTTTCCATTATACGGATCTGTATATGGATAAGTGCCCTGATGATTATACACTAAGTTATCATCAATATATACATTACCCCCTGACCCCGATTTATTCAAAGCGACTATAGTTAGTCTGAGGTCCTTTCCCGACGTCGTTGTCCCTACTGTCCCCTTTATATGAATATCGCCGCCATTTGATACAATGAGACCGCTCGATGCGACCGAATCAACTTTTATTGTAATTTCAGTGCCACCAGACGATGTTTTAACTTTCATAGTGCCATTAGCCTGCAAGTTGATATATAAATCTGTAGTTTTCACATATGATCCGGTTCCCATATTCGCGATAGCCTCATCGAAGGAAAGGGGTAAATCAATATGGACACCATCTTCGTGTGTTCCATTAAATTGAGGGTTACTGCTAGATGGATTCTTATAAATTCCCCCCCACGTGGTTACTCTCCCCCAGAAACAGGGATCCCCCGAGACAGACAGGGCATCATTTGTATGCAGATTTCCGTTGTCCGGATAATATTGATACCCCATGGTATCTTGCGACATCCAGTATATTCTACTCGTCCCAGCGAATCCTGTTTCCGCGTCTGTAAAATATGCATATCGTGAAAAGGATTGATTTTGTAATTCAACGCATGAATATTGACTATAGGAACGCCTGGCATCCCTATCATAGTATGATACCAATGAATAAATAGCGGCTGTATCTGTTCGCGGCCGTACTAAAGTTATTCTGTAATTATATTTTTCGCCATTAATCATCACAGAATCATTTAGAAGCACACCGGCAGTAACCCATTGTAGCCGATCGAATCGACCAAGAGCTACTTCCAGACCGGCTGTTCGAAGTGAGTATGACTGCGCCCAGTTTAAATATCTCAAAAAATTTGTCGTCGCATCAGTAGCTCGCGAAGTGATACTCACTCGGATCACTGCGAGCACAAACGATAAACCGAGAACCATAATCAAAGAAGCTTTTCCCATGACAAACCCCTCCTTACTGCGTTAAATTTCGAGCGATCAAACGTGATTCACGCCAGATCGCCGATCGCTTTTTATAACCCATCGAGTCCGCCTCAAACATTGATTTTGTAAGAAACTGACTCTGGACCTTCACTGCAATTCGTATTAGGCGAACCTTTGCCCTATCGTTAAACGAGAGAGGGACAGGTATTGAATCTCCCGCGCTATTAAGAAAAGTTAATTTGAATTGAACCAATCCCACACTCCATGCTTGAGCGGGTTGATTATTTTCTTTCCTCATCAAGTATCTGTCGTCTTTATTCGGTGTAGATAATACAGAACCTCCAAGCCAGTATGTTATTGTATCGAGAGTCCTTGGAACGTTTATTGTATCATGATGAATATCCGAACAATATTTAATTTTGCTTGTATCTCCCTCAAGGAGGATGTTCTGCATAAAAAAATTTCCATTTTGAGAGATTGTAGCTCCATATCCGATCTTCCGAAAATCATCCTCTACAATCTCAATTACATTACGCAGATTTTCCTGCACAGAAAGATCCTCAACAAAATACGATCTGTTCTCAATTCCCACGGCACTGATTCGCAGTATCGATAGTATGAGAATACCTCCAACGATCGATGAACCTATAAGATCCAACATCACTGACATAATATCACCTCCATCTCCAATAACTGAACACTTGCGTTAATGTTATTGTATCGGGTTTCAAATTGCCAGCAACCTGTGGCCAGACCCGTACCGTCACTCGCTTTGCCCATTGCTTTCCTGCAGTTGTATCTCCCCATGGATTACTCGGGCTCACATAACTCACTCTTGTCAGGATATTATATTTATCACCTGTCTGGGTTGAATCAGTATACAGATATCCATTGTAATCATCGATATCATTAAAGAGCGTGTCTCCATGTCCCGTCTCTCCAGATTCCCACTTCAATTGTGCACTAAAAGAACTGCTATCAGTTACCAGCGGGCCAACAGTAGTATCATTTGCAACCTTCGTGAAATCATCGAATGCGAGCCTACCAGCCTTTTGGAGTTGCGATGTAGCGAACGATATAGAAACAAGATTCGACTTCGTTCGAACAATCGTCTCTGTATTGTCTACATAGGTTCTATTCATCGAAAGAATTATGGTAGATAGCAAAAATACCGCCAATACCGTTAACATCATTTGTCCTGTTCCCATAATCTACCCTCCCCTCCAAAAAGTGAATATTAATCTACCGTTGTAGTACCGAGCACTTCCTCGAGTGTTGTGACTCCTTCTATCATCCGTTCGAATCCTGCGCGGCGCAGGTTCCACATCCCGTCGATTTCCGCCTGGTTTCGGATAGATTCTTCGTCAACTTCTTCACCCGAACGAATAATAATGTTACGTATATCTTTGGTGAAATAGAGAGCTTCCTGAATTGCCGCCCGACCCTTCCATCCAGCATTACACTTCTCACACCCGACAGGCTCATGAAAATTCGCCCGTTCGATCATATCATCATTAAATCCGATCGTCCTGAACGGTTCCCAATCAATATCATCACGATTCATCGGCCGCTTGCAAAACGGACAGAGCGTTCGGAGAAGCCGCTGTGCAATAATAATATTGATCGCATAAGCAATGAGGAACGGTTCCACACCCATTTTATACAAACGCGCAACTGCACTGGGAGCGTCATTTGTGTGAAGCGTGGAAAACGTCAGGTGACCGGTATTCGCCAGTTTGATCGCTGTCTCTGCCGTGATCTTATCGCGCATCTCACCAACCAACACAATATCAGGGTCGTGACGAAGAATACCTCTGATCGCGAGTTCAAAGTCCATTTTCGGGCCAATTTTCAACTGCCGGGCCCCTTTGATTATATACTCAACAGGATCTTCCACCGTCAGGACATTGACCGTTGGATCGATGACTTGATACAATGCTGCAATCAACGTGGTGGATTTTCCACATCCTGTTGGTCCGGTCAGGATCACCATTCCCTGCGGTTTATTAATTGCCTCGTGGAAGAATTTTTTTGTCGGTCCCTGAAGTCCTAGTTTTTCGATATCTGTAATGACTTTTCGATCATCCAGAACTCGTATGACGACGCTTTCATATTTATGTTTAAACTCGGTGGTTACAATAGGAAGGATCGAGACACGGAACCGGATATTATGGCCGTCGACCGAGCGCTGTATGAATCCGTCCTGCGCCATCTCGCGCTCAAACCGGTCGATATTCCGGGACCGGTCTTTGACAACGGCGAGAACTGCTTCAGGCATAGTCCCTTCCTGACAATGCCACAGCTTTAAGTTGCCATCGATTCTGAATAAGAAATCGGTTCGATTGCCTTCCTTCGCCACAATGTGCACATCGCTTGCTCCCTGACGGACCGCCTCAACCAGACATCCTTCGATCAAATTCACCAGCGCGCTTTTTGTGATTTCAGCTTGAAGAGATTCTTCATCAAGAGCTTCTTCTTCTTTTGCCGTATCGATGCTGATATCGCTTGTCTCGAGGAGTTTGAGAAACTCGTTTTGTGCTGGAACAACCTGTTCGAGAAGGTTCTGAAGATCTTTAAGCCGGCAGTAGGCTACTTCGTACTTCTTGACGCCAAAATTCCTGACGATCATCGGTATGTTTCGGTCAGTCGGGTCGGCTGCAATAATAATCAGCTTATCAGGCTGTCGCTCGTCGAAACGGAGCGGTAACATTTTTGTTTGGACGATAAGTTCACGGGCAGTATCGGGAAGCGCTTCGATCATTTTCCTGATCTGTACGACCCGGTCTTTATCGACATTCTCATCGGCGAGGTAGATCTCGCGAAATGCATATAAGTTAGCCACTTCGCGAAATACCGCATCATGGTCCGCTCCAAAATCCGTTACAAGTATCTGGCCAAGATTCCGACGATTCTTCTTGTCTTCGCCATCCTTAATCCGGAGCGACTTTTCGAGCGTCTCATAATCGATCACACCCTTCTTCAGAAGTGTATAACCGATTTTATCAGTAATATCTATCTCTGCCATTGTTGCGCCTACACAAGCGGTCTATCGACACGATGGATTTCCTGATTGGACCCCATCCCTGTTGTTCCCGCTTTCGGTCTGACTGTGGCGGTCTCGGATGATACCAGAGTCAAGGCTGTCAAAACGACCATAATTAACATCGAGACGGAGAGTTGAATGAACTCAATTGCATTTTTTAATTTATATGATGTTTCTTTCTCGTAATATTCTGCCAGTTGTAGCGCCGTATGTTTTACTGTTCCCGTCTCAGCGCCCGAGTGAAAACGTGATAACGCGGTTTTTGTAAACACAGCCGTTGCTTCAAATGCTTCCGTAAGATTTGTTCCCTTTTCAATCATCAAAGGAATGGCTATCGATTTGATTTGATGTTCCATATACTTATTGCCGCATGCCTCAGCCGCCATTTTTATGACGTCGATATTTTCCCCCGAGCCACTGTACAAAGCATAAAACACACGGCAGAAGATTTCTATGCTCTGTTTATGGAGAAGTGGGCCCATCACCGGTATTCGGATGACATATCGATCGAGAATAAATCGTCCCTTATCGGTACTAAAGAAACGAGCCGCGATGATGACCGGTGCAACCATTATAATAATCAGAAAGATGATGTTCTCAGTAATAAAATCACTCATTTTGAGCGTTGCTTTCGTCATCGGCGGAAGATCGATCTTGAATCTCACAAACAACTCAGCCGTCGCCGGGAACACATATCCTACATAAAAAACTACGGCAAGAAAAAGCACAAAGAGTGTGACGAGGGGCATAATTAGCGCGCTTTTTAAATTCTTTTTAAAATCCTGCTGGCGCTCAAGGAATTTTGCCGCGCTGTCATAAATCTCGGCCATGTTTCCACTTTTAGAGGCCAGTCCCAACATGTTCGCCGTAAATTTCCCGAGTACGTTTTCATATTTCTTAAACACAAGTTCGCTATCGCGCCCCTGCTTCAGCTCCTGGTTGATGTCACGGATAGTGTCCCGAAGAGTTTTATTCTGGACATCATTAATCAACAGTTGCATGATCTCGTTAAAGGGAAGCTTCTGACGCATCAAGTCAGCGCTAACGCGAACAAATGTAATAATCTCTGACGCCGGAGGTTTTGGTTTAAAATCCAACAACTTCCTATTGACGCTCAGTACTTTATATCCCATTTTTTGGAGAGCGTCCCGCACTTCCTCTTTTGTGAAGGCTTTCTGTTCACCGGTGATTGCTTTCTCATCTCCCCGACGCACACGATAGAGAAATGTCGATCGACCGACGACACGGATAATTCTGAATCTTTTTTCTTTAGCGAGAGCCTGCGCTCTCTGCTTTGCAAGGCCGAGTGAATCTGCATTGATGATACCGCTCACCGGCCGCTCTGCCGGTGTCAGCCCCTCTATCCTGAATTCAGGCATTGCCGTACCCCTTTACAGTGAGAGAACATTTCCAGCGAAAGTTATCGGATTTCTTTGATAATGTCAAGTTAATAGGTCACATAAAAGCACGGGGAAAAGAAAAAAGGGGAGTCTTTTTTAAGACTCCCCTCCCGTCAAGTTTCATCGCAATTTTCGTTATTTTTCAGTTAAATCCAAGGCTTTCATCGACATACATTGTATCCGGATGAACAACAAGATTCAATGTAACCAGGTTAGTATTATCATTACCAATCTCACGTCCGTACCCTTTGATTTTGACCTCTAAAGGGTCTGCAGTAACATAATACATACCATTATCGTTTTCCGCCTCTTTTCTTGAGATCTTGAAGCCGGTGAAGCTTCGATCCCCTCCTCCAAGAGCATGTGGCTTTCTAAAATACTGCTGGGCTTTCGCGCCAAGATGATTCAGATCGCTCCATACTGCATCGCGGTTCTGACCTGCGGCATTCGTCTGAAAAATGGTTATTCCAACTGCTACTGCGATGCCTGTTATAATCACCCCGACTAATATAAGGAGTAACTGTTGTTGTCCCACGACTTTACCCTACAGTTATAATTTAAAAAAGCCCTTAGTTCGTTTGAGCCGTGCTAGTAATGGAATCAGGAGCTACGGTCATCACCATAACGACGGGTGATGTATTGTTGTCTCCTATTTCCGTCCCAGTCCCAGTGAGTACGATTTGACCCGCGCTGATTGAAGTAACTACATAAGAACCATTTGGATTTTTCGCTTCTTTTGGAGCAAGTTCGAAGCCGGTGCCTTTTGCACCACCCTTTGTGAAATCGCCTCCACCGCCGCCGAGTGATATCGGACGACGATAGTGCTGCTGTGCACGAGCTGCGATATTTGTCATATCACCAACCAGTGCATCGCGGTTCGCCGAAACGGCATTCGTCTTAAACATGGTGATGCCGACCGCAACGGCGATACCCACAATGATCACTCCGAGAATAATCAATAGAAGTTGTTGTTGTCCCATAGTATTAACCTCCTAAAAAGAGTAACTGTTGTTGTCCCACGACTTTACCCTACAGTAATAATTAAAAAGCCCTTAGTTCGTTTGAGACGTGCTAGTAATAGAATCAGGAGCTACGGTCATCACCATAACGACGGGTGAGGTATTGTTGTCTCCTATTTCCGTCCCAGTCCCAGTGAGTACGATTTGACCTGCGCTGATTGAAGTAACTACATAAGAACCATTTGGATTTTTCGCTTCTTTTGGAGCAAGTTGGAAGCCGGTACCTTTTGCACCACCCTTTGTGAAATCGCCTCCACCGCCGCCGAGCGATATCGGACGACGATAGTGCTGCTGTGCACGAGCTGCAATATTTGTCATATCACCAACCAGTGCATCGCGGTTCGCCGAAACGGCATTCGTCTTAAACATGGTGATGCCGACCGCAACGGCGATACCCACAATGATCACTCCAAGAATGATCAATAGAAGTTGTTGTTGTCCCATAGTATTAACCTCCTAATGTGAAAATGAATTAATTATTGTGATAAGTAGTTTGTGAATTTCTAAAAAAATGGGGTTTTAGCCTCATGAATTATATTTTTTCATACTATAAATACGTGCAACTGATATGCCAATTTACCAAATGGGGCTAAATTCGTGAAAAACAGTATTTTTATAAGAGGTAATAGAAAAAACGGTAATAATTACTTTTTCTATGGTGTCACCTTTACCGATTTATAGATAGGTGGGCCCTGTAAAGCTCGAATCTTGACAAAGATAGTCGGGACTGCTCGCACTACCTTCCTTCGACTCGTACTACCTTCGGTAGTACTCACTCAGGACAAGTCGGTAGTACTCGCTGCCTACGACCCACAGATTATTAGCTCAGGAGAGAATGAATATCAATAGGTTTATGTGGGCCCTGTAGGGCTCGAACCTACGACCCGCAGATTATGAGTCTGCTGCTCTAACCAACTGAGCTAAGGGCCCATGATACGTAATTTCAATAGAAAAGTAGGGTAAGATACCTAATCA